>Ga0209725_1000237_pt1 | contig 33811 bp, 43 predicted proteins | sample I18A1metaG_FD_184145 | JGI IMG/M metagenome (GOLD analysis project Ga0209725, IMG submission 184145) | Lake sediment bacterial and archeal communities from Gulf of Boni, Indonesia to study Microbial Dark Matter (Phase II) - ​I18A1 metaG... | ecosystem: Environmental > Aquatic > Freshwater > Lake...
TTTTAAAGGCCCCTTAAATAGGCTTGAGGTGGGCATTTCTGGGAAAGCACAAGGCGTTCATCAACATCGAGAACGTTGTTGCATCGGCCACTCTGAGACAAAACATAGACCTCAACTCGATCGTCCGTGTCTTTCCAGGCGTCGAGTACAGGCCTGAGCAGTTCCCCGGACTCGTGTACCGGCTCAAGAAACCCAAGACAGCGACCTTGATTTTCAGCTCCGGGAAGATGGTATGCACTGGGGCAAAGTCAGAGAGGCAGGCAAGGAAGGCTGTCACCAAAGTTGTGGACGAGCTCAAGAGAAACGGCATAGTCATCCTCGGCAAGCCAGAAATCCAAATCCAGAACATTGTCGCTTCCGCCGGGCTGGGAGGCAACATCGATCTTGAGAAGTCAACATACTCTTTGAAGAGGACGATGTACGAGCCTGAGCAGTTCCCCGGTCTCATCTACAGGATGGATGACCCCAAAGTCGTCATACTCCTGTTCGCAAGCGGAAAACTCGTATGCACGGGAGCAAAGAAAGAGGCGGAAGTCCACAGAGCCGTCGCTAAACTGCAGGAAACCCTTGAAGAAAAAGTGCTGATAACCTACCCGTAGCAGCGACCCTGACAGGCAAGCAGTCGCGGCACAGGTGGCATTCATCGTAACATGACGGAACCGCTCATTCGTAGTTGGAACTGAGGGTTGCAGGCTCCCCACACGAAGACGATGCCACATGACATGCAAGGGAGAGATCTGTGAACATCTCGGCGGTGGATTAATCGGGAATGCCTATCTCAAATGTGTCTCTGAGGATAAGTAAACTCCAGGACTTGATGGAGATCCGCATGATTTGAACGAAACCTACTACGAAAGAGCGATGCAACACCCTCTGAGTTCTCGGTGGCATAGGAATTGCATTGAGCTTGTGAAGTCGCTAATGCCGAATCTCTCTGATAAGAAGCATCTCGACGTCGGCTGTGGCGACGGCGTGAGAATCAGAATGGTGAAGCCCGAGGGAGAGATAATCGGTGTCGATACAGACGGAGACATGCTGGAGGCGGCCAAGAAGAGAGGAATCACTACCTTTCGTGAGAACGTGGAGTCACTGGATTTCCCTGACGAGTCATTTGACCTCGTCACTGCGATAGAAGTGTTCGAGCACATTGAGCATCCCGTATTGGCGTTTGCTGAGATCTATAGAGTGTTGAGGCCTCGTGGGTTCTTCGTTTGCGTGACACCGAGTGATTCCCTACTCTTCCAAGTGATATGGAAGGTATGGACAAATCTCGGGATGGGCAGATACTGGAAGAGCAAGCACGTACATGATTATGCGCTTTGGGGTCACACGAGAACCGGCCTGAGCCTCGTCGACTATCTAAGAGACGCTGGGTTCAGGCCGGAGAGGACGGCATCAGCGAATCTCGGCATGGTCGTAGGAGTCAGAAGCATAAGAGTGTAGAAGACATGACGAGAGAATCACTGCCTCCGAGCGAATGGTAGATGTCCGAAATGCTCGGAGGTGCATGACCCTTAGATCGAAAGCCTAACAATCCATCGGCCTTTCCCAAGGAACTACGAACGATCCTGATCGCAGTGACAGTGGTATTTGCCTTCAACGTCTGGGAGCATTCCCCGGCAGTCGTTCCTAATCACTACACGGACATTGTTTCGATCTACTACCGGAACGGTATCGGAAATGGCGCGCTCGGTATTCCGTACGTGGACTATGTGTTTGAGTACCCAGCACTGGTAGGCATAGTTGTGTACGTTGCTGCATTCATAGCTAGGTCTTCAACGCCCGATTTCTCCGCCAGCCTGATCGAATACAAGTTGATAGTGGATGTTGTCCTCTATGCCTTCACTCTCATCACTGTCATATCCCTCTACAGACTGACAGAACAATATCGACTCGAACCAAAGAGGATGTGGCAGGCGTTCTTAGTTATGCCGTCTCTCCTGATGTTCGTTGACTACAATTTCGACATGATCGCCATCGCCCTCGCAGTGGTTGCACTGTACCTGTTCATTCGCGGCAGACATTCAGCATCAGCAATCTCTCTCGGGCTGGGGGTGTGCGCTAAACTGTATCCCGGAATACTGGTGCCAGCCTTTCTCGCTGCTTTGCCTTCTTGGAGGTCGCGAGGAAAGTATGCTCTGACTGCGACCGCAGCCGTCGCCGCACTTAATCTGCCGTTCATGCTGATGAATTTCCAGACTTGGTCCGGGACATGGTCCTTCCTCGCCGAGTGGGGCATAGAAAACTCCTGGTTGATCTTCGTCTTCGGTCAGATGGACCCAGTGGCGCACTATGTCGGTCTGGCCGTTCTCCTCTACATAATGTACAAGGTCATGGTGGAGACGCATAACAGGGGCATATCAAGCGAGGAGAGACTCCTGACGCGATGTTTCCTCCTCAGTCTCGGATGGCTTCTGGGCTCGTACATCGTAACACCGCAGATGGCACTCATCCTTCTGCCGTTCTACGTGCTGATACCTAGCGTTCCGCTCCTGGCGGCCTACGCAGCAGACACACTGAATGCGTTGATCATGGTGTTCTGGTTCGCTGAGATGGGCGCCGGCAGGAATCCAACCGCCATGGACAACCCAATCCAATGGATAGCTCTGGCGAGACAAATCATCTGGCTCGGGTTACTCGTGCAAGGTCTCTATCCGTCAAAACTCGGCCGTTGGGTCAAGGGCCTCCTGAGTCCGCTCACGAGTCAGCACTAATACTGACTCATACTTGAAATGGCAACCGGAAACGCGTTCGGCATGACTCGTCTGCTAGTTCAGACAACCGACACTGGAGTTCTTCACAAGAGAAAAACGAAGAGTCAACTCGACTGACAAGAACCTCAACGACAGTACCTTGCGATGACGGCTTAAGTAAGAAGGAAACGATTTCGTGCGCTCCTGCATGTGGTCAGATTAATATCAGTGCATGCGATCTCCATGGCCGTCGTTCCTCTCATGACCGATGAATTGGAGAAAATCAGAGCGCGCAAGATGGCTGAGTTGATGCAGCGAAGCCAAAACCGGGAGGGCCCGTCTAGGGCACGGGCTCCCGTCAACTTGAGTGACAACGATTTCGAGTCAACGATACGAGCCAACCGTCTTGTTGTGGTGGACTGTTGGGCAGCGTGGTGCTACCCTTGCCGAATGATTTCACCGATCGTGGAGGAGCTGGCGAACAAGTACAGTTCGGCCGCTCTGTTTGCGAAACTCAATGTCGACGACAACCCAGCCACTGCCATGAAGTATTCGATCCAGAGCATACCTACGATTCTGATCATCAAGGACGGGGTGGAGGTTGAACGAATCGTTGGGGCTGTGCCAAAGGGTCGGATTGAAGCCCTCCTGAGAAGGCATCTGTAACAAGAGCCGCCAAGGCGTTCGAACGAAATGCCAATCCCGTCGTTCGGCTCTCAGGTGGAGAAGCTATGCCTACAGGCCGAGGTCGATCCTCACTTGTATGGAGCGCATAAGGTCGCCGTTTGTGAGTATGCCGAGTAGTCTGTCGTCTCCTGCAGTGACGAGAAGTCGACCTACCCTCTGACGTGCCATCTTTGCCATAGCGTCGGCGGCCGCTGCGTCAGGCCCGATCTTCACAGTTCGTTCACAAGAGACCATTATCTGAGCGACCGTGGTGTCGTTCCATCTGTCTTTGGGAAGAGCTCTGACGCATTGCAGAGTCACTATCCCAAGCAGTTTCCCATCCTGTACGACTGGATATCCGCCGTGAGTGCGGACAAGAAAATAGTCTGATACCAGCTGCTGTACTGTCATATCGGGCGGAACACTGAGGACCTCGTGGGTCATCACGTCTCCAACTCTCACCCCCGCTAGCGCCTCGGAAATGATTGTTTGAGTTCTGCTTGATTCGGCGCCGGACCTTAGGAACCAACCAAGAAACAAGAACCAAATTCCGTCGACGAAATCTCCAAAGAAGATTGCCACCAATCCGCCTAGCATCATAGCAAACGCGAATGCTTCTCCGATTCGGGAGGCCAAGGTTGTGGCTTTGAGCAGGTTTCCTGACCTGCTCCAGATGGTCCCCCGAAGCACTCTGCCCCCGTCGAGCGGGAACGCTGGAACGAGGTTAAACGCTCCCAGCAAGGCGTTGATCATGGCAGCGTACTGAAACGTGGCAGTGAGACCAACCCATCCCTGCAGCGTCAAGTTCACATACCAAAGTACAGCGGAAACGGCCGCGATCAGGAAGCTTGTCAACGGACCGGCGGCGGCCATCTTGACTTCAAGCCGTGGGTTCTTCGGCTCCTCCCGCATCTCAGAGACTCCCCCGAAGAAGAACAGTGTGATACGTGCGATGGGAAGCCCGTTCTTTTTTGCCACGTAGGAATGAGCGAGTTCATGAACCAAGACAGATACGAAGAGAAGGAAGGCCGACGTGATGCCGATCGCCCAGTACGTGACGGCGTCGAGCCCGGGATATTGCCGGGGCATGTAGCCGTAGGCGAGCGACCATGCGATCAGAAGAAACACGAGCCAAAGCGTGTAGTGAATCCTCACGGGTATGCCCAGTATTCGGCCAAGCTTCAAAGACATGCGGCGCAGTCCTCAGGCAATGTTCGCGCTTTCTGACAATTAACCTGTGCTGACCAGTGTTTTTCGCTGAACTCCCACGGTGGACGACTCCATTTGGAGGTATGGCATATTCTCAGACGGTCATCGGACATGCGCGGCCTTCGTCCGCGCATAGTGCCGTTGGCTATTCTTGAATTCCGGAGGAAATCAGCGTCGAGGTTCTTCTGACTCCCGGTAGCTTGCGCGCCATCGTGACAGTTTCGTCCATGAGTGAAACATCACCGAGTTCGAGTCTCGCGACGACATCGAACTCTCCGTAGACAACTTGTGCTTCTGTCACTCCCGGAAGTCTTCTAAGCTCGCTTGCCACGGCGTGTTCTTTTCCAACTTCAACTAAGAGCAGTAAGTAAGATACGAGAGGCTTCACCGGCGACATGTACAGTCGATCGGTGTTCGCAGCAGAAAACGCTTGCTCAAGCAACGGACATATCCTACTGAACTGACTTTGCGAAAACTGGTCAGTCGATTCCTGAAGCCAGACAAGGACATGTCATATCTTTGGGTTTGACTCTAGTTCCGGTAGTAGGTGGCGCGTGTGGAGAAGTTCGGCATCGCGGGCTACGGGGGCAGGGGCAAACTCATCGCAGGAAAGCTGGTCGATCTCGGATGCGAGGTTCTCGGAGTTTACGACTCCAATCCGGCTCAGTTGACAGATGCACCTTTCAGGACTTTCACCGACCTTGACAGCCTTCTCAAGCTAGACATCAATGCCGTGGTAATCGCGACGTGGCCGTCAAGTCATGCCAGGATTGCTGAGCGCGCTCTGGAGTGCGGTTTCGATATCTTCGTCGAGAAGCCCATGGGCGCTACTGTTGCGCAGAGCCTCCAGATCGTTCAGGCCCAAAGAAGGACAGGCAGGCTGGCAGTGGCCGGCTATGTTGAACGTGTGAACCCAGCGATTATGAAGCTGCGAGAAGTCGCGGACCTTACGGAAGTAGTCAGGTCCAGAGAGATACGCGTCGGCCTGAAACCGTCATTTAGCGACGGATCGGGAGTACTGTTGGACTTGGGCTCGCACGGCATCGACATGGCCTACCATCTGTTCCGTGCCGAGCCAACGGTCAGGAGCGCCAGTCTAACGATCGAGCGAGAAGGTGATCTGGAGTACGAATGTTTGATCGAGCTTGATTGTGGAAAGACTCGATCGCATGTTGAGGCTCGGCGCGCGAACATGCGGAGGCGCCGCCTCGAGCTCGATACGGACGAAGAGTACTACGAAGTCACCTATACCCCTGCTGCGCTCAAAGCCGTTTTCCCGCCTCCGAAACTTCGCAGGAGGCCGCAGAGCTTTGAGGATCTCGAGCAACTTTCAAGAAATGTTGAGACCAGCTTTGATCTTCCGCGGAGGGAGCCGATCAAGGTCATGCTTCAGCTCTTTGCAGAGTCCGTGAGGAAGGGGTCGGTGATGGAGCCGTTGTGCAGTGCCGAGCAAGCGCTCGTCACCTCTAGAGTGGTCGAAGATGTTAAGAAAACAGCCACGTACAGAATCGTGAAGAAAGCCAAGACTTGACAAGACTGAGGCAGAGCTGTACGGCATCATCATCTCGCTGGGGGGCGGGACCTGCCCAGCGGCGCATCTCTCTGATGCGACCTACATGAGATGTTCATCCTCGCGAATCCACGGTATGTCTTCCGACATTGATCTCCGTAGTCTCCTTCGCCGTGTCAAAAACCATGCACGTGACCGTCTTTTCGATTCCTCGAACTGTTCTGAGCTTGTCAACCACGAACCTCCCAACGGCATCAATGTCGGTGGTTCTGACCTTGATGAGTAGATCCCAGTCGCCGCTGATTATGTGGACCTCCTGAACTTCAGGAAAACTGGCCACGTCCTTGGCCACCTCTCTTTGCGAGAGAATAGCCTCAATGCTCGAAAGTACACGGACTTCTACTTTGGATCAGGGAGTCAATAGAGGCTCCTTGATCCTAACCTCCGTCAAGGACGTGTCGAAGTTCAGAAAGGCTCATGTCCGAGTCTCGTTGAAGGCTGGAACCCCGGAGGATTTCACGAGGAAGACCGGCGCCAAAGCGGAGGCCTTCGAGATTCCATTGAAGGCGATAGAGAACCTTCTCGATTCGGGGGGAAGCTTTCACGTCGCGGCCATGAGTGCGGATCCGCGAATTTGTGGATCCGCGGATTTGTGGATCCCTCAAGCGGAAGGAATACTGGGAGTCTGACTGTTGAAGTGCCCTCGATGCTGGTACAAGTGGAAAATCCAGCGTAGGCCCAGTGTAATAGCGCGAGTGATGCGGAGTGTAGCGTTGAAGGAAGCCAGAGCAGAGCCCGGATCCGAAGCGAAAAAAGAGGGTGAACCGTTGTCAGAGAAGTCCGCGGAGCGCTCTACGGTTCCGGCGATGGTGGCGGCGCTGGATGAGGAGGAGATAGTGGGTTTGGCTTGGCTCCTATATTGGGTAGATCAGGGTGTCGTGATGTGGGCGATCTGAGCGATCCAAGATGAAGTGAGATTGCGCGGTGGGGTCTGATCTAGTTGTCCATCGGCTGGCTTGTTCCACCTCCACACGGCAGATCGACGAAGACTAAGACCGACTTTCTCAAGGAGAGAGGAGAGATGATTGAACGCCTCATCGGATGGGGCCTCCTGAGGTCGAGATCTATCATAGAGGCGATGAGGAAGGTCCCGAGAGAGGAGTTCGTGCCTGGAGACTACGTTGACTATGCGTATCTCGAGGTCCCTTTTCCAATTCCGGGAGACGGGATGCAGACAATCTCGTGCCCTCACAGTTACCCGCTCTTCTACGAGGCGTTAGAGCTTGGCCCCGGAGATCGTTTTCTAGAGGTTGGGACAGGCTCCGGGTACGGCGTGGCGCTGGCAAGGGAGATCGTTGGAGAAGAGGGAAAAGTCGTGTCGATTGAGATAAACGAGGTTACGCTTCGGTTCGCTGAACGTAACCTCCGCAGGCTGGGTTACAATGACATCATTCTGGTTAGAGGGGACGGTTCCATCGGCTACCGGATGGAAGCGCCCTACACGAAGGTCTCTGTGACAGCCGACAGCCCGACGGTTCCCCCGCCACTGATCGAACAGTTGGCCGCCCCCGGGAGGTTGGTGTCCCCAGTGGGACGAAACCCCGACGGCTCTCAGGACTTGATCTTGGTAAGGAAGGAATCCGATGGAACCACGACGCTAGATGTAGTCGACAAGGTTCTCTACGTGCCTCTAACGGGAAGATATGGTTGGAGGAACCTCTAGATTCGGCCGACTTTTGGACGCATCCAATACCCGTCGACGCGTGCGCGGCCCCCCATCTTTCTCGGGCCTATGTGTCCTCTTTCGGTCTGGCATATGACGCATTGAAGCCCGGCGTCTTCCAAGATCTGCTTCACTTGGACCATCTCGTTGAACGAAGGTTTCTTGATGTCTTGTCTGCGGAACTCTGGGCGATAGTCCAACGCGCAGACTTGTAGGCCGGGCTCGATCTTCGCGAGCTTCAGACCCATCTTATGGATCTCGTCGAGAGAGATCAGCGAGGGATTATACGGGATACCGACGCCGATGAAGATCCGTCCAAAGCAACGATCCACGAGGTACCTGACCGCTTTCCATTCTGTTTCCAGAAGCTTCGAGGCTAGTGAGGTGTCGCGTATATTCGTGATCCGCATGAAAGTAGTTGTTGTGAGGCCTTTCACGTCCGGGCCTATGTCCGTCATCCCAGCTTCCACTAGCTCGTCGACATAATCTGGCGTCAGTAGGACCGCATTCGTATCCACATGCAGGCGTGCAGCATCGTCTCGGTTGAGACGCCGAAGCTCCAGCAAGTACTGGATAAGCCACCGTCTGTTTAGCGTGCACTCCCCGCCGCTTATCGCCATCCTATCGACGCCGAAGGTGTTCCTCGCGCGAGTCATCGTGCGGGCGGCTTCGGCTGGAGTAAGTGCGGGGACTGACGAAGAGTACGTTACCTCCCAGTTTTGGCATGTGGGGCAACGGAGGATACAACCATGCGCGAAGCATGCGGCCTCAATGTATCGGCTGAACCGTCCCTTTGGTTTGAGCCAGTGGGGGGTTCCAACTCCGCCGACCGTATGTCCCTGAAAGCCTGAGATGCCTCTAAGCGGAGGGAATCTTTCGATCGCATCTCTTCTGGTTTGAATGGCTACTCCATCTCTGACCGGCGTTATGCAGCTCGGCTTGAGTTCCCCGTCAACAAGGACAGCGCAGGCCCAGCAGCCGCCTGTCCTGCACGGCGTGAATATGTCATATCCGGCAGGAAGCCTTGAGGCCTTGTATCCAAGAAGCTCCAGCGCCCGCAGAATGGTGATTCGGGATGGAATCTCAAACGTCTGTCCATCGACTAGTACCTTGATGATCGGCCTTTCCCCGGAGACCTTCTGGAAGACCCTGGCCATATTTGGGCAGGCATCGACGCAGGTGCCGCAGCCTACACACTCCCGGATTCCTGGGCAGGAGATATGGGCTTCACAGAAGTTACACTGACGGCATCGATTCTCTAGTCTTGCCGCGATTTGATAAGTTATCAACTGGCCCAACGATTAGACCAGCTCGCGCTTGGAAGATTCCCTTGGATGACCAAGTCTTGCTAATCTAGTTCCCTCAGGCCAAAACCGTGACAATAGTTCCCTAGTAAGGCCCTAGGATGCGGCTTTCAGCTTTCCCGAGTCCTTGCTTGTCGCGCATCCGGATTCTGTGAGGCTACGCCTCGGGGGGCCGTACCTCCGCGACCTTTGACGGTCTTCCAACCTTCCTCGGTCTCCCTAGTTTGGGCGGACGACCACGTCTCCTCGCAGGGAGAGCAAGTATCGCCAAGGCTAACTCTCTCGTTCCATCCCTCACTTCGGCTGGCAGGATAGTTATCCTGTTTCTCAAATTCTCAGCAGAAGCCAACACAACCGCTACCGACTGTGAAGCCTTTCTCCTTGGCATACTGCGTCTCGTCTAGTGAGTGTGAATTGACACAAAAATTCATTACGGTTGAATGGCCGCTGGTGTCTCGACACGCACAGGTCAGGTGCTTTCCGAATTCAGGTGAACTGACATTGGGAGAGGAGTAGTCGAGTTGGTCCGAAAGACGGTAAAGGTTTCCCGCGCTCGGGTGTCGAAAGGCAAGAGATTGCAGGAAAGAGTAACGGAGCTTGAGGGGAAACTTGCCCAGTCGGTTCCCAAGACGGAACTCGACGCGGTCAGGTCGAATCTGCAAAGCAAGATCACCGAGCTTCAGAGGAGACTTTCGGAATCCGTCTCCAAGACGACACTTGATGAGACCAAGAAAGATCTGCAAGCCAAGATTCTTGGCCTTGAGGCGAACTTGAGAGAGTCCGTTCCGAAGAGCGAGGCCGAAGCCTTGCGAGCGAAGGTCAACGAGTTATAGGGTTGCCGCGCTGGGCTCAGGCTCAGCGACCACGGCTTCCTTGACTGAAAGTTTAGCGACTTCATCCCTGAGCTTCGGAATCGAGGAATCAAGCTCCGCAATCTTCTTCCAGATTTCCGTCTCCGATAGCAGTTTTTTGAATTTCTCCTCGACGAGCTTTTCGAGCTTTTCTCTTGTCAGAACTTCAATTGGCATGGGCTTCAGTCTTCGGTTGAAAGGAGCCGTTTAGGTTTTCGTTGATCCTCGAACGGATCGAACATGTTCCCTGGTGACACTTCCTCAGACATGAACCAAGGACCGCGGACAGTGCTGATTCTGCAAACATGTTCGTCTATATTGCGCCCAGCTTGACAAGCATCTCATATTCCGGATCGGTTCTTGTGAATATCGACACGTTACCAAGCCTAACGTTCTTCAATCCAGCCTCTCTGGAAGCCTGAAAGGCTTCAACCATCTGCTGCAGGTTCGGCGATGGGACGTTTGTCATCTCATGTTCAGGGAAAAACGCGACAATGGCGTACGGGATTTCTCGATCCACTTGCGCGAGAAGTTCTGCTATCTTCGTTATCTGATCGGTCTCAACCCAGCCCGGTATGTAGAGGGACGAGACTTCAAGGACGAATCTCCTCTCCAGAATCTCAGCGGGGAGTTCTAGAATCCGCTTGTTTGAGGCTCCTGTGAGCTCGCGATGAACCTCATCATCGTATGCTTTGATGTCAAGCCAAAAGGCGTCCATTCCAGAATCTCTAAGCAAGTCCAAGTTCTCGGCTGTCAGTCCGTGGCCATTTGTCTCGAACAAGACCCATAGGTCCTCGTCTAGGCTCTTGATCTCTTTCGTGGCTTCCAAGTAGAACTCTGGTTGGCATGCTAGGTCTCCGCCAGTGAAGGAGATTACGTTTCTTGCTGGACCCCAGGTTCCGTCGTCTAGAATGGTCAGCTGGTCTAGGCCTAGTCTCCTCGGACAATGTTCAGACCTTTTTCCTAGCAGGATGCAGGACCCACAACCACGGCACAGCTCATATGCATGCCAGCTCGTTGCGTGATTCCTAGGCTCTTTGTAGAGGCTATCCCTGTTCAGCCTGACATAGTCCATAGCAATTCTCGCTATGTCTTTGGGGGACGCCCAGTAGCCGGAAGCGTGTCTGGTGAACCGCCATGAGTGACATTTCTTGCAGCTCCAATTGCAGCCCGACTGGTATATCGAGAGGTAGCACTCCGGTGCCTTGTGCGCGTAAGAGTGTATGAGCCTGTAAGGAGTTTCCTTTTCCCACTTGAGGGTGGTTTTGCAGGCCAAGTCCTTCAAACCGTTGCGAGATACGAGACAGCTGCCAGGCCGAGATCCTTCCTCAAGTAGCCGACAACCCCTATCCAAACTCGCGACCATACCCCGCTACCTTGCCTCCGCTCCTCATGACCAGTGGGCCTGTGTCAGTTATCATCCTGCCTCCTGGTTCGTTATCAGGCTCACCTCTGGTTTTGCACCATCGCCGGACTGCACGCAAGAAGAGTTCTTGACAGAGATGCACAAAACGGAAAGGCCTGTGGCTTCACCTTTCCTTGCCTCATGATAGATCATGAGAAAGTGTAATCTTCATTGCAAGCACTGCCATAGTGATGCAACAGAAAACCAACTGGCTCGTGTACAACATAGCGAAGGATGTCAGACGAATTGAGCGGAGCGGCCTTGCGGCCGGCGCTAGACAGGTTACGAACGACTTTGCTACGCAGCGTTACGGCGGCCCCTGTTCTCCATGGGGAACGGACAGATACTGCTTCAAACTCTACGCGCTCGCCACCGATAGTCCCGAGAACGTCGCCAAGCCATAAGTGAGAGTGAGCCGCACAAACGATTTGGCGAACGCGTTGGCAATCGTAGGTTACGAGTGGCTCATCGTGTTGGCGATCATTGTGGTCCTGTTCCTGTCGGGTCCACGGAAGCTCCCCGAGTTCGCCAGGTCCATAGGACTAGCACGGAAGGAGATAGAGAAGGCGCACAAGGAAGCATCGAGTCCTACGAAGGAAACATCAAGTCTGATGGTGCCCACCCTAGAGCAAGACGCCCTGATCGAAACCGCGAAGAAGCTGGGCATCTCGACCGAGGGAAAAACCAGCGCACAAATCTCAGACGAGATCGTGAAGGCGAAGACTTCGGGCTAGTTCTCTGCTGAAGGGTCTGCTTCACAGCCTCGCCCACAACTTGGCCAACTTCTCCTTGCTCAGGAGAGCATAGTCCCTGTCTCTCGAGAAGACCTCCAGCGTGATGGTTCCGTCGTAGCACCTCTTCAGAAACTTCAGGGTTCTCTCCCAGTCTATGTTACCGCATCCCATAGGCAAGTGCAAATCCAAGCTGTGGAGATTGTCATGCAAATGGACATGCTTCAGCTTCTTGCGGAATTTCACGATGAATTCTTCTGGTCTTCTTCCAAACAGGTTGGCATGACCTATGTCGACATGGAGGAACAGCCCCGGAACGCTCTCAAGAATAGTTGAAACGTTCTCAAGATCGTCTCTCGGCGTGTCCGTAGGTTCATACATCACCTTCAAATCATATGTCTCTGCTTCTCTGACCAGCTCCTTCAAAGCCTCCACCTGAAATCTGATCCCTTCCTTTACGGAAAAGATGCCGATTGGCCAGTTGGCGTGAATCGTGATAAACTCAGCTCCAAGCTCATCGAGAACGTCAAAGCATCGTACCGCTTCGTGGACGGCGGTTTCCCGCAAGGCCTTGATAGGAGAGCCGATTGGCAGGTAACAGGCAGTATGCCCAACGATACCGAGCCTGTACTTCCGTAGAAGCCTCCTCGTCCGCTCGATGTCGATCTTCTCTGGGCTTGCCTCGTCTTCTTCCAGGAACAGATCCAAGAAATCAAACCTATTTGTGCCGATCCATTCTATCTCCTGAAGCAGAGGTTTTCTTGGATGGTTGGGATAACCTATCTTCATGTCGCTGGCTCACTCGGCTGCTGCAGGTGAATACTCGGCTTTGGTACGAGGTAAACGCTTTAACGTTAACCACGTGAAGATCGATAGGCGCCGCGTCAGGTATGGAACGGGCGACGTGAAATCGTGCGTCCGGACCGTAGGAATGCGGAGCGACAAGTATCTGGCTAGATATACGGCGTCAGTGTGTGGCGATACCTTCTCATAACGAGCCTCTCAAGTTGACGGCCAAGCCTTCGGTCCAGCTCTTTCTGGCTTTCCGAGATGAGATCGACCTGCCGAGACGATTGCATGATCGGACCCTGAAGGATTGCCTGGCTCCTCATCGCCTCATCCGTAGGCACCGGCTTCGTCTTGAGGAGCTTCGACATTATGTCGACCACAGTCTTGGGATCATCTATCGAGCCAGCCAGCTCTTTCATCCGAGAGTCGGTCAACGGTCTGAGTCCGAACTGGTAGGGTGAGGTATGAGGCTGCAAGGGTCGATTTGCAGGCGCGCGCTCCGTAGCCAACGACCTTGTATGGGTTGAGTTGAAACTCTTTTACCTGCCAGAGCTCGCTGCCATGCGAGATCAGGAGGTCGAGGAAGCCCTTCCTGTCCTTGCCAACCCACACCTGCCAGCCTTCGGGAGACTCGTCGTATCGTCGCATGACCTCTCTTTTTACTCGGTGGGAGCTTCTTATCGACGACACGGAGGCGGCCTTCGACTCAAGCCGCCAATCTGAAACTGATTAACGTTATCCTTCACGGCAAGTATCAATACGGAGAGGCGCCGCAGTCGTGGCCCCAACCAGCGGTAGAGGCGGTAGAGACGTTGTGCCTGAACTCGTTTAGGGCTGTCTCTCACCCGTCTTTTGCAAAACGCCGCAATACGCTGGCGAGGTTTCATCAAGTCAAGCAGAAAGTCCAACCACTTCGTCTAGCCAAGTAGCGGCTCCTTCATCAAAGCGTCGACTCTCAAGGGCTGACACACAGCCACCAAGTTCAGATCCTTGCCGAGATCCATGCGTCGATGTCTCTGAGAACGCTCTCTTTTCCAGGCTCGTTGAGTATCTCATGATAGAAGCCCTCGTAGACTTTCAACGTTTTATCAGCTGATGCCATTCTCTTGAAGAAGTCGGTCGTGACAGAAGGATCGACAAGCCCATCATCGCCAGCCTGTAGTACGAGGCAGGGCACGGTCAGCTTGTCCGCGCCAAGCATTGTCTCCTCTTGGGCTCGAAGTGTTTCTGTAACGAACCTTGAGGTAACAAATCTGTGAACCAAGGGGTCACTCACATACTTCTGGACGACTTCTCGATCACGTGAGATCAGGGTCGCGTCTAGACCTACCTTGATCGAGAAGCCTGGGGCGATCCTTGAGAGGATGCTAGCCATGAACACCATCGCAGCTGAGACCTTCATCTTCCCCTTCAGCCCTGGCGAGGTGACCACCAAACCAGAAAGTTCCTCGCCTCGTCTCTCGGCGTAGTTCAGTGCGATGAGCCCGCCTAGGCTATGTCCCAACAGGAACACCTTAACGCTAGGCGCTTTCTCTTTCGCGATCCGGACAATGTGGCCGAGGTCGGCGATGTAGTCGTCGAAGCTGTCTATGTGCCCACGCTTTCCAGCTGATCTTCCATGTCCACGATGGTCGCAAGCCCACACCCAGTAGCCAACCCGTGTCATGTAGTCGGCAACGTGTGCATATCGGCCGGCGTGTTCGAACCCTCCATGCGCAATCACGAGGATTGCCTTCGGCTTCCCCGCCGGCACCCAAGCCTGATAGTGGATCCCTACTCCGCGCTCGCCTTTGAAGCGACCTTCCGCATGACGCAAATCTGTACTCGACAAGGCATGCTGAGACATACTAAGGATCGCCACACTAAAAGATCATTGTAATCCTCGATGGCGCCGGGGATTGTTGAGTTGGAGCGCAGCGGCATCTCCAAACACCTCTGCAGAGCCGGTGTGTTCTAGAATCACGTTTGTACCCGTTCTTGATTGTCCCTGGCAGTCCGCAGCACTCGGTACTTTCGAGCAAATTGCCCGGAACATCACTGCTTTTCATCGCTCTACTTTGGAGCACTGTTCTATCCACTGTGATGTGTCAGGTCTCTGAAGTATACGTCCGCGGGGTACAGATAGCCTATTCCTTGATGTGGACGCTCGTAGTTCCAGTAGTTCACGAATTCTCTGTGGGTCGGATACATCCAGGCTTCATAGGCGTATGCCTTGTGGAACGCCTCGATCTTTCCGATTGTGGACGGCCTACGCACGCTTGCGACGATATGCTCAATCCCATTTCCACTACAGAACTCCGTGAACTCTGAGATGCCTCGTGCTGGATAGAACTGGCTGCCACGATCCGTCAGGACTTGTTCAGGTTTGCCGTATTGGCTGATAGATTCTTCTAGAAGCGTGATTGCATGCTTGGCGGTTGGGTTATGGTGAGTGCTTGAGCCTGGAACGAAGCGTGAGTGATCGTCCAGATAGCTGATCATCCATTCGTCGTCTTCTGTCTGCTTGTAATCAGCCTGCCAGAGTTCGTTGCTTCGCGCACGTTGGAATCTACGCTTACCCCAGATCCTTCTAGGCGTGGAGATTGGATTGTTGAGTCCAGCCTGGTTGAGTATCTTGTGGATGGTTGTGTGGCCTACTGGTTGCTTCGCGTAGTTGCGTAGGTAGCCTTCGATGCGGCATGGTCCCCAGTTTCGTGTTCGTCTCAGCTGGAGGATGAGTTCTGCTGTGGGTTGCGGGGTTCGATGGATCATGTGGGGTCTGTGGGATTTGACGGCCAGCCCCGCCCACCCATATTTCCTGTAGACGCTCCACCAGCGGTAGACTGTTCTCTCATCGACTCGTAACGCTGTCGCGATCTCTGTACTTCTGTGACGCTCAAGCTTTCTGTTGATGATCCATCTTCTTCGTCGTAGTTCTCTATCCACTGTGCTCTCGCCGCCTTCCAGTCAACTCTAAACATTCTTATCACTGACACATCAGGGTGGATAGCTCACTCTACTTTGGAGCACAGAAGCCCTCAAGTAAAGATTATTTGCGGCCCATGTCCTACAGTGATACTCGCCGGTGGAAAATTGGTTTTTGCATGCGTCTTGATCAGCTGCGAGGCAGGAAAGTTCAAGGATGTCGCTGTAGAACTGGGGAAGCTTGAAGGCGTGAAGAAAGCGTTCGGCGTCCATGGACGTTGGGATGCGGTCGCTGAGGTTGAGGTCGCCGACCTCAAGGCGCTAGGCGAACTCGCCCTGAAGGTAAACGGCCTCCAAGGGGTCAAAGCAAACGAGACGCTCGTTGGCTTCTAGGAGGGATCGAGAATGAACTCTTGCATCCTGATTAGGGTTCTTCCGGGAAAGAGCTCAGCGGCACTTGAGGCCGTCAAGAAGTTCCCAGAAGTGAGGAGCGCGCACCTCGTCCTAGGGCGATACGACATAGTGGCGTTCGCTGAAGCCCCAACTCGAGAAGACCTCAGCGCTCTATCTGCCAAGGTGAACGGTATTCCAGACACAAAGAGCACAGAAACATTAGTCGAAGCATAGCCGAACCTCTGGATACTACTCAAACCTCCTCATTTTTTCACACCTGAGGCAGCAAACGCCATCTGCAACTGCGCATGTTCTCAGTCAAAGATTCTTCTCGATCTTCTCAGCCTGACGTTGCAGAAGGGGCACATCAGCTGGTACTCAGAGAACTCCGTCCCACACTGAGGGCAATACCAACCCATCCGCGGTATCCCCTACGGATTACTCACACGCGCGAGCTTTCAGACACGCGCTCAACAGCAACAGCCTCTCATCCCTTCATCTCAAACTTTGCGTATGCCAGGCGAACTTGCAACGCTTATCAGTCGCACAGTGGCGCAGGCTATCAGTTCAGAGAACCTGCTACCGCACGAGTGTTGCCGGCTATGTCGGAGGTTCTGCTTGGGACCTGCGGTTGGAGTTACGCGGAATGGGATAGAATCCTCTACCCGCAGAAGCAAGGCAAGCTCAAACAGTACGCCTCCATCTTCCGGACAGCTGAGATCGACTCCACGTTCTACAGGCTCCCGGAGGCTGGCACGGTCCTAGGCTGGACGAGGCAGACGCCTCCGGATTTCAAGTTCTCTACGAAGCTGCCTCAAACCATCACTCACAAGAAAGCGCTTGATGTCGCGCGTGGAATCGAAGCGGACATCAACCAGTTCCTTGAAACGATGAAGCCGCTCACGGACGTTGGGAAGCTCACCTGTGTCCTCGTTCAGCTTCCCCCGTTTCTGAGATTCAACGCCGAGAGGTTCGAGTCGTTTCTAACGATTCTACCGGACAAGCCGGCTTTCGCGGTAGAGTTCAGGCACACCTCATGGCTGAACGGTGAAACCCTCAAACTACTAGAGAAGTACCGAGTCGCCTACACGATCGTGGACGAACCACTTCTGCCACCCGAGGTCCATGTCACATCTGATCTCGCGTACGTACGGTGGCACGGCAGAGGCGACAGACCATGGTTCAACTACAAGTACTCAGAAGACCAGCTGACCGAGTGGGTTCCGAAAGTCCAAGAAGCCGCGGGGAAAGCGGGTAAGGTCCTAGGCTATTTCAATAACCACTTCCACGGCTACGCGCCGGAGAATTGTCTCCAGATCATGGAGATGCTCGGCGTCGTCACGCCACATGGCAGTGCAGCCCTGCGTAGGGTGAGATTGCGTGCAAGGGAGAGGGAGGTCGCGGCGGATTCAGAGATCTTGGAGGCGGCGCGATCCATATCGGAGAGGGATCTGTCCCTTCGCGAAGATACAAGACGATGTTTGGCAGCCTACGTTGGGGCCACAACCGTGGACGTGGATCTCGAACAGCATACGATTATCCACCGATGTCCAATCTGGGCCAAGTCGATTTCGGAGAAGAAGTTCTGTCCTCATGTCGCTAGGGTCTTCATGATCGTAGATCCTGCGAGAGCACGGAGCATTTTGTCGCTCCTCCGGTCCACTCTGGACGACTGGAAGTTCGAGTCAAAACTCACAGTCGAGTTGCCCAAGTAGTCCATTGCTTTGTCTACCGCTCATCAATAGATGCCGGCAAGTTCGACTACCGGCTTCGTCGCGGCCCGTTCCCAGGTGTCTCACCAACAGACTATGAGGTCGCACTTCTCGGCCTCGCTGATGTGTTCTGTTTCGAAGTTCGCACTCTCGTACTCGACTTCGATCTTGACTTGGCGTTCTTTCTCGTCAACAGCAATTATGTCGGCGTATGCATCGCCCAGCTTGAGTAGTTTGGGAAAACCGCAAGCTCTTATATGTACAGGCGTCCCGAGTCTTTGGGGACGGAAAATGAAGAAGAAATTGGCACTATTGTTCTGTGCCGTTCTATTTCTGTTAGCAGGTTCGTCAACGCAGATCTGCAACGTTCAAGGTCAGGTTGGAAGCGGCTGGATGAAACACGCCGGTAACCCCGTTCTAGGTGTCGGGGCAGCAGGATTTTATGATGATGCCGGAGTGATGTTCCCATCTGTGATCAAGGACGGCGACACGTACAAGATGTGGTATACTGGGTATGATGGCAGCACAAGGAGAATCGGATACGCGACGTCAAGCGACGGCATCTCATGGACGAGGCAAGGGCTGGTTCTGGACCTAGGGCCCGGTATCGCCTGGGACTCTGTGTCTGTCTCGGCACCGTGGGTGATCAAGGACGGCTCCACCTACATGATGTGGTATGTGGGATCCGACGGGGTCAGGGAGAGAATAGGGCTCGCAACATCCAGCAACGGCATCGCATGGAACAAGAAGGGAGCCGTACTCGCGCCAGGGTCTCCCGGTCAACCTGATGATGCAGGGGTTAATCATCCGACCGTGATCAAGGAGGGGGGTCTGGGGCCCGACGGGTCCAGCTACGTGATGTGGTACGGAGCCGATGACGGAACATACACCACGATCTGCATGGCGTACTCCGGCGACGGCAAGACATGGTCGAAATATGATGAGGATCTGGATGGATTCACGGAACCTGTTCTGAACACTGGGGCGCCTGGGTCTTGGGATGCCCGATGGGCTAGTGAGCCGAGCGTCCTGAAGTCCGGCGGCGTCTACTTCATGTGGTACACAGGCTGGGACGGGCTTGCCGGAGCTGGCCATCATCGGGTCGGTCTCGCCTACTCAACGACGGACGGAAAGCATTGGGTCAAAACAGGTCCCCCAGTTCTTCCTGTTGGAGGAGGAGCGGCATGGGATTACTATACGGTGCGTGGCGTATCCGTGATCCAGGACCGCCTGGACTTCAAGATGTGGTATACCGGGACTTCTGGTGGGACGTATGCGGACCGACTCATAGGATATGCTACCAACTTTATGCGTGTGGCCGGCGCGATGGGTCTGGTCGATGCGCCTGCAAACACGGTCTACTATATTTATCCGGATTATCAGGGTTCGAAGCCTGCTGGAACTGGCTATGCGGCGTTGAGTGACTGGACAGCTCTTGGAATGGTGATAGGCATGAGCGGCAACCAGCAATACATCACCACGGACACCGATACGTCTGTGGTGAGTCCATCCTCCGGTGGACTGGTTCTTGATGCCAAGTATTCTGCTGTGTTATGTGGTGGCTGGGGTGTGAGCGGTCCAACCAAGTACTATGAGGTTACTGTCGGAGCGACTCCTGCCTACGCGGTGGTGGTCGGATCCACACTCTACTTCTATTCTCGTGCTACTGGTGCCTCAATCACGGGTACAGCGATGGACATGTCCTTAGTCTCCACGAACCAGGACATGTTCATCATACAGGCGTTTCAGCGGGGCGAGAGAAGCATCATAATCCTCTATGGCTACGGTTGGAAGGGCAGCTACGCCGCAGCTCTCTGGTTCAAGTATGGAACCGGAACCGGCAAGCCAGCGTTCGGCAGTGAGGGCATCCCCATGCGCGACGATGCCTACTACATCTTCAGGTGGACTGATGCTGACGGAGACCTCTTCGTAGACCTGAAAGAAATCAGCTTCGTTGCTTCTGGCGACTAGCGCTGAGAACAGTTCACCGGAATTCAGGAGAGGAACGTTTCCTCTCGTTTCTTGGGCGCCCTTAGGAACGAGAAGGCAAGTTCTGGAAGGCCTATGAAGTCGTTCCAGTCGTCCTACGCGATAGCATTGTGTAGCCGGTGTATACACAAATCGTATGTATACCCTTTCTTCTCCTAGGCGGTGCGGAGTTCGCGTGGCATACTACATCTCGAAGATCTGGACATCGAAGCCATTCATGAGGCCATAGCAGCCAGCAGTGAGACCTGTGATGCCGCCGCCGATCACGACGATCCTCTTGGACATGTTACATCATCTTATGTCGAGGCCGAGTATCGTTCACTCGATGTCGGACATGAGAGAAGCATTGAACGCTTGCTGGGTATCTTGGCATGCCTGCTATACCAAACGAACGGTAGCGGAGTTGCTGACGATTGTCGTAGGAGGGAGTTCGCTGGTAGCTGCGGTGACGGTATTCAAGGGCCGCGAAGTAGGTGTGCTCGCGTCTATGGCGGCGGGACTCATCATGGCCGGCTTCATAGTCATGGAGGCAGTGTGGAGCGTGGGCCCACGAACTTGGCTTGGGATTGAGGGTGTGTACCTTGGGCTTGGTCTCGCAGTGTTTGGGCTTCTGTGCAAGATCAAATCCTAGAAAGAGGTTTTCAGAAGCCCCTAGCTCTGTTCGACAAGCGTCGGCAGTACTATGATAGTATTGACATGAGGGTAGCTGCAGCAAGAGCAGGAGATGCCTGGCACAACATCCGCGCTAAAATACTGCTGACGTGTGAGAGTATCAGGTACAAGAGTCAGGTGGTTCCAGAAAGCGACAGTTTCAAGATATTTCGTGAGAAGCTCCCGATAGCTCAGCTGACCCAAGTCTTGACTTGCATGTCCAATGGAGAGTTGGACATCGACAAGAGCAAAGTGACGTTGTGGACTTCCAAAGACGGTCAGCCTACTCTCACCATGAAGACCATTGCGGCCGGAGCAGCCAACTTGCAATGCGACAGTGGGGCATACCGTTTCCGCTCGACATATTCAAGTTATCACGATCTAACGGCCTTTCTAACGAATTGGAGAACGTAAGCCTCCAGCTAAGATGCCAACCAAGACCCTATGCAGACGTCTTCGAAGCAGTAAATGAAGGCCTAGAGCTCCAAGATGTCCACGAGTTCCGAAGATGGAACAGGCACAATGAATCCATTGCATATATATTAGCGCCAAACTACTTGGCATTTCACAACGTCGAACTCAAAGGAAACACACTCAGAGTGCGAATTCATTTTCATCGATCAGCAGATGTGAACCACCTACGTCTGAACATCATCGCAAAAGGAAAGAAGACGCACAGAGGGCAAGAGAGACTTTCAGCTAGACGAACCGGAAAGGCGCTACCGTATCGCATTGCAGAGACGACTTCAAGACTGGAAGGAAAACCTGATGTCGTCCTATACCTGTTGGAATTAGGTGGACGCTCACCGGCAGACGAAATCTCACTTCTTAACGAGGAAGTGACCAATCCTCGCGTTGCCGCGCATCAGCAATTCGACCCTGAGCTCAGGACCTTGGAGAGATGGCTGAGAGGGGAGGGAAAGGGCCCAGCGGACTTCGAGATGTCAATTGCCGTGTTACTGCATATGTGTGTGTTTCGAGTGGAGTGGACAGGCTATGATGACTTGGGGCAAGACGCGCCCGACGTTCTTGCTTTTGGTCCAAGGTCCAACCTAATCGTTGGTGAGTGCACGACAGAGCTCCCTGACGACAAGAAGATTAGAGTGCTTGCCAAGAGAGCAAAACAGTTGCGAGACAAGCTACGGGCTGATGCATTGCCGGTCTTGTTCTTGGGCCTTAGCTCTGAAAAGTCAGGGACTACGGTCTTCCAGACAGCGTACCAAGAGGACGTGAAAGTTGTCACCCTCGACGACTTGCAGCAGCTCCGGGCCTACGCTAAGCGGGAAACGCCAGCAGAAGTGTTGAGGTATCTCAGGTCCTTGAGACACTCAGGTCCCTTGCACTAGGTACGTGGTGGTGAGGCCGTCAGGTGGTTAGGCGCGCGCGCGAACGGCCGCTCCGCCAGCGGGATGAGGAGTACGCGTGAAGAATGGGGATAAGCGGGAAGAAATCAGATTATGAGATTGGAGAGATCGGGGAATTGTGCCCTCGCATGGTTTCGCGGGGAATCACACAATATCGTATTTGTCGAGTTGATCGCCGCCAGCCGGCCAGAAGGGGGAGAACGAAGTTGAACAAAGGTTGGCTGCGGATTATAGTCGTTTTCGTGATCGGTCTCATCATGCTAGGGTCTCTCAATATTCCTCTAGCCCGAGCTCACACGATTGCCAACAGTCAAGTCGGATACTCGAGAGTCCTCGGGCGAGCGAGTTCTCAACCAATATCTTCACCACGGTTTCAGCAACTCGAGACCCCTATCTACAACATTGACCAGTTCATCGACACCTGCCCCACAGCGGATCTACAACAGTTGCAATCGGACTTCCAATTGTCCCTCATCGGCCCTAATGCTACTAGCCGCCCCTACAAATGCAGTGAGCCGGTTTCACAGATGCCTGCGTCAGACCTCAGCGATTCGCTGCTTATCTACCAGGCGCTTCGCTTGATCCTCCACATGAAGCTCTACTGGCAATTGCCCTGGACGAGCCTACACCCTTACCAATGGCTGCGTTCACAGATAACCGACATCCAAGTGACCGACTACATAGCATTCTCCCAGTTTGCTTACGACAACGATAACAACAACCGCCCCACCGTGTTCCTCCGACCCGTATCCGAGAACGACCTCTATACCCTCAAAGCGCCGACACAGTTCATGGTAGAGGGTTCTCCGGGCCTAAGGATAGCCGTGGGTATATTGTGTACGGCTCAGCTGATTATGCACGAAGCACGCCACGCAGTTCTACCTCATGATTGCGACTACGAGTGTATAAAAAATACGGAAGGCGTTGAGGTTTGTACTAATGTAGGTGACAGTAACCTCGCGTACCTAGGACCATGGGGGGTTGAGTACTACCTCCTATCTATGGTGGCTCAAGGCCAGATTGACGTAGGTATCCGTAACTCTGTCAATGCTGGTGATTACATATTGGGTATCATCAGTGACTTGGTTTCCAGGGCGCAAACCAGGTTTTGCACCCCGCCAACGGCTACTAGCCTGAGTGTAAGTTACAGTCCCTCGACACTTGTGTTGGGGAAATCCCCTCCTGAGCATGGCACTGCAGGCGCGGACATCACACCGAAAGTGGCGGATAGGAACATAATTCTCTTCTACTCCAGAGAGTCAACCGCCCCTACTCGGTGGACCGCGGTCTTTCTAGTGTGGGGGTGGCCGATGGAACACCCGTTTTCGTCCGGCTATACGAACTCTGAGGGACATATGGAGGTATGGGTGGGACCTCTCGCCCCCTCATGGCCCCCCTCATGGAGCCTCAACGAAGAAGGCACCTACTGCCTAACAGCGGTTTTCCCCGGGGACAGTGATTACAGTCCAGCCCTGGCAGACTCGTCGTGCGGTCTTACCGTCAAAGATGCTAAGGGATACTCTCAGCTTTGGGATCTCTCAGTGAATCCAACTTCTGCGAGTATTGTTCCCGGTGGTTCATCGAACTTCAACGTTCAGATAACTGGGACATCAGGAGGAGAAGAGATACACCTGTTTTTCGCAATATATGTTACCGGCGATCTTGTCGGTTTCGCAGTCACGTTCTCACCCTACAGTCAACCCGCACCCTTCAACTCGATCATGACTGTGACTGTCGATCCCTCAAAATCTTGGGGTACGTATGACCTGCCATTCTGCGCTGGCATTACCGCAACACCCGGAACGTGCTCCGGTTCTGACATTAAGACGGGACATGTTCAAATCACGGTGGAAGGTCCAGTACCGAGTATCGGCACGAATATGCCACCGGTAGTCGGGGTGGCTCTCTTGGTTGCAATCGTCGGATTATTCGCGCTTTCCATTCGGCGACTGCGCAAGAAGCGACAGTTCCGCCCCATTTCTTCGAGCCAAGTCTGAGCGAGTTTAGCGTTGACACGTGTCAACAGCCTCGGGGAGAGCCCGACCTACTTCGTCAAAGAGGCGGAGCTCTCTTATCTTGCGTACCAGGAACTGCTGAGTCTCCGTGTCTTCCAGTAGCCTGCTCATCGCAGGGTCCACCCATCCCCTCTCGCTTTCAAGCCCGTACACTCGGTTTGGATCTGTCGGCGATCCACATTTTGGACAGTGATCTATTGTTGGGGCGCAGAGTTCGTTGCATCTTGGACATAGAACAACCTTCAGAGTTGGGCGCTCTTCCCTAACTGGTGCCAACCCATAGATCGAGAGAAGGGCTCCGTCCACATCTCTCCCAGCCAGGTGGTAGTAGATTGAGTGCGTCTTGCTTCCCGGAGCCCATCCCAGGTATTGGTCCATCTGAGCATCAGACAGTCGCTTGGCGAGGAATGTTGCGCGGGAATGTCGGAACTTGTGAGGGTTGACAGATTTCTGGATGCCCACCCGATCTGCGAGTCTCTGAATGAGCGTTCGAACAGCCTCGTAGCGCAGAGGAGACGATCCTCCGCGTCCCTCGCCAACCCACAGAGGAGAGCTGGGATCTCTGCGGTTTGGGTGGGTGTTCAACCATTCGCCGAGAGCCGGGGTGCTCATGATGATCCTGACTCGCCTCATACCGGTCTTCCCGGTCACTACGAGGATCGCGCCGTACTTGTCGAACTCTACGTATCTGATTCTCAGTGAGAGTAGTTCTCCGATTCGGCATCCGCTCTCGTAAAGGACTAGAATGAGAGCTCTGTCCCTTGATGTCGTTGCCGCAGAGGCTAAGCGTTTGATATCGTCCTCGGTTAGAAGGTCGGTTGGGAGGATGCTGTTTCGAAGTCTTGATGGCGTCTTTATCCAGTCAACCTACTTCGGATAGTTCTTCGAATGTCTCAACCACTTGTAGAACTTTTTGAGGACAACCTTGTAGCTCTGCTTGGTCCAGTCTGAGAGTGGGCGATTCTCAATTCTGGCAACGAGGTGTGTGATGTCTTCTCGCTTGGCGATTTCGAAGCTCTTGCCTAGTTCCTCGGAGAGCTTCGAGAGAATGTGGATGTACCTAACAAGCCTAGGAGTGCTGAGCCCGTCGGCGGTCGATCTCTCATGAAAAGCTAGGATCAGTCGGCGATTTGCAGCGGAGATTTTGGCATTGTTTTGGAGGTTCTGGAGGGCGAGCTGGAGGCGTCGAGGATAGTTGTAGATGTCCGGACCAGTCGCCGGGGTCGACATGGTCGTGTGGACGACAGGTGGGCGCTATTTAAGCGGAGTGGGACTTGAAGTAGTTTGGCGCCGGGAGAGGGATTTGAACCCTCGCGGCCCCAAAGGACCACAGGCTTTCCGTGCTAGGCTCCAGGCCTGGGCTCCTCAAGTTGGGATCTGCCCCGTACCAGGCTCGGGAATCCCGGCGTCCAACACTGAGTCAGAGCGTTCACGACTTGCCTACGAGCCATCATAAACGTTCTCATCAGAACTTGGATCCGATTGGTTTTCTGAGCGCGTTGACCGAGGCGTCTCCTACCCACGCCACATCTTCGGGTATGTTCCGCGGGGCATGATCACCCTCATGACCTTCGCGGCGATTCCCTTCTCCTGGTGAATGATCGACTCGCTCGACAGAGTGCTCTTAGCTAACGCAACTGCCTCGCCCTTGAGACTGAATATTGCCACCGTTGAGTCCTTCGGGAAGGGTTCCTCAAGATCGACAACGCCTGGTATCGCGAGGCTGGCCCCATGACAGACGGCGTCGACGGCTGAGTCTCTGATACGAATCTTCGGAATGTACTCAAGCGCCTCTTCCATCGGCTTCACTACCCTCCTGATCGCAGTCTCGTCGCCTTCCATGAACCTCGCGTGTGCATCCACAACCTCGTGGAGTGTGTGAAGCCCGTTCGATTCTGTGAACGGCCCAGATCGTGTCCTCCTGAGCTCCTGCATGTGTGCGCCCACGCCTAGAACTTCACCAATGTCCGAGCATAGCTTCCGGATGTACGTTCCAGCCTGACAGCCGACTTTGAATAGAACTCGGTTTCCGTCTCTCTCGAGTAGGTTGACATAGTATGTCAGACGCTTTCGGGATTCCCGCTTGACGGAGGCTCTCAGAGGCGGTTTCTGATAGATCTCGCCGGTGAACTCACTGAGAACTCGGCCGAGCTCTTCGTCTGAAACTCCAGCGTGGAGAAGCATCAGGCACACGTATTCCTTCCCGGAATGAAGGAATGCTTGGACTACCTTCGTTGCGTCCTCAAGCGCGACGGGAAGCACGCCGGTTACTATGGGATCTTCCCAGCAGTTGCTGCTTCTAGGGTCCCGCCATGACCAGCATGTCCCACTTGAAGGATCTTCTTCGTCCACGCTGTGACTTCATGGCTGGACGGCCCCGCGGGCTTGTCGATATTGATAATGCCGAAACGAATGTGGTCCTGTATTGGTCGGTCGGAGGGTGCGTGGCCGTGCCTAGGATCCGTTGACTCCTCACATTTCCTGACAACGCTCCGTCTCACTTCCCAGGGCGGTGCGATTCTCACAAGGTTCCACCGACTAGACAATATCGTCCAAGATATTAAGAGAGGTCAAGTTGGCTAGGAGTCGCTGTTCTAGAGGATATGAGATCGCTCCTTCTGAAAGCTGCAGGAGCGCGCCAACGCATGCGACGGATAGGTTCACCGTTCCCTACGGTTTGACCTCAGACTTCATGAAGCTGATCTTCTTAGCTTTCTCGAGCGCTTTGGCAACTTCCTCGTCCGCCGCGCCTTTCTTTATGTCGATCCTCTCCGAGGTCGCCTCGATGTGTTCGATGTTCACGCGGCGTCGTTTGACCGCGGTCAGCTTGGGCGGACCGGTGATCAAAGCGAAGTTCTTGTCTATGATGTCAAGTACGACGCACTTCTTTCCCGCCTCTCTTCCAGAGAGCTTGACGCAGATTCTTCCAACATCGAACCCTGCCATTTTGGTCTCACCAGTTGAGGGGGTCTGCTAAGAATACCCGATCTACTAATAAGCTTACCAGAGTCAGCGTCTTCGCGAGATGTGTCCTAAGAAGCTGGCTTGTTCTGCTTCAGAACGTTGTGGATCTTGGACATCAGCTCGGCGCTCGTACTCTCGACAGACCGGTTACCGGTGTCGATGATAACGTTGTAGATTGACAAGTCGTCTACGTCGACCCCGTAGTATCGCCGATACCTGTCCCGCTGTGTCCGTTCTCTTTCTAGGGTGTGTTTACGGGCCATTTCGGAGTCTAGGTGATCTCTGCGGGCGATCCGGCTGATCCTCACATCTTCCGTAGCTGTGAGGTAGACGCGTACCTGTGCGAGGTCTTTGGCCATCCAAGCGGCCAGTTGGCCCTCGATGACCACGTCGCCTTTCGCAGCTTCCGCCGCACTTCGCTCGTCAATCAGTCGGTCGGTCTCCGGGGACTTCGCGGCCTGCTTGCTCAATTCTTCAATCGTGATACCTTTCTCTCTTGCGAGGTCCCTGAACAACTGACCTGCTGAAGTGTATCGGAGTTTGAGTTCCTTCGCGATTAGCCTAGCGTATGTGGATTTGCCTGTCCCGTGGGGTCCTCCGATCGTGACTACAAGGCCCAACTAGGTGAGGCTCCGAACCTTCACCCTGAGAAGACTCTTCAGGCACGATCCGCAGACGCTTCCGCCGTACGCCCTAGTGGGCGACCTACCGCTTCTTGGAACACCCTGCACTCGGGTGGAAGCCGTCCCGTGAAGGACCTCACCGCAGACTCTGCATCGGGCCCGACCTCTGCGCCGTATGCCGTACCTGACCGCCCATCTTCCTCCCGGAAGTCGAACAGCTCTCCGCTTGGCTGATCTTGACCTCCTCGATCGAACTGGCAACCTACACGTCCTCCGGATTGACCCCGAACATCCTCGTGAGCGGAAGACTGATCGTGAACGAGCAGATCAGGTACCAGTAGAAGAAACCCAGCTGAGTGCCAGCAAACGGGATCTCGATCGGCGAGTAGGCAACCACAGTCGCGCCGAAGAAACTGCTGAGGACGATCCATACCCCCCAGAATGGTATGATGAAGATGAAGCTGACCTTCATCCGATCGAAGGCCACCTGGCTCTGGAGTTTCATCATGGCCTGCTGCTTCTTCGTGACCTTGGCCAGCAATTGCTTGTCATTGCTCTTGCGGGCCTTTTCGAACTCTTTCCTCCAAGCGCTGACTTGCTTGGTCACCGCTGCGACTCTTTTCACGTCCACGAGTAGTCTGTTGGCCGCTGTTGTTATCAGTGCGAGTCCCCCCGCAATCGCCGTCGTCAGCAGCGTGGACGCTGGAATTGAATGGTAGGGCTGGAGTGCGGCCATGAGAATGTTCCAGATGGTGTCGATGGGCTCCATCACGACTCACCGAGAAAAGCCCTGGCGGCCGGGTAGAGTTCTGTGATTCTCTCCCGAACGAGAATCTGATAGTACTGTTCGATGATGCCGACCGTCAGGAGAATTCCAGTTCCAGAACCGAAGGCTCCAAGGAAATCTGCCGACGCCGCTATGACACCGATGATTATTGCTCCAAGCATCGTTACTACGGGGATGTATCTCTGAAGAAGCTGTCGAATGGGCATCTGTGAACGCCTAAAGCCTTCGATCTGCATCCCCGAGTCCAGCAGCTGCTTCGCCACGGTGTTCGCATCCATGCCTCCAACCTCGACCCATGTAACAGCGAAGAACACGCAGAACAATACTAGAAGGATCGCGTAGACGGCTGCTCGGACCGGGTCGGCAAGTACGCCGGCCAGACTGTTGGGAGGCACCACGTAGTACACGAGACCTCCTGTAGGCTGATACTGTCTGCCTGATACGGTGAATTGCCCAATGAGGTTGAACCAGAAGTTCGTATTCGACTGGTTGTATCTCGACCATATTATCTGTGAAATGAAGTATATATTCCCGAAGAGCGCAGCCGCGAATATCACTGGGATGTTTGACACGTACAGAAGCTTGAGCGGAAACTTTCCTCTGAAGCCGCGATACCTAGCGTATGAAACGGGCACCTCCACTCTGAGTCCGTTGCAGTAGATTATGATAGCGAAAACCACAAGCGTGGTCGCGAACGCAATCATGTCGGGGAGCCCTTCAGAGCGGTAGAAGATGTTCAGCAGTGTGTCTCCCCTCGCTATTCCTTGCCCGAAGGCGATTATCGCGCCGTAGAGTTTTCCATCGCCCATCGGGCCCATCGGAGATACCGAGTCCCACCAGATCGACTGAGCGACTCCTGCGGCGATGAACAGGCTGATGCCGCTTCCGAGGCCCCAACCCTTCTGGAGCAACTCGTCAAGTAGCATCACGATGAGCCCGGCAATCACGAGCTGAATGAGTATGACGACTTGCGTTTGGACTGAGATCTCGCCGTATGTGCCGCCTATCAGATATGCGGACGCTTCGAATATCACCATAACGACAGACAGAATCTTGCTGGCGCTCGTAAACATGGCGCGGTCTTCTGGATTGGTCATGTCAATGTTAATCATCCTCGAGCCCGCCAGCACCTGAAGTATGAGCCCGGCCGTTACAATGGGGCCGATACCTAGTTCCATGAGCGTACCACGGTTCGAGGCAAAGATCACTCTCAGCGCTCCGAGAGGGTCTTGCTGCGCCATCCCTTGAGTCCCATAGAGTGGCACATGCGACATGACAAAATAGATGATCAGAGCCATTGCGGTCCAGAAGATCTTCTCGTTGAAAGCAACCTTTCGATCGGGAGCGGAGATGTTGGGGAAGAACCGTGCTAGCGGTTTGAACAGTTCTATGAACCTGACCATGAGAGCGTGCCCCTATGCGACAGGCTTTTGGATCTGACCCCCGGCCGCCTCGATCTTAGCGGCCGCCGACTTCGAGAACTTTTCAATCTTTACGAGGATCGGGCTTCGGATGCTTCCGGATCCTACGAGTTTTGAGTATCCCAGTGATTGCAGGTCTAACAGCCTCTTGCCTTCATGCTCAGAGACTGCATGTGCACATTCGGGACGGACCAACAGGTCTTCCAGTTGACCCACGTTCGCGACAGATCTGCGTTTCTCCAGCAGTTTCGGCAAAAGGCGTTTCTTCTCAACTTCGCTTGCGTATCTGATTACTGCGCTCTTCCTGTGTCTGAGGCGTCCCACGTTGCCGAAGCCGCCACGCATGCCGCTCTTCCTGTGCTGTCCGGAGGTGCCCCAACCGTGGGTTCTGCTTCCGCGTTGCTTCCTGATCTTCCTCTTGCGGGTCGCCATTCGGTGCTCCTCCGTCAGCTATCTACGAATGTCCGGTCTCCTAGTTCGACGCACTCAGACCGATGCTGTTCAGATAAAGTTTTTGCGGGTTGTCGGAATCTAGCCCGGTGCCATAATCGACGGAAGACGCGTGCTGCATCATCTATTTCAGCTCTACAGCTCTCGTGGTGCTGGCTGTGTGCAACCCCCGCGATTTTGAAAGGGATTCGCCGCGTATGAGCGGTAGTTCTTTCGTCGTCGATGCGCCTACTTGTGAGTTTGCGTCTCAACTTCTCAACCATGTCCTCGGTCATCCTAGGAAGATCATACGCAGGTTTCCAGTTCCACTCTACTCTCGCCGCGGAATCGTCTAAGGACCTCGGCCAAGAATCAGCTATGGCCTGCCGGAAGTCGGGTCTGTAGTCGCAGGTAAATCTCAAGATAACCTTTCTGATCGATTCTGCGAGTTCGCCTGCAGAGAAGCTCATCGAGTTGACGTTATACACTCGCCGCCTCAATCTTGAGCCATCCGCTTCGGCCAAGTCCATCAGAGCTTTGATGCAGTCAGGCATGTACATCATAGGTAGTACTGTGTCTTCTCGGACAAAGCACGTATAGTGTTTACCCTCCACCGCCGCGTAGTACATCTCTACAGAGTAGTCAGTGGTTCCGCCTCCCGGCATAGTCTCGCTGCTGATGATGCCAGGTAGTCTCACAGAACGAAAATCGACACCAAACTTGGCAAAGTAGTAATTGCCTAGCGCTTCTCCGCACACCTTCGTAACGCCGTAAATGGTCGTTGGTAAGAGTACTGTCTCATTCGGCGCATTGTCACGCGGGACCCCCGGACCGAAGGCCGCGATTGAACTTGCCCAAATGAGGCGCTCCAGCTTGTGTTTTCGTACGACCTCCAGAACGTTGTACAGTCCCTTCATGTTCACTTCATAGCAGAGTTGCGGATTGAGTTCACCGACGGCTGAGAGAATCGAAGCCAAATGATATACCGTATCCACCTCGTTGTCCACGATCGTCTTGGCCAGCTGCTCTCGATCGATGACATTCACGTATTGAAATGGCCCTGACTCGCGGAACGATTTGGTAGGCTTGGTGGTATGTCCGCCTGCGATGACAGAGTCGGCTCCATATTTCTTTCGAAGCGCTTGGACGAGCTCCGTACCGATTTGTCCGACCGCTCCTGTCACGAGTATCCTATTCACTTGATCCACGACGCGTGAGTGTGGCGGAGCATATCTTCTTATGCTTTCTCTCGCCTTCGCGTCTCAGAGTTTTTCAGTCGAAAGTCTCTTATTCGTCGCGAGGCTGCTGCATCATGCTTTCAGATCTGATCCCGTGAGCTGCAAGAGAAATGTCAATAGAGAAACTTGCTTTCTTGCGAGAAGAGTACCTGAACCTCGAAACGGCAGGCTTGAACTGGAAGCTTCGGACGCTCGAGGGAAGCAGCGCTCCTCGCTGTGTAGTGGATGGCAAGAAGGTGATCATGCTGTGCTCCAACAACTACCTGAACCTCACCAACCACCCGAAGCTAAAGGAAGCTGCGAAGAGAGCCATCGACACGCATGGTGTAGGGTCAGGCTCGGTGAGGCCGATAGCAGGCAACATGGATCTTCATCTTCAACTCGAGAAGCGCCTTGCAGCTTTCAAGCACTCAGAAGCGGCTCTCATCTACTCGACAGGGTTTGCCGCAAACGCCGGCCTCATCCCTCAGCTTGCAGGTGAGGGCGACTTCATAATCAGCGACGAATTGAATCACGGAAGCATAATCGATGGGGTTCGCCTGAGTAGAGCGGAAAGGGGCGTTTACAAGCACTGCGACGTTGGCGATCTGGAAAGACTCCTGATGCAGACGCGAGGTAAGTACAGAAGAATTCTCATCATCTCCGACGGCGTCTTCAGTATGGATGGAGACATCGCGCCGTTTGACAAGATCGTCAAACTCGCTTCCGAGTTTGGGGCAATCACATACGTTGATGATGCTCACGGAGACGGGGTCTTGGGAGAGAAGGGTAGAGGCATAGCCTCTCACTTGCACATCGAGCAGGAGATCGATGTGGAGATGGGCACATTCTCAAAAGCGTTCGGCGTTGTGGGAGGGTATGTATCGGGGAGCGAGGATCTCAAGAAGTTCGCGTTCAACAAATCGCGTACGTGGCTGCTTAGCGCATCTCACCCTCCGCCTGTGACGGCGGCATGCATGGCAGCGTTGGAAGTTGTTGAGAATGAACCAGTTCATCTTGAGAATCTCTGGAAGAACACCGCTTACTTCAAAAAGGAGCTGAAGGAGGCAGGCTTTAACATAGGCAACAGCCAGACCCCAATCACACCGGTGATAGTTGGTGAAAGTTCTGTTGCTCAGGAGATGAGCAACATGCTCTTCGAAGAGGATGTTTTCGCGCTTCCGATTGTTTTTCCAATGGTAGCGCGTGACAAGGCTCGAATCCGCACGATCATGAACTCGGGTCATACTAGGGCAGATCTTAACGTAGCTCTCGGTGCCTTCGAGAAAATAGGCCGCAGGCTAAAGGTACTCTGAGGATGCGCGCCTAACCGACCCAGTCGGCTTGAGTGACGGTGCTGTACGTATTCCTTAGAGCCTCATAGACCGCAAGCGCAGCCGAAGCAAGCGTACTAGTAGATCCGTACGTGCGAGTCCAACAGTCCCTCACACCGGCCAGAGTAAGCACCGACTTGACGATCTCTCCGCCCACTAGGCCGAGTCCTCGCGGACCCGGAATGATCTCGACTCTCACACTGCCGCACTTGCCTGTAACACGGAACGGTAGCGAATGTGACTGTCCGCACCCGCATTCCCAGCTTCCGCATCCTCGTCTGACGGGAATTATCTTCAGCTTGGCTTGAAGGGTGGCTTTGTCGATGGCGGTCCTGACCTGTTTGGCTTTTCCGTCGCCGACGCCTAGATACCCATTGTTGTTTCCAACCGCGACGACGGCCCTGAATCTGGATTTCTCTCCAGCGTCTGTTTGTTTCTGGACGAAGCCGATTCCGAGAACTTCCTGTTTCAGGTCGGGAAGTAGCACGTCTACTATCTCTGGCTCCATTACGCGGAGTCCTTGGGTGAACACATCGTCCAGTGATAGGATTTGGCCTGACTGGACCAACCTTCCAAGCTTGGTCCTTGGAACCCAGCCTGCCACCTGTTGCTGCATGGTTGCGTACGACATTGGCCTACCGTCTCCTGGCCAGTTTGTGGGCTTCGACATATTCGTCTAGGTGCGAGGAGCTTCTGAACGATCCCCCCTTCGCCATGAGAAGCAATTTTCGGTACGTCTGACTCTGTATCATGCGTTTGTCTCTGAGTTCCCGCAATCGCTCACGAATCGCGCGGATCCGTAGCCTCCATGCCGTCTTTCTTGCAATGCGGGGTCCTTTTCTTGAACCGCTGCCGGTCCTTCTTCCGGCTTGCTTCTTTGACTTGAGGGTGCGTGTTCTTCCCCGGCTCGTGCCGGATTCCGCAAGAGGGCGAATGGCTCCCTCATGGATCAGCTTGCGGATCTCTGTACGTGTGATTGCTGAACTGATTGCGTCAATATCTTCAGGGTCCATCCATACCCTGCTTTCTCCGACTTTCATTATCTTGGCTGCCATGCGTCTCTGAGATCTGACGCTCACTCTGTCTTACCTCCCGCGCCCGTTTCTTCTTCCGTCTTTGCAGGCTCA
>Ga0209725_1000238_pt1 | contig 33601 bp, 32 predicted proteins | sample I18A1metaG_FD_184145 | JGI IMG/M metagenome (GOLD analysis project Ga0209725, IMG submission 184145) | Lake sediment bacterial and archeal communities from Gulf of Boni, Indonesia to study Microbial Dark Matter (Phase II) - ​I18A1 metaG... | ecosystem: Environmental > Aquatic > Freshwater > Lake...
GACCTCATCATGGTTGGAAGAACCCATGGACAACACATCGGCGTAATAACGCTGGGATTCAAATTTGCGGTTTGGCTTAGAGAGATAGCAAGACACATCCAAAGGCTAAATGAGCTTCGAGGAAGGGTTCTCGTTGGAAAGATTATGGGAGCCGTTGGAACGGGGGCAGGACTAGGCGAGAAATCGATCCAGGTTCAAGAAATCGCCCTGCAGCGACTTGGACTGAAACCTGCGGATATGGTCACCCAGATCATCCAGAGGGACATACATGCTGAGCTAATCTCTTTCTTGGCGAACGTGGCCTGTAGCCTCGACAAATTTGGAACAGAGATCAGAAACCTTCAGAGGACCGAGATACAAGAGGTCATGGAACCCTTCGAAACCGAGAGACAGGTGGGCAGCTCAGCAATGCCAGCCAAGAGGAACCCTGTCACATGCGAAAGGGTATGTAGCCTCGCAAAATTGATGAGGTCTTTGGCGATCACATCATATGAAAACGTAGCTTCATGGCATGAACGCGATCTAACCAACTCTGCAAATGAACGTTTCATCTTTCCGTTGGCTTTCATCCTCCTAGAAGAGATGCTGAAAAAGATGACTAACGTGCTGGACGGACTTGTTGTCTTCCCCGAGAATATGAAGAGGAACCTAGAGTCGACAGGTGGACTCATACTCTCGGAGAGGGTTACAGGGAAACTTGTCGAGAAGGGAATGGGTAGACAGGAAGCCCACGAGTTGGTTAGAAGATGTTCCATGAAGGCGTTGGAGACAGGCGCCAGCTTCAGAAGCGTCTTGGTTTCCACGGACGAGGTGGTCCGTAGACTCTCAGAGAAGGAGGTTGACGATTGTCTAGATTACTCTACCTATCTCGGAGTTGCGGGGAGACTTGTTGATAACGCTATCGAGATGACCGAGAGAGAACTCTCAGGCAGGGTATGAAAAATTCTAGTAATGTGATCTGTCAGTGTTTTCCCGTACTTTCCAGATGTGGCATACTTGGGAGCTATCGTCGCCTGTCGGAGCAAACGAAACCAAAACGTTGTCCCGCTTGCGTTGCGTATGATGATGGTGTTGCTTCATCGTGGGAAGGACTCGTTCGGTATCTCAACCACCAACGGGCTGGCGAGGTCCAGAGACTTATCCGACCTAAAGTCGCTTGAATTGGATTCGCCAGCTGCTATCGGATATAACCTCATGAAAGTCCTCTCTGTGGACGTTCCGCAACCGTGCGAACTTTCTAATGGAGCCTTATCATTCGATGGAGAAATCTACTCTCAGAGTTCTGTGGTTGGGGTTGAAGAAATAGTGCGAGAGACTCGCAGTGGCGTCGATGAAGACTTCTATACAAATCTGGTGAGACGAGAAGAGGGCGCATACGCTATAGCGGCTCTGGTCGAAGATGAGATACTTTTGGCAAGAGATCCATTAGGTCTTAAGCCTCTATATTATGGTGAATCCCCTGAGTTTTACGCTGCGGCGTCTGAGTGCAAGGCTCTACGGAGCGTGGGCATCGACTCACCAAGATTCTTTCCGCCGGGACATCTTGCATTCATGACAAGCAACAGTACGCTTCTGAGGCCGGTGAAAACCGTTCAGACATCTCCGTCAAGAGAAGCCGCGTCGGGCACTGAAACGGCAAGGGTCTACCATCAACTTATGAATTCTGTCAGAGCTCGGACAAGCGACATTGATAAGGTTGCAGTCGCATTCTCAGGCGGACTGGACAGTGGATTTGTAGCTTTTCTAGCGAACTCTCTGAACAAAGAGGTTCTACTCATCTCAGTTGGCATTAGAGGCTCGTATGATCTAGCTCACGCTGAAGAGACCGCGCAAGAACTGAAGGTTCCTATTATATCGAAGGCTTTTCACGAAGAAGACTTGGATGAGGCCGTAAGGCAAACAATATGGTACATAGAAGACAGCAACCCCATGAAGGTTGAAGTCGGCGTGGCGATAGGTTGGGTTGCGAGCATAGCAGCTAAGGAAGGTTACAAGGTGATTCTCACAGGACAAGGCGGCGACGAACTCTTCGCAGGCTACTCGAGGTTTGCTAGGATATATGATTCGAAAGGACCGGAAGCTGCTAAGGAGGCTGCAGTCAAAAGCGTGGTCGAGGCGCATTTAACAAACTATACTCGGGACGAACAAGTCTCAGGCCCATATAGGGTTAGGATACGACACCCGTTCGCAGATTGGGAACTGACACGTCTGGCCCTGTCCCTTCCAATCGAGTTGAACCTAAACAAAGGAAGCGATCCTTTAAGGAAAAGGGTTTTGAGAGAATCCGCTAGGCTTGCGGGAACGCCGTGTTCCATAGTTGAAGCTCCAAAAAGGGCCGTTCAGTATGGGAGCGGGATTCATAATGCCCTCTCAAAGATCGCAAAGACAAGACATCTATCGACAAAACGGCTCTTGGAAAAGCTCTACAGCGAGTTCTCTTGGCAGAGGGCACCTATCCTATGATGAGCACACAATCATACATGATTATTGAGGCTTATCCTATCCGTAGACTCGGCTGATCGAATCCTCCATGGGCTTCGTTTGCTGTCTCAAGGCTTTGAGGGCCGATTCTATCCTTTCAGCCTCCTGATAGAGTGGAGTTAGGTCTATCGTAAAATTCGGTAGCAGCTTCGCCATCATTTCCAAGATCCTTGCTGCGGCCCTGGCATCTGGCATACCTTCTCTGATCGGTGCGACCAAAGCTATAACCTCAAGCTGGTTCCATCTACCTTCGTTCAGAAGCACTCCAGCTAGACCCGGAATAATCCCAACTCTGATCTGGGGGATTCCAACTCTACTCAAAAGTTCTCTCGCCTGCTCAGTGGTGGCGACCGAATATATCTCCGAAGCCGCCCCTTTCGTGATGTCGGGGATGCCTACAGCTGCAACTATTCTAGCGCACTGTTGCTGTTTGGTCCATTCGATCATAGCTCGTGCAATACATCTGAATAGTCGTGGGTGTGGAGCGAACTCGGCCACAAAAGCAGCTAGATCAGATCTGGCGTAGATCCTCGCGGGAAACTTTGGTTTTGAATCGTAGATCATGGAGATCGGTGGAAAATCCTCAGAGTCTAGAGCTGCTATCTGGTCAAGGTTCAGTGAACTCACAAGGTAAGTGGCCGCGATCGCGTTTATCGGGCTGACGCTTGAAAAACCATCTATGACGTTTGCGCCTTTCAGGTCGATCTTCTTGAACTCACGTATACCGATCTCGGGAATAATCTGCATGGCATTCTCTCCACAGGGTTATTGAGAGTACCTGTAATTATGGCTAACTCAATACGGCAATCTCGCTTGTGTCCGATGTTTACTCACATATGTCTTCTCGAAGTGATGATAGAAACTCTTACTTTCCACAACTTTTCAAACGACTGCACACTTCAATCAACCATGTTTCAGGATCTCGCAACGTTAGCAGATGTGTCAACGAAAGTTGAAAAACTTTTATACATAACATACGGATGGGACAGAAGCTGGACTAGGTCGCCACTGGCAAGAGTCAAAAGCTCTAGAATACAGCTTGTGGCAAAAGGGGCAGTAGTCTAGCTTGGTCTAGGGCGCAAGGCCTGCCAAGAGGATTCCAGAGCAGCTCAGCTGCGGAGAGCCTGGGGAGGTACACCCGGAACGCTGGCGATCACGGGTTCAAAATGGTTCCAGCCATGACAATCCCGTCTGCCCCACCAGAGTTGTCGCCACCATACAGGTTATCTTCGGCGCGTTTTGGCACTTACGGATCATCTTTTCGTCAGAGGCCTTCAAGATAGACTGCAGATACGCAGTACCTTGTCGTAGGATCCGATGTTTTTCTCCCGTTTGTAAACGGCCAAGGCCTTCTTCAGTTCATCATGGTCTACCTTACCAAGTATTCTCTCAACTCTTTTGGGTACTGGGCCTGATCTGAACAGGTATTGACACAGGCTGGTAAGGTTGCTTGGCTTTCTTGCTAGGCTAGCGGTTTCAAAGTCTAGGAGTCTAGGGTGTCCTCCTCTTTCTATCAAGATGTGTTTTCGGGCTTGACTGAGCTCCCCGTGATCGAGTCCGACGCTGTCCAGTCGGAAACATTGTCCGAGAATATCACGTAACATTCTTCTCAGAATATCTACATCACGACGCGGGTCGTAGTGGGCGATCCAACCTTCAATAAGCTCACCCTCGAGCAGTTCCATAAGAATGAAGTTCTCACTTGCTTGGAGAAGTCTGGGACCGACGCCTACCGAATTGGCTAGTTCCAGCATCTTTGCTTCTCGTTCCATGCTTGTTCTGTTGGCGTCTGTTCTCCGTATCTTCAACGCCATGAATTGTGAATCTAGACGTGCAGCTATTACTATCCCTACGCAGCCTTTTCCAAGGATATTCACGTTCCCTATCTTCTGTCTTCCAACGAAATTCAGCTCTTTGACTCCGATCTTGCGGAGCTCAACCAGTCTCCGCTCCACTTCCTCGTTCTTAACCTTGGGATAGCACAGTACTCGCGCATACCTATCTTCAAGAGGACCTTCGAGTCTGATCGTTCTTAGTCCACCTTGACCAAGTTGGAGTTCCAGCTAGAAACTGAGAAAGGAACATTGCAAAGTCTGCGTCTCGTTTGGCGAGCTTGGCTATGTCGGTTTCGCGTAGCAGCCTGAAGCCGGTCTTCATAGTTGCTGCGATTCTGCTTCCAACGCCGATCTCTTTTCCACCTGCTTGGAGACTATTCTTGAGGAAGGATATGGCGTCCACACAGGCTCTTGCCTTATGCACCTTCCACCTCTCCTTTTCGATCCATGGTCCGGCTAATGTGTCGGAGGCGTCGAGGTGTCTCGTGAGAAACCTTTCAGACTCCTCCCTTCTCTCGACTTGGGGTCCCAGATGTCTTCTTGTCCTCGATATTCTATTTCTCTCCAACTCGAAGACTAGCACGTTAAGGTTCCTTTCGTTGCTCCAGGCTCCAGACCTGTATACTGTGAAGTTCTTCTCTTCAAGTACATTACTCAGAGACCTCTCAGTCTTGTATAATTGACTCCACAGGATGTCGACGACCGCGTCTACTCTTCCAAAAGCGAGAAAGACGAGGTTTGATCCGATCTTTAGCGCTTGTTTCTGTAGGCTCTTTGGAGTGGGAGTCTTAGTTGCTGGTGGATAGAAGAACTCGATGCGCGGACCCTTGAGCAACGCTCTAGACAGCGCTACGAACTCCCACATTCTCTTCTCAGCTACGGCTGCAGCAACATTCCTTGCCGGATCTACAGGGTCGATGACGATCAGTGACTCGTCGAAAAGGTCGTAGACCTCTGATTTCCTTCCAGCATAGATGTCATCGATATCGATAATATGCCTCCGTTTCCATGTTGCAACCGACTTCAAGGCTTCTCCGAATGATTTTGAATAGAGAGTCAGAATCTCGCAAAGGAACCCGCTGAACCCGCTTGTCTTAATCTCGGCGCCGTAGACGCCCGTTGCCTTTGTCAATCTCTTGAGAAGTCTGACCTCACGTCTAAGCCTCTCGTCTAAACGAGCCTTCATATACTCGGTATGATATGGCGTTCTGTCGGTCGCGCTCTGCCACCTACCCTTCTCAACATTGTAGCACGGGACTATGTTGATCCTTATTCCTTCGACCCAAGCCTCCAAGTAAGGGTGTTCAGCAAACCTCTCAACGGTCTTCTGTCCCTTCATAGCAGATTTGGCAATCTCCAAACATCTACGTTCAAACTCTTGCCTCGTGAAGTAGGATGGAACGCGGATGAAGATGTCGACATCGGCCTCCTGGCTTAGCCAAGTGTCCTTGGCTACGGAACCGTCGATCCTGACATCTGCATCAAGTCCTTTCTCACCACAGGTTTTGCTTACATGTCTCCGAATCGTATCTGCCAAATTCTCTATTCTCAGCCTCTCTTGTGGACTTGGGGTGAGGCGTTTCGTCACCTCTTCGCATAAGCTGTCAAAATCGTTCAATCTCGTTCACGATCTTAATTTGAGTCAGGGTGCTTCTCTAATCTTTGTTCGGAAACCTATTGCTTAACGATGCGTTTCTGGCGCTGTTGCCTGGAGCGCATACAGATCTTCGTACATAGGTCCATGAGGTGTGAGAGTACTCTTCTTCAATCTTACACTGTCTACATCTATCGATCCGAATTCTTTGTCCTCCATCTCAGATACTATGCGGGTCAGTTCAGCTCTATTCCTTCCTGATCTAACTCTGGCTATGGTCAGATGTGGGCTGAAGCCTCTCCTATCAGGTTGAACTCTGAGCGTTCGTAGGATCTTTTCTAAATCTTCGAAGATGCGAGCTAGCTCTTCAGCGCCCTTCTCTATCCCAACCCATAGTACACGAGGCTGACGCAGGCTCGGAAAGACGCCCAACCCTTTGAATTCTACTTCAAACCTCGAGAACTTGATCTGTTTTATCTGCTCAATAATCTCATGGACGAGTTCCCGTGGTATTTCGCCCAAGAACCGCAGCGTTATATGTATGTTCTGGCGTTCGACAAGCTTCAGGTCTCCTCCAGTTCTTGAAAGCTTTTGCTGAGTATCCACTATGTTGCCTAGGACACGATCATCATTCAAATCGACCGCTACGAAACTTCTAATCAACCCATCTGACACTTGACATATCTCCATCTCGGTCTAACGTGTTGACCGATTTATTCATAGCTGAGGCTATTGAAACTTGTTGAGAAGTGGTAAAATAGTCGATGGTCGAGCGGATCATAGCGATTGCAGCAATGCCGGGTGCAGGAAAATCCATCGCTTCGGACGTTGCGCGTGAACTAGGTTATCATGTACACTCTATGGGCGATATCATTCGAGACGAGGCAAAACGACTTGGGATCGAGCCGACACCGGCTAATCTAGGCGTGATCACGCTCGAGTTGAGAAGAAAAGAAGGGTCAGCGGTCGTCGCTAGGAGGCTGATAGAACACATCACAGCCGACAGTGCTAGTACAGCCGTTGTGGAAGGTGTCCGAAGCGTTGAAGAAGTGGAAGAGTTCCGAAAGCGTTTCAAGGTTACCGTTCTGGCAATAGAATGTTCGCCAAAGGTTAGATATTCTCGTCTTGAGGCAAGGGGAAGAAGCGACGATCCAAAAAGCATCGACGACTTTAGTGAGAGGGACGAACGAGAGCTCAGCTTTGGTATAGCCAAGCTCATCGAGTCGGCGGACAGGCGAATCGTAAACGAGGCTGATGTGGAAACATTCAGACGCCAAGCGCACGAGGCTCTAGCGGAGATGTCCAAACTTGGATGAGGTATCTGTGGAGGTTGAGGCTATAGTCTACCCTACGGAGGATCGGGAAAAGGTGCTTACTGCGATAAACAATGTCGTTACCGTCGGAGACATTTCTCAGCTGCAAGTCAGACCTGGCGTTCAAGTCATTCGGGGCAAAGGCTCCGGTGAAGAGTGTTTGTTCAAGTTACAGAACCTTCTCAAGCAGGACAGGATCCGAGCGGCGGCTAGAGCCTTACTCTACTCTTCGATGACGAGTAACGGCTTGATATTTCACTTGAACAAGCAGGTAGCGCTGGTTAATCACGTTTCATTCTGTAGTCCTGAGGGAGAATCGCCGCTCGGCCCGATAACCATCAGGGTCGAATGCTCGAACCCGGCTCTGCTGATAGACTGGTTGGCTCCGACAGTCTAGCGAGAGAGTGATCGAGCGATGCGCCTTGGCGTATCATCGCTACACCTGATAGGCAAACCTTTCAGCTCTCTTTTGGAGGCGATCCGAACTTATGATGTAGATCTCTGGGAGATCGTAGATGATGATACGCTCACGCTCACATACGAGAGAACCAAAGCCCTTCTCGATCTCAAGAGGTCGCTGGGCATTGACTACACAGTACACGCACCATTCGCCGACATGAACATAGCTGCCGTAAACGAGAGTTTCAGGAGGATGACAATAGAACGTCTGAAACGGTCGTTAGAGTATGCTCAGGCTATAGAAGCGCAGCTCTGGGTCTTCCATCCCGGCATTCATTCTGGACTCAGCCTTTTCTATCCTGGGCGAGACATGGACACATGCGTCCTATCAGTGAAGGAGTTATCTGAAACGGCGGAGCAAGGCGGGGTTCCAATAGTCATTGAGAATATGCCTTCAGCGATCGCGTTCTTGCTGCGTGAGAACAGAGATTTCGAACTCTTCTATCGACTTTCAGATACTGTGGCACCAAACATGGTCTTCGATATTGGTCATGCAAATACTACTGACCAGATTGAAAGATTCTTTGACGGACAAAGTGGACGAATAGTCCACCTTCACGTACATGACAACAATGGCAAGATGGACAGCCACGACAAGGTCGGGGATGGAACGGTTCCTTGGAAGATCGTTGCGTCCAGACTGGCAAGCATGGGCTTCAAGGGAAGCGTCATGGTTGAGTCTGTAAGAGAAGTTCCCGAGAGCATCATAGCGGTTCGCCGGCTACTTTCGTGAAGGTCTAACCTCAAGTCTGAGAAGGTCATACGCCATCAACGTACGGCGAAATATCCTCTTCGCCTGTTTCAGGAGAACGCTTGGATCCTTGTATGCTACGCTGAGATGAGTTAAGATGAGTTCCTTGGCTCTCGCATTCCGAGCTAGTCTAGCAGCTTCGCTTGCGGTTGAATGTCCATACTCTGAAGCCTTGTCTGCCTTGGAGTCATCGAAGGTGCTTTCTGCCACGAGTAAGTCGGCTCCTCTAGCCAAACGTTCAACGGACTTGCAGGGTCTCGTATCAGCGATGTACACTACTTTCGATCCTGGTCTAGGCGATCCAACAATCCTCGTGGGGCTTACCGTTCTTCCATGAACCTTGACGCTTCTTCCAATCTGGAGCCTCTTCCAAAGCGGTCCCTCCGGCACTCCCATACGCCTCGCCATTCTCACATCGAATCTTCCAGGTCTAGGCTTCTCTAGCAGCGCGTAAGATAGACAAGGTATCACATGTTTTCCCCAGACCGAGAAGACGTCGTATTCTGCCTCCTTGTCCACAATTCCATCCCTAACCTCGTTTATCTCCAACTCGAAAGCCAAGTTGTATGGAACCGTTCGGTTGAATGACTCTATGAAATCCCTCACGCCCTCCGGTCCAAAGATCTCGAGTTTCTCTGTTCTTCCAAGAAGAGACATGGTCTGGATAAGTCCAGGTATTCCAAGCACATGATCGCCATGCATGTGAGTGACATAGAGTTTCATCTTCTTGTTGAGTCCCAGCCTCGCAGCTAGCATCTGCCGCTGCGTTCCTTCTCCGCAGTCAAACATTAGGAGCTCCGGGCCTCGTCGGACCACAACGCTTGGAAGGCTCCGATCCTTGGTTGGCAGGCTTGCACCTGTTCCTAGAAAAATAACTTCCAGAGCCCATCACTACCTAGCTATTTTCTTCTGAACACCACTATCTCTCGGGTCAAGCTTCGATGAACATAGACCTCGTGGCGTTCTACAAGATCCAAACCAGCATCTCTTCCTAGCAAGTCGATCTCCACCCTTCTAGGCGCACCTACGCATATGTAGCCTCCTTGAGAAATTGTTTCGTAAGCTGCACTCAGGAATTGTTCTAGTATTTCTCTAGTTGTAGATCCATGGGTTGAGGCAGCGGTTCCGTATGGGGGGTCCGTTACGATTCTGTCAACCGTTCCGAAGGGTGGAACCCGTGCATCCGCAAGCAGAACCCCAGCTGGTTCGATGCCAAAATACTTCAGGTTAGCTATGGAGCCTCTGATCATCTTGAGTTTGAGATCACAGCCGAGAGGTCGGCATCCGATCAAGCCGGCCTCGATAAGCAGCCCGCCGACTCCGCAGAAGGGGTCGAGAACCAAGTCTCCCTTCTTGGGTCTTGCAAGGTTCACCATACAACGTGCAAGCTTCGGTGGCATTGTTGATGGGTGGAAGACGGGCCGTTTTCTAGGTCTCCTCGAAGCTAAGCTTCCAGGCTTACGCCGATAAGTCTCCAAACCTAATAAGAACTTTTCATCATATACGATCGCTACTAGAGGCTTCTTGGGCCTGACGAGATCGACTGAGACATCCTGTACAGTCTGCTCGATTATCTTGCCGGTAAACGCCTCAATCGCCTCTGAACTCTCTCGACCTTGTGATTTGCCTGCCTTCACGACTCTGACAGAGAAGCTGTCGTTCGGCTTCAAGATGTTTGACAGGTCAGCCTCTCCAATCGCTTGTCTAACACTCGCTTGATCGCTAGAGCAATCGAGAATGACAATTCCTGAAATCGCACACATTGAGGATCTATCGCTAACAACCTCTAGACACGATAGAGGAGCTTCTATCAAGAGAAGTTTAGGAACTGACTCGATCAGGCGAAATTGACAGCTTTCAGCTTCTAGAGCGGCCTTCAACTCAGCATCCGGAAGTGTCGGATGTTCTCCGGAAATGACAAAGAAGAGCTTCTGACTCACATGATTTTCCTCAGTGACTCCGCGATGACAGAGGCAACAGAGATTCGACTCACATCGCTTTGGATGCAGTCTGTTCCAACGATCTCGCTTGCCCCAGCCGCAAAAATCTTCTCTTTGGCGCCGGGCAAGAGAAGGGGATGAGTGCAAGCAACGTAGATCGTTCTCGCGCCTTGCTCGCGCAAAATCGATGCAACGTTAGCTATCGTCAACCCTGTGGATATGATATCGTCCACAATGACGACGTCTCGGTCTTTAATATCAACATCCCTAGCCTCGGTCTTGATAGTTCCAGTCACTCGATCTCTTTGTTTCTGAAAGAAAGAGTACTCAGCGGCAAGCTGTCCAGCCACGGTCCTTGCTCGGTCGACGGATCCCTCGTCTGGCGCGAGAACGTACGGTTCCTTCAACTTGAACCTAGAGAAGTATTTGCCTATAGTTGCCATAGCTGACACGTTCATGGCTCTTATCTTGAAGAGGTTCAGTATCTTTTCTGTGTGAACGTCAACAGTTACGAAGGAGTCTGCTCCAGCAGCCTCTATCAACTTCACAACGGTTTCCACACTTACAGCCTCACCAAGCCTGAACCTCTTATCTTGACGGGAGTAGGCAAAGTAGGGGACGACCGCGATAATCTCAGACGCCTTTAAGTCTCGAGCCGCATCAAGGAGTAGAAGTAGCTGCATCAGATGCTTGTCTTGGGGTGAATAAGTCGACTGGGCGACTATGACCCTCTCACCTGAGATATCATCTACAATCCGGATATACGATTCGCCGTCAGGAAACGACTTTGCCTCGACAGAAATGGCATCCGCTCCAAGTTCCTGGGCCACTTTCTTTCCCAACTCCACGGAAGCCGGACCAAGAACTATCTTAGCCAATCCCTCAACTCCGAATGCAGACTAACATCGTCAAAGCCCATTTAAGGCAAGCGAAAATGCCCAGAAGATCATGCCCATTTATGGAACTTGACACCTACAAAGGGATAACTATTGCTTGGTGGCCGACTCAGTATGATTGACAGTTAGCGCTTCAGACAGCTCAGGTTTAATAAGGTCCTACCAAGAACCTTGATGCTATACAATATTCGGAGAGTCGCCAATAGTGGTTGCCGAAGCGACAGGAAGTATCTTCAAAAGGACGGATGGCAAGTACTTCATCTATCTTCCAAAGAACCTGGTCGAAGACAGCGCTTTCCCTCTTAAAGTTGAATCATCCATGCCCGTCAGGATAATACTCGATCTTAAGAGACAGAGACTCCTCATTCTACCCGTTAAGGGAAAACAAAGGCAGCGTAGAAAGAAGTAGCATGTGCGTTCCTGCGCAAAGGATATGCTCAGCAAGCCTCGCACAAGCTGTGTACAACGAAGAAAGAATGAATGCAAACCCTCTTTTCTATGAGAATTGCTTTTCGTCTCGGACCAGTAACGGGCCGTTGGTCGTGATAAAATCCTGTCTCTCTGTTCAGGGCTAGGTTTCTAATGGAGACCAGCCTTTATAAGGAAAGCTTGGTTACGAAAGCAACGTAGCTGCCCGGCACCGGCTCTCCTCGTAGACATTATCCCGAGATGTTGGATGCTAGTTTGTGGTCGCTCAGGCCTGATTCGCTTGATGTGCTTCGAGACGAGAAATGCAGAAAGAGTCTCAGAAGATACTTCGGAATACTAGAAGGCACTAGAACCGCTCAATTTCTCCTCTCGAAAATGCTTCGTGCAAACTACAATGAACACGAGAGCGATGAGGAGCTCTGGAAGACTCATGAAAGCCTAACCGCAGAGTACCTCAAGTTCCTAAGCGATGTTGAGAGTGGGCTTCTAAACCTCAAAGATGAAGCGAACCCTGTCAAGTCATACCTCGACCTCAAGGTTGGGTTAGCTCACAGGATATTGAAGAGCTGCCGGTTCTGCTTTCGAGCGTGCGGCGCTGACAGGACAGCTGGTGGAAGAGGCTATTGCAGATGCGGGGACGAGATCATCGTCTCAACCGCATTTGATCACTGGGGAGAGGAACCCGAGCTAGTTCCATCAGGAACGATATTCACATGTGGTTGTACGTTGACATGCCTCCACTGCCAGAACTATTCCATATCTCAATCGATAGAGGATGGGATGCGGTTTACCGCTGAGGAGCTGGCTCGCGTGGTCGGAAGGCTTCATGCGAAAGGATGTAGAAACGCAAATCTCGTGGGCGGTGATCCAACGCCGTGGCTAGCAGCTTGGCTTAGAGCCTTCAAAATTGTGGATGTGAACGTTCCGGTCGTGTGGAACAGCAATACATACTATAGCGAAGAGACCGCGAACCTCCTCGCAGGCTTCGTGGATGTCTACCTACTGGACTTCAAGTATGGCCCCGGAGACTGTGCTGAACGGATATCAAACGCGCCCGAGTATTGGAGCGTCTGCACGCGGAACCACTTGATAGCGAAACGGTATGGAGAGCTCATAATAAGAGTCTTGGTTCTCCCTGAACATCTAGAATGCTGCACTAAACCGATCCTTGAGTGGATCGCGAAGAACCTTGGCGCCGACACGCGTGTGAATGTTATGTTCCAGTATAGACCGGAATGGAGAGCTGACGAGGTTCCTGAACTCAGGCGGCAGCTCACGAGAGAGGAGAGGAAAAGAGCGATCGAGCTGGCTTTAGAAGCGGGACTTGAAAACTACATAACCTGAGTCTTGAGAAAGTATAAATCAGACGTTTCCAGCTGAACAGTTGTGACGGCGATGATGTCTCAAAGTTACGCTGAACTGGTGAGCTGAAGGCATTTGTCTGAGTCGTCTTTCGAAGGTGAATCTTCTTATCACCAAAATCTCAACAGATCTCAATCGTAGCGCTATGCGGACTGTTTCGGCGCGTTATGCTAGATATGGCCGACGGGCATAACGTACAGAGGCTTATGATCTCCCGGCAACCCTAGCACTTTCTGAACCTCTTCGTCTTCGAAGGCTCCGACCGCTACCGTTCCAAGGTTTAGCGCAGTCGCCTCCAAGTAGATATTCTCTGCAACGTGGCCTGCTTCCATGTGAACGTATCTAACGCCTCTATCACCATATCTCATCGTGGTTCTTTCGTATACGGCCGTGATCACCAGGTCTACTGGCGCCTGTGCAACCCAAGCCTGCCCAAGCGACGCAGATGAAAGCTGATCTCTAACATCCCCTAGAAAGAGTAGGCGTAGTTCATGGCCGTCCGGGATATACTGATACACCCCGGGGCTTAATCCCACGACGTCATCCTCTCCAACGACGACGTAGACCTCGATCGGGTAGGTGGCGCCTGCCGATGGGGCAGCCCTAAGCTTCCACTTGTGTTCTGTTATGCCTTGAGCAGCCCATAGCAACTGAGAGAGTTCGCGAAGTGTGAGAGGTTGCTTCGAATACTCTCTTATCGATCTCCTTCTTGAGATCGCCTCCTCAACAGAGACAGTTCCCCTCGTCTCAGGCGCGGGTAAGGGTATCGAAGCCTCAGCGTGGGTTGTTTGCGGCCTTCGTGGTTTCTGAATCCAGAGCGAGACAAAGAAGGTTCCGATGATTACAAGCCCTACTAGCAACCCGACGAGTATCCATTTTCGTTTGGAAGCCCGTAGGTACGGCATAACCTCGATTCCTTCAAAATATCGGAATCCGCTTAAGGAACGAACTCTGGGTTGAACGAAATAAAGTTGCGGGGCCAACCAGGTTCTCTTGAGTCAAGACAGAAACCAGATCCTACTACCGACAAGCTTAGGAGAACCCCCCCCTCCCCCTAGGGGGGCAACAAGTGGAACTACCCACTCGTTGAGCTTACGCCTTGCGGTATTGGCAGTTTCAACTCTTTTTCTTACGTACGAGCGCAGGTGGAGGATCGGCGAGACAAAGAAGAAAGCTTCAAACCTTACAGAGAGGTTCTCGTAGCCGCAAGTAACTCTACGGTCTTTTTCTTAGGCTCTACTTCTTGCTTTGGCACGTCTCGCCTGTAAAGGTCATCAACAAGCTTTCTTCCAGTCCTCCTCTCCCATTCAGGGATCGGGATTCCATACTGTTCTTGTATCTTGTCTCTATACCACTCGGGTATCACGTTGAACGCACAGAAAGGTATGATTCTTCCGTCTGGGCTTGTATAGTGGATATTGCATCTCTTCACCCTCTCGATATCATAGTTGTAGAGGTCTTGGAAATGCATCAAGCCGATGAAGAGCGCTTTATGGTGGAAGTCTCCTAAGGCTTCATAGTCATGTCTGAGGAAGGCGTTGTAAAGGACTTTGGACAGGCTCAGGCCTTTTGGCTGTCTCGATTTTTCAATGAACTTGCCCAGCTTAGAGAGTAATTCTAGGCCGACCAGGTACCTGTTCCTGCCGGACCTGAGTTGGTCGGCTTTCTCTTCAAGATACACGAGTAAACCGTCGATGTCGACAAACCTAGTTATCGGGACGAGCTTGCTATCATCCTTGAAGATATAGGTTGCCATGCCGCAGGCGAAGTGGCTTCCAAGCTCGTACTCAGCTTCTCCAGTGAGAGCCTCCACGAAGTGGCTGAATGGTGCTATGCTCGGAACAGGGTAGAAGTCGTCTCTTGCAATCTCCCCGTTGGTCTGCTCCTCCAATCTAAGTATGACATCTGGGATCGTAATTCTAAGCTTCTGTCTCTCAGCGTTGCTGATCCTTCCAACCAGAGACACAGGTTGAAAGTTTACACCTCTAACCACATCGATGTTCTCGAATGCGAACCTTACGATGTTTCCAACCTCACCATCATTCATGGTGTTGATTATCGTAGGAACCAAAACGATCCCGAGTCCGGCACTTCTACAATTCTCAAGAGCGCTTGGGATCTCCCAGTGGTTCTTAGGGTTCGTTTCCGGGGTCGTTCCGTCGAAACTAAGGTAGACCGTGTTGACGCCGGCCTTCCTAACCCTGATCGCCAGTCCAGGATCAGTGGCAAGTCGTATCCCGTCTGTATTCAACTGGACATGATCGACGTCCTCTTCCTTACCTATCCTAATAATCTCGACCAGGTCATCTCGGAGAGTGGGTTCACCGCCGGTCAACTGGACCGCGTTGCAAGGCACAGGTTTCTCTCTTCTAATGCTTCGGAACATCTCCCTAATCTGTTCAAGAGTAGGCTCATAGACATGGCCGGACTTCGCGGCGTAGAAAAAACAATACCAGCAGGCCCTATCGCACCTGTTGGTTATGACCATGTTGGCTAGGGCAGAATGGTTTATGTGGATGTTACAGAGGCCGCAGTCCTCCGGACAGGTTGGATTTGATTTTGAGATGTTCGGGTTCTCGATGATTCTTCCTTCATGTGCGAATCTCCTAGCCCGTTCATACATCTCGTATGAGCCCCAATAGAGGTCTTCTATCCGACCATGTTCAGGACATGTCTTCTCGATCCAGATCTTCCCGTCTCTCTCGAAGATCGTTGCTGGGATACGTTTCAAGCATTCAGGGCAGAGGCTATCTGTCCGGTTCAGCTCGCGCATGTCTTGACACCACTGAAAGTTGTAAATAGTTGATTAACGAGACCCGAGCCACCGTATAAGAACGTTTCCAGACTACTCATCCGGTGAAAGGTATCACGACTCGGCACCCTTTTGACGCGCGCTTTCCAAACATAAGCTTTCTTTGAATCTCTCGAATATTCTTGGAGACTACATCCTTGAGCATCTTGTAGAGTTCGAGTCCCTAGGCTGTGTTGTTTATAGGTTCAAACCAACTAGTATTAGGCTCGACCAGAGCATGGTCACGCTTAGGTTTACAGCCATACTAGAACCTGCAGAAGAGGGAGGTTTTGTAATAAAGTGTCTAGAGCTTCCCGTCGCCACGCAAGCAGAGACAAGAGAAGAAGCTCTTGAAAACATAAGGGAAGCGATTGAAGGTTACTTAGAGGTCAAAGCAGAGAGGCTGGGGAAACAGATGAAAGGAGAACGGGTCCAGGTCGTTGTCGAAGCTCCCTCTGCTCTCGTGGCGTGAAATAGTAAAAGCCTTAGCCAAGATTGGATTTACGGTCGCACGACAGAAAGGGAGCCACATCATAATAGTCAAAGATGAGCGCATCGTACCTGTACCGAGACACGACCAAATAAAGAAGGGTCTACTGATGGAGATAATAGTCGAAGCCGGTCTAACAAGGGAAGAATCCCTTCGACTTCTGCAATGATCCGCCTTTTCCAAGCAATCATCTATCCTTGACATAGGCTGCAGTTGTAATAGAAAATGTGGTGACCTTCGTAATAGAGTTCAAGACAACGCCTAGAGTTCCCTCAAGTATTGGAAAGCCAATGAGTATCCAAACGAAGAATCCGACAACGAAGACTCCTAGGGAAACGTAAAGAACAGGGTTTCCTGTCCAGAAACCTAGGCCGGAGAAAGACATAATCAGCCATGAAACGCCGATAATGACGTAGTAGGGGGTTGCCTTGCAACACAGGATGGCGGTATCTGAACAGAGCGATAACGCTGAATACGAATTCAAAAAGGAAAGCTGCCCCGAACTGTGAAGCAGCGGATATTGAAAACGCGTTCAATACTGAAGTTCTCCCGATCAACAGAACAGTAATGATGAGGAATGAAACGACGGCGCTAGTCCAGGTTACAGGGAAGATAATATTCACATCGGTTTTCGGTCCAGATAGAGGTTGCCTCAAGACCGTGGGACCGATCCATGCTTCGGCTCCCGTGAAGTTGAGAACGAGCCTCTGTGCCCAGAGCGGAACATAGATCAGCCACGGTTTTTCCTAGAGTTTTCTGCTTAGCCTCTTGCTGGTATTCATACTGACCGCCATTGACGTCTATGTCATTGTTCTATCGAGTTCGCCGTGAACAGCCCAAACTGGTTCATCCCTGTCCCGCTTGGCTTGTTAAGCCCCTTGGAAGGTGAGCAGTGGCCACAGATATATGACAACGCCATAATATGTAAGCGGGAAAGTACACACTGTAAAAGATCAATTTTCGAGTACTTTGATAGAAACAGATGAGTGGGAGTGAGCTTTGCCCATAAGTGAGAGAACGCGCAGATCTTTGCAAGAGCTCGGCTTGACGGAGTATGAGACGCGGAGCTACATCGCCCTACTTGAGCATGGAGCTATGACAGCAAGTCGCATCAGCGAACACGCAAACGTGCCGTACTCGAAGATATACGAAGTGCTCGGAAGCCTAGAGAAGAAAGGGTGGATTGAGACGGAGCATAGTCGACCCTCTAAGTACTATCCTAAACCTCCGGGAGAAGCCGTTGCCACTACGAGGTTGAGACTTGAAGATATGCTGAACCTGAGCGGCGCTCAAGTGCTGAAAGAGCTCCAGCCTCTGTATGAGAAGAGAGACACGCACGAGAGGCCGGACATCTGGATCGTTAGAGGCGAGTACAACATTCTTGCAAAGATCCGGGAGACACTTACTCGAACACGCAGAGAGCTGTTGATCGCTTCTCCACTACTACCCGAACTCGTGGTTTCGAACCTCATACCCGTCCTTGCCCATCTAAGAGAGCAAGGCGTCTCAATCTCCTTGATGACGACCAAGAATGTGAGCAAAGAGAGTTTGAAGAGCCTAGCCGACGTCGCAGATGTAAGGATACGCGATCAAATGTTCGGCGGAGGCGTGATATCGGACTCGGAGGAGGTTGTGCTCCTGTTGGGAGAAGAGGAGAAGACAACCCTTGCCATCTGGGCCGACCACATCGGGCTGGCAAAGTTTGCAAAAAACTATTTCGAGTATTTATGGAATGAAGCCACGGGCTTCAAAGACAACCTATGATTGTCGCAACGCCGCTTTCGACTTGATGTATATCCGTGCTAGATGGTATCTTGAGGTCCTGAATGTTGCCCAAACATTCCGTCATCCTAGTCATTCAGTCCGTCGCGCGGAATATCCCATTCGAGTAGGGTGAGCATATGGGCTCTTTGAATAGGTTTCATATACCGATCTGAGCCAAATCCCTGGTCTAGCGCATCTGCCGCGCGAGCTAACGAGACCCCGCATTACGAGTACTTGTTGTCGAACCATCGCTGGAACTTGCCGGTATGTCGGGCATGTCTGCTGTCCGCCCTCCGTCCACCGGTAAGGCGGCTCCAGTTATGAAAGATGATTCATCAGATGCGAGAAACAGTGCGGCATAGGCAATGTCATCAGGGGTTCCCATCCTGCCGAGTGGGTGGACCTTTGCCTTCTTTGAATACAAGACCTCTGGGTCGACGTCTGGATAGAATTCTCTAAACCATTCGTCGTACATAGGAGTTCGAATACCCCCTGGACATATACAATTAACTCGAATATGGTCCGATGCGTGGTCCAGAGCCATTGCTTGGGTTAAGGCGATGACACCTCCTTTAGAAGCAACGTAAGCGGCGTTGTTGCGAAGGCCTCTAAGCCCCGCAATAGAAGCCGTGTTGACGATCGATCCCCCGCCAGCTCTCTTCATCTCGCGGATAACGTACTTCGAACAGAAATAGATGCCTTTGAGGTTCACGTCTATGGTCTTGTTCCACTCTTCTTCTGATGTTTCTGTCACTGGGTGAAAGGAGACCACCCCAGCGTTATTGAAGAGTATGTTGATTCCACCATACTTCTCAACTGTCTTCTTCACAATCATCTCAGCGTCAGTTGCCTTAGACACGTCTCCTTCCACAAACGTCGCTTCATTGTCGCTGTTCCTAATGATGTCAACCGTTTCTTCTCCACCTTGTCGATTGATGTCCACAACCACGACCTTTGCCCCCTCTTTTGCAAACGCAATAGCCGTGTTGCGGCCAATCCCAGAGCCTGCTCCAGTTACAATTGCGACTTTATCTTTAAGCCTCAAACCAAACCGTCCTCGACGCCTGATAGTCGTCTATGCGCCTAGCGTCGCCATTATAAGTGTTAGCCAGCCAAAGAAAAGAGTTAGGGCCGTCCGTTCGCATCAGGAAAGATCAAAAAGACTAGTCAAGGCTGGTCGTTCATTAAGCGAATTCAAGACATAGACTTGCGACCGAGCTTCTTATGTATTTCATTTACAACTCGTTTCATAGTTTAACAGGTAATCATCTGCGAGTTGGCCAGCAAGCCCGCGGTCACACTCAAATATGAATAGAGCCGCCTAAGACAGAGATTTGAGTGGCCTTGCAGTCGACATGTCCCAAATGCCTAACTGAGAATCGGAGTGGTAGATTATACTGTGGCAAATGCAGTGCTATACTTGAGCCACGAACAGATCTTTGGTTGCGACTTGTGGACTTCCAATGTCCGGCTGACAAGGAAGCGCTGGACGTGCTGAAGTCCACAGGGATCTTGGCCTACTTTGTGGATCAGTTCTTTGTGAAACCTAGGGAACGAGAGCAACGTGAGTGGCTCGCAGTTCACGGGTTGTTGTCAGCCGGTTTCGAAGATTTGGAAATGCTTGTGCAGGAATGCGCCTATACGCTATGTCTAGAAACCTTGCCGGAGGTCTACATCATCGAGGGATCCGGACAACCTAGCTCTTTCACGTTTGGAAATGATAACGCTCCAGTAATAGTTGTGGATCACCGACTGGTTCAGAGTATGAGCGTCAAAGAACTGAGTGCATTGTTAGGGCATGAGATGGGTCACGTAAAGAGTAGACACTTGCTTTATCATTCGCTCGCTAACGCGTTAGCTCAGGGTGTGGCAATATCAACGTCCTTAATGGGTCTGAACCTGATATCAGCTGGGATGAGGTTGACGTTACTCGCATGGCATAGAGAATCTGAATACTCAGCTGATAGAGCTGGACTCATAACGTCTGGTAGCCCTGACTATGTGGCCTCAATGTTTGCAAGACTACTTGATCTACGACAGGAATCGATTTCAGACCTCACGCTTCTGCCGCAGGACATCGCCGTGATGTTCAAAAGTCATCCAAGTCACCTTGAAAGAGTTAGAGCCATCCACCAGTTCGCGTTGTCAAGAGAATACGCGGCCATCTTGGATAAGATCGATCGTCGAATAACGTTGCGCGCAGCCCTCGCTTCGAGATGTAGATTCTGCAATGCGTCAAAACCTGTGGACGCCGTTTTCTGTCCAAAATGCAATAAAAGCCAGATCTAACCGAGCTTGGAAGCAATTCGTCTACCTTACCGCGATAAGGGGACGCCTTCGGGCTGACACTATTACGGAAGTTGCTGGAGACTCTTACAAAGGCTGCGCCGTAGATCAAAGAAAGACCTAAGCGAACTGAGCACAAGAACAACGATCTGCCACAGCCCCGCAGGAACCTTGGTTTCCGCTGTCAAAACCTAGATCGAACCCAACGACATCTTTGAGTTCACTTGATCCGAGTTTTCAAAGGGAATTTACCATATTCGCAAGAGAAGTGGAGGGACACCTCGGTTCATGTATCGCTATGGCTTAGGTTGAAGGGTGAGGGAGACGTGAGTTTGTAACTATGTGTATGCGACTAGCCTTAGACCTAGCTGGTTTTCTACGTCTCTAATTCTTGTAAGTTGCTCATCGGTTAGTTCGGCTAGTTTTGGACATTTCTCATAAGCAACTAAGACCAGATCCAAGCGCTTCTCACAATCCCGAACATTTTTCAACTCATTCTCGGTAAGCTTAGCCAGTCTACACATATCCGTTTCACCTTCCAACTCCGGTGATTAGGTCTCAGTATCATACTCAGCCTTGGTATTTCTCTGGTTGGACAATCCTGCCAGAACCTTCCCTTTCCTTCGCCTTGGACCGAGGTCATTATCATTCCAAGTCCAGTCCGTATGTTCGTCCCACGCTTTCTATGACTGGTGTGAGAGGTCCTGGTTCCACGGATATTCCCACGACGGCGCTTGGAATACGCAGAAACACAACAGACGCTTTCGCGTACTTCAACCTTATGCTCTTCAGAATACCAAAGTCTTTCTCGAGTTTGGAAGCTGCTCCAAGAAGGATAGGCTGGATAATGCCGAAGAACTCTTGGTCAGTCTTCTCTTCTGTTAGAGACTTGACGCCAGGCCTTTGCTTCATCTCTACAAGGTTAAAGTCCTCGTCTAAGTGGGCTACAAATCTTATTCTGTCGTTTATTGCAAGTATCTTGTCGCAGAAACTCAACTTGACCAAAACCTTGGCATAAGCTACGGAACAGAACTCTTAAAACTTTTTGAAATCTAAATCATCTACAAACTATTTTCCCAAGGGGAGTTATGGGAGAGTGCAGAGAGACTGAGTAACCGCGTTTGTGAACAGGTTCGTCTCTCTGCCGACAGCTATCAAAAGACTGAAATCACAGTAGAAACTATTGACTCGACAGAAGAGTCCTATGAATATCTATGGCGAGACATGTGAAATACGACAAACGTTTCAAAGTCGCGCTGATCCAATGAGCTCTAAACGGGCTGTGCAATGAGAGTTTGCAGGTAGTAAGTCTACCGATCGGATCCTGTCGCATCGGCCGTATTGTGTTGTACGCGTATTTTCGAATTGAGTTTTCCGGTGATATCCGAGATCAAGCTGATTGGAACGCATATAGCAGCGAGCATGACTAGAAACCCGATAATCATCATGCGTATCCAACTGTTCACAGTTGATTGCCCGCTTAATTGGCTGCGTTGGTTTGACATTTATTCAGAACGTAACCCAGCTTAGAAACGTCCAGTTACACGCATGTCACATGAGAGAACGCTTCACAGTCAACCCTGAAGAACTTGAACTTGATGTTATCCTAGATAGCGTATCCTAGTCGATTAAATTGACCGATAAGGTGCCGTCATTCGCTATCATCGGGTCACCGTGATCACAGACACTTTGACTAGTCGGCCAAGGCTGAAGAAGACAACGCTGAAAGTCTGATCGGAGGGGACGGTAAGTCAACGTTAAATGCAACCGCCGGAACAAGCGATAGAGCGGGCGTCTGTTCGGAATACGGGGCTAAGATCTATGCTTTCAAAGAATTGGAGTTGGCACAATCTTGCTTGGATCGTCAATGACTAATGGTCTCAGTTGACTAGGCGAGAAAAAACTGGCTTGGGAAATCTATGCCCCTATCCCCTTGCTTGGTGTTTGTAGAGCAAACTTTTCTATTCTGATAGCCGCAAGGAACGCCAACCCGATCAAGGAGGCAGCTAGGAAAGCGTAGGACAGCGACGACTGTGCAATAAGTCCAGCGAAGAATGATCCTAGTATAGCGCCTATACCAGCCGACCCTTCGAAGATCCCTGCTCGGCGACCTCTAGTCGCTTCTTCACCCCTCAAGAATTTTTCAAGCGAATATGCGAATAAGAGGGTGGTAGCGGCGGCCGAGACAATTGTGCCTAAGTACATCGTAACCCTATCTCCTATGTAGACTAGAAAGAGCCCCAGAGATGCTAGGGCTACGCTAGTTTGTAGGCCTACATTTATTGATGGCATTCTGAAGAATAATAGGGCTCTAGTAATGCCGAAAAAGAAGAGCATGACCCCTATCTCGAAGGCGCTGATCCCCCTTTGGACTCCGAAAGCTGGAAAGAAGGCGAGAAAGATTGTCCCAAGTGCGCCTACGAGAACAGTTGTTGAAACAAGCTTGATCGGCGGCCTATCCAAGCTTGGAAGTTCAATTATCTCATGTCGAGTCGATCTTCGCGGAGCATATCTGAGGACAAGAATTTCGTTCATGACCGCGATAGCTAACACGACAAGGAAGGGCGACTTCACGCCGAAAAGCGTTATTAGGCCTCCTCCGATGAGTGGGCCGACTATCACTCCCATGCCCCAAGATACATTGAAGTTTCTGAGAGATTTGGTTATGCCAGAGTCTTGATCGCTGACGATCAGGGCCTCCATCGTCGGCCAAAAGATGGCCATAGCCAACCCTTGGAAGAAGCCTAGAACTATCAGGTCGAATGCGGTTCTTGAGAAATACAATAGGACAGACGCAACGCCATCAATCAACATGGAGTACACCAAGAGTTGCCTTCTATCCACTCTGTCCGAGACGTAACCCATCACAAACGTGAAGAGACTATATACAAGCGCTCTTGAAGTCGCCAACAAGCCGATCTCGAATGGCGAGGCTGAAAGCGAGAGCGCAAATATTGGAAGGGTTATGCCAAGAATATCTATCATCAACTGGCAAGAAAATGTTATGAAGAGTAGCGGTCGACCAGTCGACCATGTAATTCCAACGCTATGCATGACGATGAGGCTCCAATCTTGTGAAAGAGCAAAAGAATGTTTTTTCCCACTTAAAGCTTCAAACTCTAACAGTTCCAGTTGACTTTTTGCGTCTAAATAGTTTCAAGGTTATGCAACATATGGTAATCGAAGAGCAAACGACCATGAGTGACGTATAGCTTGTATTCTGAATCCGCCTCTCTTCAAAAGTTAGAGCCCGAATCTAGTCTTCCACTGTGAGGTTTATTGTCGGCGTGTAGATGCCTCTATACTCTCCACCTAGAGTAGCAAAGATCTTCACTGTCTTGTTCACCCAACTTTCTGGGACCACAAAGACAAACTCTTCGTAACCGTCTATGTTCGTGTAATGGGTGTCAACATATCCTTCGGAGCTGTACAGGCTAACCTCGAGTTCCGAAAACGCTGATCTACTAGAGGTCGCTGTCGAGTAGTTATAGAGCCAGACCTTGACCTTCAACGTGTGGCCAACCTTTGTCGCCAAAGATGCGAAGGTTGTCTTCGGTTTTTGTTCTCCGCTGCAAGTGTTAGCTGTTAGATCGCAGGCCTCTATGGACCCATCATTCCAGGTTGTAAGCTTACCGGATAGGCTTCTGCTTTTCTCTACGAACTGAGCGGTCAAGCGATAAGCTAGGTTGTTGTAGTGTGCTCCATCCTCCACTTTAACCCAAACCTCGTGACTCGAGTCTGGAAAGAGATGCCACCTCTTGAAATACCAAGGTGCCTCGGTTGTCTCTGGAGCTTCATCATAGAATTCTCTTCCTTGAGGCCAGAGTTTTTCACTCCAGATCTCTCCGTAGAGCAATTGAACGTTGGCTTTGAGATTGTTTCCGAATGAAGTTGAATTCAGTATAGCGTTTGGCGGCGTACCGTTTAGTGGGGCGCTAATTATCACAGCCCCATCAGGCGAAGCCCACGTTTCTGGATCTCTGACAGCTACTTCGTACCCGGCAGCAGCTCCGCCAGTTGAATAACCGACCAAGTATGTGAAGTTGTATCCTGCTTCTAGAATCCAATCATGGAGCTCCTTTAGGAGCACGCTACTCGGATAATAGCCCAAGGCATAGAACGTCTGGTTAGTGAACGGAACCGCCTGTCCTTCAGTTCCTTCATGTAAAGCCAGCACACTATATCGCTCGGCCAGATCGTTGATGTATTTCATTGCGCCAAAGGTCTCCATCTCATAGGGGTTTACGGTGACGTGATCTGGATAAGCCCGTCCGCCACTCAGCCAGATTAGGCATGTGTCGCTAGCCCTATTGTTCCAGTAGTACCACTCATTTTCACCAATCCCGACTATGGTCGGAGGCTCTATCTGTTCCTGCTCTGCGCTTGAATTCAAAACTTTCACGTAGAACTCTGCGGATCCCTTAACATCACTAATCCAAAAGTTCTGGTGCCAATATCTAGTTTCAACTCTTAGATGCAAATCCATAGGTGTAGTTGGAGCTATCGCTCTTAAGCTGAAGGATCTAACCGCCTCGCCGGTTAAGTGATACCTAACATAATCTAGGATGTGAGTGTAACTCTCATGGAAAATGCCTAGATCTGCTAACGTCCAGCCTGAGTAGGAATAACTGATCGAAACATCCACTGTGAAAGACTCGCCGACAGCAACGTGGTCAGGGTAGGTTGCCGCGACTATTTCAGTATGTGGTCTAGAGCTTGCGTCGGCCGATGAGGCTGATGGGAAAAACATGAGCAAAATGATTGCGATACAAATCATTGGCTTCATCATGTTCTGGCCTCTAGGTCAAGTATTGAAGTAAGTGATATAGCTTCCTAGTCGTCAATCATGGCAACAAATAAGTTGAACGATTTGGTTCGAGATGTTCTTAGATATTACGAAATGCCAACGATCTCGTCCAGTTGTTCTTGATCTTTAATAGCGCAAGAACAACGGATCTATGACGGTTTCTTATCGTTCTTCACGAGGGAAGAAGCAAGCTGCGAGGTGTCCTGAGCCCATGTCTTCCAGTTTGGGATGGTCTTTCGAGCAGACTGGTTGGACGAATGGACATCTTGGATGGAACCTGCATCCCGCGGGTGGGTTGACTGTGCTTGGAATCTCACCTTTGGGAATCAGTCTATGGGGTTCCGTGTCGGGGTCGGGCACAGGTACCGCTGATAGAAGGGAAATCGTATAGGGGTGCCTTGGTTTTGTGTACAGCTCTTCCTTTGATGCGATTTCAACGATCTCGCCAACGTACATTATGGCTATCGCATCGGAGATATCCTTGGCTACTGCTAGATCATGAGTTATGAAGAGGTAGGTAAGGTCGAGTTCTTTCTTCAATTTTAGCATCAGCTCAAGCACAGATGCTCTCAATGATACGTCAATCATTGAGACGGGTTCATCCGCTACTACGAAATCAGGGTGAAGTATCATCGCTCGAGCTATAGCCACTCGTTGTCGTTGTCCTCCACTCATCATTCGCGGGTATAAACTGTAGAACTCTTCTGGCGGGGTCAATCCAACTTTCTCAAGCATCTCTAGAACGAGGCGTTTCCTGTCAGGAGCTGATTCCAGCCCATGGATCTTCAATGGTTCAGACACGGCATCTCCTATCTTCTGTCGCGGGTCGAGTGAAGCATATGGATCCTGGAAGATCATCTGCATTTTTCTTCGAAGTTTTCGAAGTTCATGCTTCTTTAGATTGGTGAGGTCGGTTCCATGAAGGAATACCTGTCCCTCAGTAGGTTCTATCAGGCCCACCATCATCTTCCCGGTGGTGGTCTTCCCACTCCCACTTTCGCCGGCCAGAGTTAGAACACAACCCTCTGTCATACCGAAAGTAACTCCGTCAACAGCCTTGACAAACTCTCGGCTCCGTGAAAGAAACCTCTCTAGGGCACTCCTCTGAACTGGATAGTACTTTCTCAGGTCTTGGGCTCTTGCAACCTCATCCATGGCTTGTCGCCGTTAGTATAGGTGGCACCTTACAACTCGATTGTCGTCTAAGCGACGCACGGTTGGCTCCGTCGTCCTACAAGCCTCCATTGCGTGAGGGCATCGAGGATGAAACCTGCATCCAAGTGGAGGTTGAGTCATATCGGGAACTGGGCCTGTTATGAAACTGGCCTTCGCTCCTACCAGTCTAACGTTAGGAGTCGATTTTAGCAGACCTTGTGTGTATGGATGAAGGGGTTCCTTGCCTATTTGTCTCCTAGTACCGTATTCAACTATCTGTCCAGCGTACATGACGGCTAGCGTGTCGCATCTCTCGATGACGGCTGCCAGGTCGTGAGAGATCAGCATTAGAGTCAACCCGTATTTCTTTCTCAGGCTTGAAATCAAGTCTAGTATCCTTGCTTGTACGATTACATCCAGAGCGGTTGTAGGCTCATCCGCGATTACTAGACTCGGGTCGAGGCATATTGCCAGTGCTATCATGACTCTCTGTCTCATGCCACCGCTGAACTGGTGGGGATAGTCATCAAACCTCTCCGATCCGATCCCAACAAGGTCTAGAAGCTCGGTTGCTCTTGTTTTCGCTTCTTTCTTGGACATGTCGCTGTGGAGGCAGAGCGTTTCTATTATGTGTTCACCGATCCTTAAGAGTGGGTCAAGTGATGTCATGGGGTCTTGGAAGATCATGCCGAATTTTCGTCCTCTGAGCCGGCGCATCTCCTCGTTTGAGAGTCTGAGAATATCAATTCCTTCAAATTGTATGGAGCCGTCGAGAATTCTGCCTGGCGGGGGGATCAGTCTTAGGACCGAGAAACCTAAGGTTGATTTTCCCGATCCTGATTCGCCTACAACCCCCAGGAATTCGCTTCTATGCACATTCAAAGTCACATCGTCTACAGCTTTCACCATTCCGCGGGATGTTGGGTAGTATGTCTTGAGCCCCTCGATCTCTAGGATCGTTTCCGATTTTATCTCTTCGCTGTCCATGGGCTGGTCAACTCGTTGAGTCCTTCTCCGATGAGGCTGAATCCTATAGCGAGAGCTATAATCATCAACCCTGGAAATGTGATGAGCCACCAGTATCCTGAGGGCAGGAATGGCTGGCCGGCTCTGAGGTCGTATCCCCAGTCGGGTGTTGGTGCCGGGACGCTTAGTCCGAAGAAGCTTAAGCCTGCCTCCGTGAGTACAGCGTCGGCAACGTTAAGAGAAAAGACAACGGTCAAAGTTGGCAGAATATTCGGTAGTATGTGCGTAAACATTAGAGTACTCGACTTGGCGCCTAAAGCCCGAACCGCCTCAACGAACGTCTGCTCTTTCATCGAAAGAGTCTGTCCTCTAGCCATCTTGAAGTATGTCGGTATGTAGACGATCGCGATTGAGAGTGCGGTATTGGCTATTCCAGGGCCGAGTGCCGCGGCCATCGCTATCGCAAGTATCAATCCTGGAAAGACGTAGATGCTATCCATAACAACGCTGATCGAGCGGTCAACCGCTCCTCCACGGTACCCAGAGAAGAGTCCTAGAGGGATCCCCGCGATCATAGAAATCAAAGTTGAAAGAATGACGACTATCAGGATCGTCCGTCCGCCATAAAGAACTCGGCTATAGACATCGTAGCCGAGTCTATTCGTTCCCATCGGGTGCTCTGTAGAGGGAGGATGTAGCGATGGTCCAGCTGTGCTTGTTGGGTCATACGGTGTCAAGTAAGGTGCGAATAGCGCAAGGATGATGACAAGGGTGACCACGATCGATCCGGCAGCTAAGACGCCGAAGCCTTGTCCTCGCGGCACAAGTCTTGAGAGAAGTTTGGAGAACTCTAGAGCCAAATCTGCCACCTCAGAACCTTATTCTCGGATCTACGTAGGCGTAGACTAGGTCGACGATGAGGCTGACTAACGATATCATGACGGCAAAGATGACCACGCTACCTTGTAGGGTTGTGTAGTCGCGGTAACTGATTCTTTCGAGGAGGAAGCTACCCATGCCGGGCCAGCTGAAGGTCGTCTCGGTAAGTATTGCGCCGGTCAGAAGCAGTGCGAATTGTAGTCCCATCATTGTCAGGATCGGTATGAAGGCGTTCTTGAGAGCATGCTTGAGTATGACTCTCTCGGGCAAGCCTCTAGCTCTCGCCGCTGTTATAAAATCCTGAGACATGACCTCTAACATTGAGTTACGTGAAAGCCTGGAGAAGATCCCGGATATAACAATCCCAAGCGTCACTGATGGAAGGACAAGGTGGTGCAATGAACTGTAGAACGCTCTCCAGTCGCTTGTGATGAGGCTGTCAAGCAAGTAGAGACCCGTAACATGCTCGACGTAGAGGCCTGATTCTATCCTTCCAGCGACTGGTAGAAGTCCGAGCTCAACTGCAAAAAGCATCTGGAGGAGCATACCAACCCAGGGTATAAAGAGCGCATACGAGACTATGCTATAGAATCTCAGACTCTGATCCACAACCGTCCCTCGCTTGTGGGCTGATAGGACCCCCGCTAGCAGGCCTATAGCGATACTTACAAGGAACCCCCAGATAGTCAACTCTATTGTGGCTGGAAGATGGTCGAGAACCTCAACGAGAACAGGCCTCCTTCCCCATATCAGTGATCTTCCCAGATCTCCTCGAAAGACGTTGATCAGGTAGTTCAAGAACTGGAGGTACAACGGCCTTGGATTTCCGCTCTCATCGACCAGTCCCAATTCACGTCGTAGTTCTAGAATATGCTCTTCGCTTGCATGCATCCCCACTATTGAAAGAACAGGGTCGCCAGGCATCACACGCATTATCAGAAAGACCAGTGTCAGAAGGACAAGTATTGTGGGGATCGTGAGCAAAGTGCGCGTGACAATGAAGGTTCTCAGAGAGACCAAGTTTCCAATTTCACACATGCACAGGTATTCCCAGATGCTAAAAAGGGTTAGGTGACTCGAGCGTATCTATTGAGTTAGGGCAGAAACTAGAATTCAGAATCAACCACTCTCGAAAGAACCCCCCCTCCGGAGCCTTACTCATAGGAGAATAGAGAGCGGCCCAGGCTGCGAGTCCTTTCAGATCGTCCTGAAAGAAAAAAGGGTAGGTTGGCTGGTCTACGCGGGGGCGAAGTAGACCAACCAGTAACGGAACAGCATTACAGGATCTAGGTAAATCCCTCTGACGTTGCCTTTCGATACAACTGTTAGGCTTCCCTGGAAGAGTGGGATTACCGCAGCGTCATCAGCCCAGATGTCTTGAGCCTGCTCGTACAGTTGCGTTCTCTCCTCAACAGTCTGAGCCACAGATGCAGCGTCCAGGATCTCTGACAGTGTTGGGTTCTTGTAGGCGCGGCCTGTCCATGCCTGATCAACCCATGGCGTCGTATAGTCGTCAGGGTCTATGTAGTCAGGATACCATCCGTACAGGCAGACCGGGTAGGTGACCGCCCTGGTCTGGTCAAGGTAGGTAGCCCACTCCGCCGTCTTCAACTCTACAGCTATCATCCCTGTTTCTTCCCAGTCTTCTTTTAGAATCAGAGCTACATCAGCCTCTGTGTCTCCATAGTGAGTTGGAGTATACCAGAGATCGAACGTCAGTTTCTTGGTCTCACTGTAGCCCGCTTGTTTGAGAAGGTTCTTTGCAAGTTCTAGATCGCGTTCGCCAAACTTGTCTTTGAAAGCGTCTGTGTGGCTCCACATACCTATGGGAACCATACTGTATAGGGGTTGAACAGTTCCGAGAAACACTTTCTCTGCGATCGTGCCTCTATCGACAGCCGCCGCTAAGGCTTGCCTCACCAGTACATTGTCGAAGGGTGGAATATTCTCGTTTATTATTATGTAGCGGATATAGGCGCCTGGAACCTCCTGAACTTGAAGATCCGCTTTCGCTTTGAGGTCGCGTACATCTGTGGGTGTGAGCGTTCTCCAAGCGATATCTATCTCTCCAGCTTCTAGAGCCAGTCGCATCGCGGACGCTGTGGCAAAGAACCTGATGATGAGGGTATTAGTCTTTGGAGCTCCACCGTAGTAGTAGGGATTCGCTTCAAGCACAAGTTGAACATCTCGTTCCCACCTTGCTATCCTGTACGGTCCTAAGCCGCCTGCGGTTTGATCGCTCTCGTACGCCTCTGGGTTATATGATGGATGGACCGTAAAGTAGGGTGGGGTCGCAACCAGCGATAGGAAGTATGCGACCGGCTTGCTCAACGTGAACTTTACGGTCTCCGCGTCAATCGCCTCCACGCTCTGGAGGAAATCTACCACAAGCCAGCCTGGATCCCCGTTGATAGTCATCGCTCGATTGACAGACCAAGCAACGTTGTTAGCGTCAGCTGGTTTCCCGTCGGCGAACCTAAGCCCGGGCTTGAGCTTGAAGGTGTATACGGTGCCATCTTCACTCACACTGTACGATTGGGCTATCCCCAGTTCGAGTGTCGTGGTTCCCGGGACGTACTTCATGAGGCCTTCCATCACGTTGGTCAATACTTCCCAAGTGTAGAAATCATATGCGTTTGATGGGTCTAAGTCAGAGACTTTGTCCGTAACTCCGATAACGATCTTGCTGGGAGCTGTTACAGTTACTGTGGTGACCCCAGGCGCAACCGTAGATATGCCTCCATAGTAGCCCCCCGCGGCTCCTATGATTAGCGCCACTATCAATGCAACGCCGAAGGCTGCCCGACCAATTCCTGCCTTTCCTTCAGACATATTTTCCACCAATCAGAATTGGCAAGATCGCTCTTTGCGATCATCTCCTCCATAACTCGACCGTCCGTATTTAACACATTCTACGCCCGTAACGTAGCTGTCTCGCCTTTGGACAGCTCTAGAAGATGTACCGGCATCTAGGCCTATTCAAGGATGCTTTCTCAAGCCGGGATGAGGAACTCTGAACGTTCACGCCGCAAAGGTGATTGCTGGACGATGTCTCCCAAGATAGGTTTGGAAATAGAAGATAATTGGTTGCGTCGGCCTGTCAGATCGATCGCGTAGCTATTTCTCTTCCTGACTACCTTGTTTCCGCGAGCACTGTGCTGCGCAGATGATGGCTTATGTCAGAATCCTAGGTGAACTCGACGGTGAGAATAATTCGTCGCGCCTGCGACTCTATCTCTACGCCTTTGACATCGTACTGCTCAGGGATCTTCATAAAACGCTCGATGAGCATGATTCTATCCGTACGTTCTGGAACCTCCTTCACCTCTTGAGAGTTGAAACCGCAGACGCTACAGGCCCAGAACATAGTCTTGATCATAAGTCCAGTCTCTCTCTTTGACTGTCTAATCCCGTAGCAGACTTGGGTCGTTAACCGGTTGCAGCCTTTGCATAGCCTAACCGACTCGATAGAGCGTTTAATCGAACTCATCGCGTTCAACCCTTCAAAAGATGGCCGACCCCTCTCTCCTCGATAATATGTATCAGCGACGTCTTGCCTTCGCTCTTTTCTCGTAGAGTTTGATCGTACCTAGGCTTCTAACCTGAACCTTGCCGTGATCTATCAGGTTGGCTAAATGTCTCCTCACAACTCTACGATCCCATCTCAATTGGCGAGAGATTCTGCAAAACCAGGTCGGCCCATCCAACTTGGACAGGATCTCTTCGCAGACTTCGCATCCAATTCCACACAAATGCGACGACCTCTAGTCACTTCATCTTCGAGGCAGTCATCGAACCTCTTCGAGATTACGTTATGCCCTACATTTAACTGAAAGAGGTAACTGAAAGTACGCAGGTTAACACAAGCTGCAGGCTACGGTCTGGTCAACGTGCGGCAAATCATAGAATATATTTCAGAGAAAATAGCTTTGATTCAGAGGTTGCGACGATCAAAATACGTTAGTCGGTTAGTCGTAGTGGATTAGGCCTTTCTCCTCAAGCGTCTCTTCAAGTTTTGACACGGCGCTATGGACTTCTATCTCTTTCTTGGCTCCTGTGCAGACAAGTTTTCCGCTCGCAAAAAGTAATATCACAACCTTTGGATCGTCCATCCTGTAGATTAGCCCGGGGAACTGCTCAGGCTCGTACATCGTCCTTCGAAGTGAGTATGTTGACTTCTCAAGGTCTATGGAGCCTCCCAGTCCAGCTGATGCGACTATATTCTGTATCTGTATTTCGGGCTTGCCAACGATTACTATGCCATCCCTCTTCAACTCGTCGACAACCTTCATAACCGCTTTTCTCGCTTGCTTCTCGGATTTGGCTCCTGTACAGACCATCTTGCCTGAACTGAAGATCAGCGTCGCGGTCTTAGGCTTCTTCAGCCTATACACCAGTCCGGGAAACTGTTCCGGCCTATACTCAACGCCTGGAAAGACTCTCACAATCGAGTTAAGATCAATGTTCTGTTTAAGCGTCGCCGAGGCAACAACATTCTCGATGTTAATGAATGTCTTCTTCTTCAACAGTGATGGCTCCGCCGTCTATATAAGACGTGTAAGTCAACGCTCATGGAGCGGCTATATAAACGCACTCAAAACGCATGTGTAGATTCACGGGCGGATTTCTCGGCTGGCGGTCGCTGTTTTTCCTTTTGCGTTTTCCATCCGAGAACTCCAAGGCGAACAATGCGACAACCAGTAAGGCGATGATCGCTATTCCCACAGGTTCCCTCATCTTCATTGCTACGAAGCCGACATATGGAACGCGTGCGATGACCTTTCCAACAACGTACTCCGCGGGTATGTATTGCCATCGATGGTAATCCGACGCGGGATTGTTATCCCCCTTCGTCTCAAAAGATATTTGATCATCGGATTGAACAACCCTGATGACTCTGTGAACGATTCTGTAGTTGTCCTCCCCATAGTGGCCGGGCACGTAGAAGACGATGATTGTCCCGGTGGTTATGGTATGGGCATCGACGCCTTGAATAACAACAAGGTCTCCAACCTTGAGGTTGGGTTCCATGCTGCCTGACGGAACGTAGGCCATTGGAACTTCCGTGTGCAAGGCGAGTTTGATAGTGTACCATCCGCCTTGGACAACTACGAACAAGGTTGCCAGAACGATTATCGTCTTCAACACCTGATTCCTTTTGACTAGATCAATGATCTTCACATAGCCTCACCGAGTGAAACGCCGATCTGAGAGCCTACCGTGTTAATCAATCTTATCATGTATGTGAGAATGGTCTGAATACTGTGATGCTCGCGGTCAATCCTTGGTTTGGATCTGGTCTTGTGAGATCTCTTGAAGCACCCTCTCCCCGGCCAAAAGGGAACGTTCGCCTCGTGGCGTGATCTTGTAGACTCTTCGAACTCGGGCGCCGGGCTCTAACGA
>Ga0209725_1000239_pt1 | contig 33513 bp, 42 predicted proteins | sample I18A1metaG_FD_184145 | JGI IMG/M metagenome (GOLD analysis project Ga0209725, IMG submission 184145) | Lake sediment bacterial and archeal communities from Gulf of Boni, Indonesia to study Microbial Dark Matter (Phase II) - ​I18A1 metaG... | ecosystem: Environmental > Aquatic > Freshwater > Lake...
GATGCATACTTGGCCGGAGAGCTCAAGAAGGCCGGCTATAGCAAAGTCGAGATGACGAAGACCCCGCTCGGCACTAGAGTTGTTATCTACGCCGCGAAGCCAGGCATGGTAATAGGAAGACGCGGCCAGAGCATTCGTGACCTCACCCAAGTCTTCGAACAGACATTCGGTATGGAGAACCCCCAGGTCTCAGTAGCAGCCATCGAAACGCCCGACCTAGATCCCATGGTGGTTGCCTCTCAGGTCGCTACGGCGCTACAGCGCGGGATACACTTCAGGAGGGCTGCCTACTGGGCGCTTCAACGAGTGATGGGCGCAGGCGCGCTAGGAGCGGAGGTTACGATTCGTGGAAAGTTGACCACAGAGAGAGCCAGGTACGAAAGATACAAGGACGGTTATCTTCCAAGCGTGGGTGAGCCCGTGCTCAAGCAAGTCAAGAGGGCAGTGGTAGAAGTTCAATTGAAACAAGGACTCTTTGGCGTCGCCGTAAGAATTCTGCCGCCAGGAGCGATATTTCCTGACAGGGCCGAGATCAAGACACCCGGCGAGTTGTCGCCCGAACAACCCGCGGAAACGAAAACAGGGGCTAAGGAAGAAACCGAGGAGAAAGACGACGTTGCCGATACTGAGGAAGCGTGAGATATCTCAGCTTCTTCCAGAAGAGAGGAAGAAGAAGCTCCAGGAGCTTAGAACTGAGCTGGGTAAGATGCGTACCACGGTTGAATTTGGCGGTCGGATCGAGAATCCGGCTCGGGTTAGAGAACTGCGGAGGACGATTGCGAGGCTTCTGACTGCGGAGGCAAAGGCGGCGAAGACGCCCGTGAAAGAATAATGCCGATCAAACCCGAGAACATCTTGAGGCACGAGCTGATAGGATTGAAGGCCATCGTCGCGAGAAGCTCGAATCCGTTCGTCGCAGGAACCCGAGGACGGATCATCGATGAGACCAGGAACACCGTCAAGCTCAGCACCAGAAAGGGAGTAAAGGTGATCCCAAAAGGGATCGCCGTGTTCAGACTGAACCTGCCTGATGGCTCGATTGTGGAAGTTGAAGGAGCAAGACTGGTGGGAAGGCCTGAGAACCGTATGAAAGCGAGAGCGAGGAGATGGTAATGCGAGAAATCGGAGTTGGGGGAAAGCCGCCCCAGAAGACTTGCGAAGACCCAAACTGCCCGTTTCACGGAACTCTTGCAGTGAGAGGAAAGATCATCGACGGGACGGTTGTAAGCACCAAGATGAGCGGCACGGTCACGGTCGAGAGAGGACACCTGCACTACGCAAGGAAGTACATGCGCTACGAGCGCCGACGCAGCAGAATCCTCGCACACAACCCACCGTGCCTCGAGTTGAAAGACGGTGACCGGGTGAGAATAATCGAGTGCAGACCAGTCAGCAAGGAAGTTACATTCGTTGCGATCGAAAAGATCTTACCGAGCGCCTAGACGTTTCGCCATCAAAACATTAAAGAAGAATAGAGCGTCTCTTTGCGGAAACTTTGGAGCGATGTAGCTTGCCAGTGCCGAGAACGAGAGCGGTCAGCGCAAAAGGCATGATAGAGTACAGACCGCACGTTGAGCGCGGGCTGCCAACGGGTAGCAGGATCTTCTGCGCGGACAACACCGGCGCCAAACAGTTGAAGGTCATCAATGTCATGGGCTACAGAGGCCGACTCAGACGTGTTCCGTCAGCGTGCGTCGGCGACATGATTATGGTCTCTGTGTCGAAGGGCACACCGGAGCTTAGGCGCCAAATGTTCCCGGCGGTAGTGATACGTCAACGAAGACCGTTCAATCGACCTGACGGCGTTAGGATTCAGTTCGAAGACAATGCTGCCGTGATCATGACGCCGGAGGGCGAACTCAAAGGAACTGAGATCAGGGGACCAGTCTCGCGAGAGGCGGCAGAGAGATGGCCGAGGGTTGCCAACGTCGCAAGCATAGTAGTGTGACAATCGATGCGCGCAAGGCTGTCGGCCCGACCCGGTAAGCAAAGGCGACTGCGTTACACCGCGCATAGCTGGAAGAGGCATAAGCTCCTTGCCGCGTCGCTTTCGGCCGAGCTTAGAACTACGTACGCGAGAAGATCGATTCCTGTAAGGGCTGGCGACACCGTCCGCATCGTCCGCGGAGACTTCTCTGGGGTAGAGGGCAAGGTGTCTGATGTCGATACCGCCAGACAGAGGCTGTTCGTCGAAGGAGTCACACGGGAAAACGTCGCCGGAACGGCTCAGAAGGTTTCTGTGCACTGTACGAAAGTTCTGATAACGAAACTTAACCTCGATGACAAGTGGCGAGCAGACTCCGTGAAAGCGGCGAAGACGACCGTCGTGAAGAGCGAGGCCGAGTAAGAATGGGAAAGAAGGGCGGAAAGAGACACCTGAAGAGGGAGAAGGCCCCGCGTTATTGGCCAATTCATCCCAAGGAGTCTTACTGGGCGACCAAGCCCAGCCCCGGCCCTCACGCGCAGAGAGCGTGCGTCCCGCTTGCCAATCTACTGAGAGACTTGCTCGGCTACGCCAGGAACACGCGTGAAAGCAAGATCATTCTTGCACAGAATCGAGTTAGCGTAGACGGAAAGATTCGTCACGACTACAAGTTCCCGACCGGTCTCATGGACGTTGTCGAACTGCCCGATGCGAACATGAGCTACAGAATTCTTCCCGCAATCGGCAAAGGATTGACCGCGGTCCGAATACCCAAAGACGAAGCGAAGGCAAAACTGTGCAGGATCGAGGATAAGATCACTCTGAATAAGGGCAGAGTCCAGCTGAATCTGCACGACGGCAGAAGCATTGTCATTCCGGTGGAGGATGCGCGAAATCCGAAGGAAGACATCTACAAGACAAGAGACACCGTCAGAATCGGCATCCCGACTCAGAAGATCCTAGACCACCTCAAGTTTGCAGAGGGAGCCTACGCGATCGTCACATCGGGAAGAAACTTGGGCAGGCACGGAAAGATCATGAACATTGAACCGAGCACCGTGGCGAGGAGAGCGACTGCCGTGATTGAGGACCCTTCGGGAAATCGATTCGAGACCATAGCCGACTATCTCTTCGTGGTCGGGCAGGAGAAACCTGTAATCAAAATTGAGGGCGAGGCCTAGAGATGCAAGCATTCGAAGAAGCGCCAGTCAAACAGCACCCGATGCGACAGGTGAGACTCGAGAAGGTGACAGTTCATATCGGCGTTGGCCAATCGGGAGAGGCCCTTGAAAAGGCAAGGACGATTCTAGGCGAGCTCACGGGGCAGAAGCCCTCCTCTCAACCAGCAAAACGAACGGTGAAGGACTTCGGGATCAGGCAAGGCGAGCCTATTGCATGCAAGGTGACGTTGCGCAGAGAGAAGGCCGTCCAGTTCATGAAGAGAGCCCTCGAGGCCGTAGGCAACCGCCTCTCGGAATCGAGCTTTGATCAACAAGGCAACTTCGCGTTCGGCGTCAAGGAACATATCGAGATACTTGGCACGAAGTACGTCCCAGAGCTTGGGATAGTCGGGCTTGACGTTGTCGCCACCATGGAGAGGCCTGGGTTCCGCGTGAAGCGCAGAAGAATCAAACAGAGCAAAGTGGGGAAGAGCCACCTCGTCACCAAGCGGGAAGCGATCCACTTCGTTCGAACCAATTTCGGCACAGAGATAGCTGAGGGGTCGCAGTAGTGGCAAAGAAGAAACCGCCAAAGAAAAAGAAGTTCGGCAAGGGAAGCCGCCCGTGTAGACGCTGCGGCCAATACGACGCCCTGATACGAAAATACGACCTCAACCTGTGCAGACAATGTTTCAGGGAACTGGCCCCAACCCTTGGCTTCAAGAAATACATGTAGATGACACAACATGCCACACACGGCTCTTGTAGAGCGAATCGTTGAGATCCCTGAAGACGTTAAGGTCGAGATTGCCGACCGGAAGGTCAAGGTCTCAGGCCCCAAGGGGACTTTGGAAGAAGATCTCTCACACCTCCCATGCGTCCTGGAATTGGACAAAGGACGAGTCCGCGTCACATCATCTTGGCCGCGAAAAGCAGACATTGCTATGACCGGAACGGCCGCGGCTAGGATTGGGAACATGATCAAGGGCGTCAGGTCAGGATTCACATTCAAAATGAAAGTTGTCCATGCCCATTTCCCGGTCACGTTGAAAGTGATCGAGAAGGAAAGGAAGCTTCTCATAGAGAACTTCACCGGAGAGAAGACTCCACGAATCGCCCGAATTGTGGGAGATTCGAAAGTCAAAGCCTCAGGTGACGAGATAACAATCCAAGGCATCAACCTAGAGGAAGTAAGCCAGACAGCGGCCAACATCGAACAGTCGACAAAGATCAAGGACAAAGACCAACGAGTCTTCCTAGACGGAATCTACGTATTCGAAAAGAAAGAGGGCATGTAAGTTGGCCGGGAAGAAGACGCGCAGCACACCACGTTTCGTTAGGCAAGAAAGCTGGCGACTTGTCAGGGTCGAGGACCGATGGAGACGCCCTCGCGGCAAGACCAGCAAGATGAGACTCGGCATGAGAGGTTGGCCAAAGACTGTCAAGATAGGCTACAAGAACAAACGCGAAGAGCGAGGACTCCATCCTTCGGGGCTCAAAGAGGTCCTCGTCAGACGCCCCTCAGACCTCGAGAAGATCGATTCGAAGACTCAGATCGTCAAGATCGCTCATTCCGTGGGCGAAAGAAAGAGGATCGCCATAACAGAGCGAGCCCAAGCTCTAGAGCTGACAGTTGCAAACCCACGGTTGAAGAAAGCTGAAACGCCTCCGACCGAAGAACTGGTCGTAGAGGAACCCGAGTCAACAAAAGAAGAAAAGGCCGGAGGAAAAACTGAATGAGCGTTAGATCTCAAAGGCGCATTGCCGCTGACATAATGAAGGTCGGCGAGAACCGGGTATGGCTGGACCCGGAGGACATCGACGCAATCAGCTCAGCGATCACTCGCGCAGAGATCCGCAAGCTCATACACGAAGGAGCCATTAGGGCTCTACCGGAGACCGGCAGCAGCAGGGGCAGGACACGCACACTCAAGTCAAAGAGGAATCTTGGAAGGCGAACTGGTCGAGGTTCAAAAAAGGGAGTTCACATCGCACGAAAGACAGCATGGGTGCTCAGAATCCGCGCGATCCGCGATCGACTGCGAGACTTGAGAGACAAACGCATGATACAGACCCAAACCTATCGCAAGTTGTTCCTCATGGCGAAGGGGGGAGCATTCAGAGACTCCTCGCATCTCGACGAATACATTGAAGCGCACAAGCTAGCTAGGAGACGATAGGACTATGTCATTTGCAGCGACAAGACAACAGGAAGCCGGATGGGTTCCAAAAACCAAACTCGGCAAGATGGTCCAGTCGGGTCAAGTGCTCTCGCTGGACGACGTTTTCGCTCAAGGACTCCGTGTAATGGAGCCCGAAATAGTTGATGTACTTCTGCCTGACTTGAAGCAGGAAGTTCTTGGAATCGGCTTCGTCCAGAAGCAGACGGATGCCGGAGAGAAGTCCAGATTCAGAGCTGTTGTCGCAGTCGGAAACAACAACGGGTACTTGGGCGTTGGTGACGGAAAGGCGAAACAGGTTAGAACAGCCATTGACAAGGCGACACTTCAAGCCAAGCTCAAGATAATTCCTGTCAGGCGCGGATGTGGAAGCTGGGAATGTGGTTGTGGGCAATCCCACTCGCTACCGTTCAAGGTCACAGGAAAGTGTGGCAGCGTGCGAGTCGAGATCATACCGGGCCCGCGAGGACTGGGCCTCGTGGGCGGAGAAATAGCGAAATCTATATTGACACTGGCAGGCGTGAGGGACTGCTGGACTCGCACGTACGGCTCTACAAGTACGCTTGCGTCGACGGCGCTGGCCGTCTACGAAGCTCTACGAAACACGTACAGGACCGTTACCCACGCAGATTGGGTCGGGTGAGCAGACCCATCAAAGTATCTTCAGCTTACGGCCAATCTTTTCGAAGGCAGCAAGTGCTGTGTCAAGGTCCGCCTTTGTGTGGCCCGAATTCATCATTGTGCGAATTCGAGCTTTATCACGCGCCACCATCGGGAAGACTATCGGAAGCGCGAAGAATCCCTCCTCGTAGAGCAGTGCGCTCATCTCTTGCGCGACAGAACTCTCCCCAACAATCACCGGCGTAATCGGTGTCTGGCTGTTACCGATGTCGAAACCCGAGTCTTTGAGCTCCTTCTTGAAGTAAGCAGTGTTCCGCCAAAGATTCTCAAGATGCACTGGCTCAGTGTCAACGACCTCGAGCGCTGCGATGCAAGCCGCCGTCACTGGCGGGGGATGAGACGCGCTGAGGAGCCATGTGCGAGACTTGTTGAATGCGAACCTCCTCAGATCCTCACTTCCGGAGACGTATCCTCCTACAACACCGAATGCCTTGGAGAACGTGCCCATCTCAACATCGATCTGTCCGTCGATGTCAAAATGAGATGCTATCCCTCTTCCATTCTCTCCTAGGACTCCGTCCCCGTGCGCGTCGTCGACATATGTGATCGCTCCAAACTCCGAAGCCAGTTTTACAATCTTGTCGAACGGGGCGATATCGCCGTCCATGCTGAAGACACCGTCGGAGATCACAAGAGTTCTCCTGTACCTGCCTCGGGTCTCGTTGAGGACTCTTTCTAGGTCGGCAGCATTGCAGTGTTTGTAGATTGTCCTTTCCGCTCTACTCAGGCGGACCCCGTCGATGATGCTCCCATGATTCAGTTCGTCGCTGATTATGAGATCTCCTTCGCCAGCAAGTTGAGGGATGAGACCTGCGTTTGCCGCGAAGCCCGTCGAGTAGACAAGGGCGGCTTCCGCGTGCTTGAACGCCGCCAGTTTCTTCTCAAGCTGAAGATGAAGGTCCATGTTGCCAGCTATTGGCCTCACGGAGCCTGAGCCGACCCCATGAGTGTCGATCGCTCTCTTCGCAGCCTCCTTGAGCTTCGGATGATTTGTGAGGTTGAGGTAGTTGTTGGAGCAAAGCATGATCACGTTTTTCCCGTCGACTACACAGTGAGGCGCACTGTTTCCCTGCAGTGTCCGAAGTTTCCAGTTCAACCCGGCCGCTTCCAGATTCAGATACTCTTCGCGGAGAAAGGCGAGTCTGTCTTTCGACATTCCCTACACAACTCGTGCAGAATACGACTCGAAAGAAGACGCCGGAAGTTCAAGACTAATAATAGGCTTTCGACTCGAAGCGCTTTTGACGAGTAGACGCATGAGAGAAAGGATAAGAAGACATGAGATGTCACACTCAGACGTCGTGGCGTGGATGAGAAGTTCCCGACAGTTGATTTTCGCCTCGACCTACGGCACTACTATCGGCCAATCGTTCTAGGGAGGCAGGTTGCGTGAGTAAGATACTCGTAACCGGGGCCGTCGGCCAGATCGGCACCGAACTGGTTCAAGCGCTTAGAAAGAAATATGGAAGAGATCGAGTCATCGCAGCAGGCCACAAAACCAAGCCGACAAAAGCTTTCCGCGATTCTGGACCGTTTCTGTACCTGAATGTCCTGGACCGAGAGCAACTAGACAAGACAGTTGTTGATAATGAGATTGATACGATATATCATATGGCTTCGATTCTCTCAGCGGTCGGCGAACTCAACCCTCAACTATGCTACGAAGTCAACACGGGCGGACTGTACAATGTTCTAGAAGTTGCACGCACACACAAGCTGGAACGCCTCATTCAGGCGAGTTCCATCGCGGTCTTCGGTCTTGGTGTCCCACGTGACAATGCACCCAACGATACGATACTGTTGCCGACGACTATGTATGGTGTTACAAAGGTCTTTGGGGAATTACTGAGCACATACTACTTCAACAAGTTTGGGGTCGACAGCCGTACTGTGCGTCTTCCTGGCGTAATTAGCAGCGAGACTATGCCGGGAGGCGGCACCACCGACTACTCCGTTGAAATGTACTACGCGGCAGTCGAAGGTAGACACTACACGTGCTTCGTCCGGGAAGACACGGTGCTGCCGATGATGTACATGCCTGACGCCATCAAAGCGCTCCTGGACCTAGCCGAAGCCGACGGATCCAAGTTGAAGCATAGGGTCTTCAATGTTAACTCGATGAGCTTCTCTGCAGGTGAGCTTGCAGAATCCATCAGGTCGGTCATTCCAGAGTTCACATGCGACTACAAGCCCGACTATCGACAGACGATAGCGGACTCCTGGCCAAGATCTCTGGATGATTCAGCAGCAAGAGAAGAGTGGAACTGGAGGCCGACCTACGACCTTCCAAAAATGACCAAGGACATGATCAAGAAACTGCGGCAGAAACTAACCAAATAGACGCAGCGGACCGTATTGACCAACAAGAGTCGAGTCGGCCGGCATTCATGAGCCACTTTCAACGCCGGCAACGTCGCTGCTGCGCATCACACGACGAGATTCTCGAACGAGTTAGATGCCGACTGCGTAGCGTGCTAAAGATCTTGATTCTTGATCGAGCCAATGGCGCTGGATCTTTGCAGCTCGCAAAACCTTTATCTGAACAGCATCGGTGTGAGTGCGTCGAACTGGAAAGCCAGACGTTCATAGGCTACGCTGTCGGAGGACCAATGAATGGCGACTCGCAAGAGGAAAGTCAGGAAGCAACGAGGCAGCAGAACGCATGGCTGGGGCACCTCCGGACAGCACAGAGGAAGCGGAATGCTCGGCGGCCACGGCAACGTCGGATTGCTCAGACACAAGAAGAGCTCAGTAATCAGATACGGAACGAGAATCAAGAAGAAAGGTCTGCTACCAAGATCGGGGACGAAGCAGAGATCGGTCACAAGCGTGGGCCAACTCGAAGACCTACTGGCCCACCCTGGGTATGCGCACGCAGTTTCTGAGCGTGAGGGCAAGAAACTGCTGGACTTGCGATTACTCGGATATACGAAACTCTTGGGATCCGGCAAGATTCAAGTCCCGATTCTTGTGAAGATCAACAGATTCTCCAAGTCCGCGGCTGCAAAGATCGAGGCGGCTGGGGGCCGGATCGAAAAGCCCTCGGCATAGGAGCATGGGCTCATGGTGCGATTCATAGAACTATTCAAACCACTAGCGCGATTCTTCCCCAACATTTCAGCCCCCGGTCGGAAGGTTGCATTCAACGAGAAAATCTTCTGGACCGCGATGGCATTGATAATCTACCTTGTCATGTCGCATGTGCCGCTCTACGGGACCCAGGGTATGTCGCAGCAGGATCCTCTTGGAGCGCTCAGAGTGATCTTCGCCTCGAACCGCGGCACACTGATGGAGCTCGGCATCGGGCCTATCGTGACGGCGGGACTAATACTTCAGGTCCTTGCAGGCTCACGGATGGTCAACGTTGACATGACCAATCCAGAGGATCGAGCCATGTTCACGAGCGCTAGCAAGATCCTGTCCGTTGTCATGACGATCTTTGAGGCCTCAGCATACCTCATAGGCGGCACGTACGGACAGATCACACTCCAAACCGAGGTCATCATACTCGCTCAGCTGATAGTCGCCGGCATCATCGTCATGCTACTTGATGAGTTACTGCAGAAGGGGTGGGGTCTCGGAAGCGGCATAAGCCTCTTCATAGCCGCTGGAGTCGCTCAGTCGATCTGGTGGGACGCAATATCGCCTATGGGGCCTATGGGCGATGGAAAACTCTACGGCGCCATAATCGCGTTCGCGCAAGGAATAGCAAGAGGAGACATGCTGCTGAACATCTTCTACCGCTCCGAAGGCCTTCCCGACATGATCGCCTTCCTGACCACGCTCGTTGTCTTCGCGATCATAATCTACTTTACCGGAATGAGGGTGGAGGTGCCCGTCTCATACGCGAGGTACCGAGGGTTCAAGGGCAAGTTCCCGCTGAAGCTGCTGTACGTATCGAACATTCCGGTCATATTCGCAGCAGCACTCTTCGGAAACATATACTTCGTCTCACAGATAATCTGGTCGAGATACAATCAGAGTAACACGAACTTCTGGCTCAACCTTATCGGCCAGTTCACAACCGCGGGCCAGCAGTACCAGCCTACCGGAGGGCTCGTATACTATGTCGTTCCCCCGCACAATCTGCCCGGCGTCGTGGCCGATCCTATCCGAGCCGGCGTCTACGCTGTTCTCCTCGTAATATTCTGCGTCTTCTTCGCCGTTACGTGGGTCGAGGTCGGCGGAATGGACGCGAACACCGTTGCCAAGCAACTCTTGGACTCTGGGATGCAGATCGAAGGGTTCAGACGTTCACAGATGCCGATCCGGCAGCTACTTCAGAGATACATCCCCGTAGTGACAATACTTGGAGCAATAATCATCGGCGTCATTGCCGCGTCAGCGGATTTCCTCGGAGCTTTCGGTTCGGGAACTGGAATCCTTCTCACCGTTGGCATCTTAGAACAGTACTACCAGATTCTCGTTCGGGAGAGGATCACCCAACTGTACCCGGCGGCGAGGGCTTTGCTAGGGGAATAGATCTTGGAGCCCATCGACACTATCTGGAACTTGGTGATGGCAGCGCTCGAACCGTACCGTGCGATCCCCTCTTCCACCGTGCTGACTCTGCTGATCGCTGCAGTGCTCGGGCTGCTTTCTACAGCTGCAAACAGACTGCTCGTCGATGTCAAGCGGGTTGCAGCCGTGACTAAGGAGGTAAACGCTTGGAGGAAGGAGTTCGAGAAAGCGCGAAAGAGCAATGACAAGCAGCTGCTAGCGAAGCTCACGAAGAAGCAGCAGGCGATGATGAAGCTCCAGAGCCAGGTTGCCTTTGATCGGATGAAGGTCAGTTTCATCTTCATCCTACCGTTCTGGGGGGTCTGGATTATACTCAGCAGCTTCTTCGGGGAGAGCACCGTCGCCTTTTCACCGATCGAGATTCCGTTTGCAGGCGCCGAACTATCGTTCTTCTACTGGTACCTGATATGCTCGTTCACGATCAGTCTCCCGCTCTCGAGAATATTCGGGATCAATCCAGAGGATGCCTGAGTTGCCGCCTCGATCAAAGAGATCAAGATCCGCCAAGCGGACTGAGGTTCGTCTTCCAGGCGGAAGACGGTCGATCAGCTACCGCAAACGGCGAAAAGGAAAAGCTCGATGCAGAGTATGCGGCGAGGTACTTCACGGAACAGCTTTTACGAGGCTGCATCGTGTTCCAGGGAGCGGCAGATCCCCCTCTAGACCGTACGGGGGGAGCATCTGCGGGTCATGCCTGAAGAATCTAGTTAGGGCGAAGGTTCGGGGCCTTGCGTAGATGGCCTTGGTTGTCACGATCGGAGGGCCCCACGGAACAGGAAAGTCCACGTACGCCAGAAGGATCGCAAAACAATACAAGCTCCGATACGTCTCAGCCGGCCAGCTATTCAGAGACCTCGCAAGAGAGAAAGGCATCAGCCTGGAAGAGCTAAGCAGACAGGCAGCGAAGTCTCCGGAGATCGACCGACTGATCGATGAACGAAGCGCAGCCGAAGCCGCCAAAGGCGACGCCGTCATCGAGGGCCAACTCGCCGCATGGATGGCCAGGGATCACGCGCAAGTACGCATCTACTTGAAAGCTTCCGACGAGGCCAGGATAAGCAGGATCGCACACAGGGATCATCTGGACTACGAGACGGCCCGCAGACAGACCATCGAGCGCGAACAGATACAGCGTGACAGATACAAACGATACTACGGCATCGACACAGATGACTTGTCAGTCTACAATGTTGTCGTTGACACGAGTAACCGGTCTGTTGAGAGCACGAGCGCTGAGATAATGTCTAGAATCCGAGAAATACTACGTCAGGACCGACGGACATAAACCGGCCCGGGGCTCATTGCGAATCTCGAACATGGTAAGCTTATTAGTAGATCGAGTCACCTAAGCAGACCTGCCAATCTGGGGGCCCCAACATGACGGGTTTCGATATTGGAAGAATATGCGTCAAACTATCCGGAAGAGAGGCTGGTAAGAAATGCGTCGTGCTGGACATAGTAGACAAGAACTTCGCCTTGATCACCGGCCCACCGAAACTGACCGAGGTCAAGCGACGCCGCGTGAACATTCAACATATCGAGGCGACTCAAGAGAGGATCGAGATAAAGAAGGGCGCCACGGATGAGGAAGTCGTGAAGGCGCTGGAAAAGGTGAAGAAAACCAGCTTCATGAAGGCCGAGGTCAAACCGTAACCGCTGTAGGACTCGTCACTCGCTTGTCTTGATCGATTCACACGGGTAGGTTTGAGTCTCTGCATCGGCCGCAGGACGCTCAGGCAGGATCAGGCCAGACCGTCTTAATATGTCGGGTGACATTGTCTAGTCGGTGCCGCGTGTGAGAATCTCGCCTCCGTGGGAAATCAAACGAACAGTGGTCCGAAAATGCGAGGAGTCAACGGATCTAAAGTACGGCCACAAACCGCTGGACCGACCGATCCAAGATCACATCCGTTTTGGCATAATCAACCTCGATAAGCCAGCGGGACCGTCCAGTCACGAAGTCACGGCGTGGACGAAGAAGATACTCCAGGTAGGACACGCTGGTCACGGCGGGACCCTAGAAGCAGCTCCTGCTGGGAAGATCCCATAGTAACCGGCGTGCTTCCCGTCGCGCTCGAAGACGCCACGAAGGTAGTACAGGCCTTCTTGCATTCTGGCAAGGAGTACGTCTGCCTCATGCTCCTCCACGACGAAGCCTCAAACGACGACCTGCACCGAGTCCTCGGCGAGTTCACTGGGGAGATACATCAGAAGCCGCCTTTGAGAGCTTCAGTCAAGCGAGAGTCCCGGAAGCGAGCCGTATACTACATCGAGCTGCTGGAGAGAGACGGGAACCGTGTGCTCTTTCGGGTTGGCTGCCAGGCTGGAACATACATTCGCAAGCTATGCTCTGACATTGGCGAGGTTCTGCGGGTGGGCGCTCACATGCAGGAGCTCAGAAGAACAAGGTCAGGACCTTTCACAGACTCCAGTGGCCTGCACACGCTCCATGAAGTCGTGGACGCCAACGCAAGATTCGTCGAAGGCGACGAAAGCGCGATCAGAAAAATAGTGAGACCCGTCGAAGAGGCGCTGGAGTATATCCCGAAGATTCACATTCGGGACTCAGCCGTCGACGCAGTCTGCCACGGAGCCCGTCTCGCAGTCCCAGGCGTCGTTGAGGTTGAGGACCCATTCCCGAAGGAGTCAACTGTCGCCATACTGACTTTGAAGGGTGAGGCGGTGGCGCTGGCTAGGAGCACTCTCTCCAGTGAGTCGATAATCCATCAAGAAAAGGGAATCGCCGCCAAAGTCATGAGGGTCCTCATGCCTCGCGGGACATACCCGAAGATGTGGCGCGACTAGCCAAGGAAGCGCCGCCAAGACCGCGCACAAGCCCAAACTGGTCAGATGAACCTATGAGAATCTTTATGACGCCTCGCTAGGAAGTCCTGAACAATCGATCGGTGCAATTGTCCAACGCCGGGATTCCCGAGCCTGGTACGGGGCAGATCCCAACATGAGGAGCCCAGGCCTGGAGTCGAGCACAGAAAGCCTGTGGTCCTTTGGGGCCGCGAGGGTTCAAATCCCTCTCCCGGCGCCAAACCTGCATTGCAGCGCCATACCCTGACTAGCAGCATACTCCAAACTCGGTTAAGTATCAGGCACACACCCAGTGTGGCTGGTGAATGGTTGTTGAGGCTTGTCTCCTTGCTAGGAACAGCCCTAGGTGTTTTCGTCTCGGCTGGGGTGCTCGGGGCATCGTTGCTGAGCTTTGACAAGCTGAAGATGCTCATGCTGTTAGATTGCCAAGAGAGCGAGGTTGTCATACCACTGCTTGGAGCTCAGATGCGCTTGGCTGTAGCGCACAACCTGACGATCCTAGCCGCGATCTGTTCATCACTATTGCTTTCAATTTCCTGTCTCGTGCTTGGCTACCTAGTCGGCCGGAGTCGATGACAAGCCTGATAGTCTCGGCTGATAGCAAACGTTTCCACGAATACTTCGAAATCGTCCAGAACGAAACCGGGATCACAAGCTACGAACTCACGATAACGCGGTCGCAAGTCCGGTGCTGAGCGGACGAATCATAGCGCTATCTCAATCAGGCTGCCTGCACCGATCTTAAGCTTGACCCCAATGTGATCAGAAACCACGATCGCTGGCACAACCCGTCAACGTTCCCGCCCAATGGGCGCTCGGTTACTCTTTTGATCTATCGGTGATCAATCTATCCGCATGCTAACGGTCATTCCCCTATCCCTCGGGAGAATACCCGCAGGCGGAGAGCTGTCAGCGAGAATCGTACGCGCGATAAAGAAGTCGGGCCTTACTATCAAGAGTGGAGATGTTGTCGCCGTCTCAAGCAAGATCGTTTCTCTCTCGGAGAAGAGATTGGCTAGGATTTCAGATGTAGAACCCTCAAACTCGGCTCGTCGTCTTGCTCAACGCTTCATGATGGACCCGAGCGTAGTTCAGGTAGTACTTGACGAGGCCGACCAAGTCCTCGGGGGCCTCAAAGGCACACTGCTCACCGTCAAGAACGGCATACTGACCGCCAACGCAGGGATAGACGAAAAGAACGCGCCAAAGGATCATGTTGTTCTATGGCCCAAAGACCCTGAACGTTCAGCGAGAAAACTGCGAGACCAGCTCGCCGCAGCATTCCACAACGAACTGTCAGTGATCATCGTTGACAGCCGGGTCACTCCGCTTCGTCTTGGCACATCCGGACTCGCGCTAGCTACCGCTGGGTCCCCGAGCACCCGCGACTATCGGGGTTTGAAAGACCTGTCAGGCAGAGTGATCAGAATTACCCAACACAATCTGGCCGACGACCTAGCCTCATCCGCCCATGCCGTGATGGGGGAAGGGGCAGAATCGACGCCTGCTACCCTAATCCGCATGGCCAAGAAACGATTTCCTGGCCGAGTCTCCGCACATTTGAAAATGCATCCGAGAAGATGCTTGATTCTAGGAACGCTCAGGCCACGACGAACAAGACAGATGCCAAACCTAGCACGATTCTAGCGAGTCAAGAAGAGGGCAACGACAGTAGCCGCTGAATTGGTCTCTAGTCTTATAACACATAGTCCACAGCGGAAAGGAACGGCGACAACTGAGATGGCTGGAACACTCGAACTGCTGCAGAACGTGCTGAATAGCATACCTTTGGGGATAGTGGTGATAGACCGTGACAATAGAATAGTGTTCTTCAACCGTGAAGCTGGGAAGATGTTGAACGAGGAACCTGAAAAGAGGATAGGAGAGTCCATTCTTCTTTGCCATCCGAAGACATCTGAAGAAAACGTCCGCCAATTCATTGAGGATTTTCGGAAAGATCCGCAGCATAGATTTCAGCGCAAGATTTTGAACTATCAAGGCCGGTATCTCGAAGAGGGTTTCTGTTCCCTCTTCGATGATCAGGGGAGATATCTGGGCCTCGTCGAACTCCTTTATGATGCAGAGGAGAAGGTCTCGCTTCTGAAGCAGCTGGGAAAGTTTGAGGAGCCTCACGTCTCTGGCGTCGGGTCGAAAGCGCCTCAAAGACCCGGCGGGAAGCCGTGAATGCCCGACCCGCAGCATAGAACCAAGAGGTGATCAAAGGAACGAAAACCCTGAAAAGCCGCTCGGTCCTACGCACGACAAGAAGGCAGTGCTCTTGACCTACACCCTCGAAGACCTCACGAGACTCATCGCGAAACGCAACTTCTGCGTCTTGGCCACGCAGGGACCTCGTGGCCCCCACGTTGCTGGCGTGGGCTATTTCGCACGGGGCCTTGACATCTATATTCCAACGGGTGCCAAGACCGCGAAAGCTCGGAACATACGACGTGATCCGCACGTCGCCGTGCACATCCCAGTACCTTGGCCTCTTGTTCCCGCCCCTCCGGGAAGTATCCAGTTCCGAGGCTCTGCTGAGATCCTACCAATCGATGACGCAAATGCCAACGCGGCGCTGGACCGAGGGTCACTGGTCATGCGCAGAGCCTTACGCCGCCTCCTTGAGAACGCGGACACACAGACTTGGGGCGAGAGTATTTGGGTGCACGTGCGACCTACAGGGCGCATCGAAACCTTCATGGTCGGCGTGCCAACGACCACGATTTTTCGTGACGAAAAGAAGGCCATGCTTCACTTCAACGTACCCGACAAGCCTACCTCGCCCGAGGCAGGCTGAAAACCGGCTAGGAGAGAGGGTCAAGAAAGGCGTGAAAACCACTAACGCGGTAGACCGGTGAACCGGAGCATTATTGAGAAGACAAGACGCCTCAGAACGCTACGAGAAGGCCATTCACGCAAGCCGGAGCATGTTCGAGCATGAAATCCAGGGAACGCGTCCTCAGGGCTCTCGAGCATGAGGAACCCGACAGGGTGCCCAGATTTGAGATCTGGATCAACGACGACATCGTCGCTGAACTTGGTTACGGGGACGTGCAAACCGCACACGTCAAACTGGAACTGGACTGTATCATGGTACCCACCCGGGTACCCGTGGGCAGCAGCAACTGGAGAAATGGAACCGACGAGTGGGGCCAGGTCTGGAAGAATGGCGTCTACGTCCACGGCGTCGTAGCTACGGAGGCAGACCTGGAACGATACAGCCCGCCCTTGGACTATGTTGATGAGTTCTTCGACGTCAACAAGAGTCAGGAGACCATGGGACTCTATCCGGACCATTGTTTCATCTACGGTTCTCACATAGGCCCTTTCACGATGGGATACATGGCGATGGGCTTCGAACGGTTCTTTCTTGCCCTCCGTCAGAAACCAGCATTCATCCACAGACTTTTGCGGGCTCGCACGGAGTGGTGTATCGCCATGTTCGAAAAGGCAGCTAGCTTGGGAGCGGATGTCATCGTTCTCGGCGACGATGCAGGCCATCGAGTGGGACCGATGATCTCTCCCCAGATGTGGCGCGAATACGTACTCCCTTATCATCGCCGAATTGTTGAGCAACTGGGCGTGCCGGTAATATGGCATAGCGACGGAGCCATCGAGGCGCTATTACCCATGGCGATTGACGCAGGATTCGTCGGCGTCCACGGGCTTGAACCAGCAGCAGGCATCGATCTCAGAGAGGTAAAGCGAAGATTCGGTGAAAATCTCGTCCTAGTTGGCAACGTGGACGTCAACGTCCTTTGCAGCTCTGACGGTAACGCGGTACGTGCAGAAGTAGAACGCTGCATAGAACAGGGAGCGCCGGGCGGAGGCTACATGTTGTCCAGCTGTAACAGCCTCTTTGGAGGCATGAACCCAGCCTCGATACGGGAGATGTACAGATACGCAGGAGAGATTGGTCTGTACGAGGGCCTTTCCTCGTCAGCTGGACTAAAACGTGAGTCTCCACATATCAATCACTAGAGAATTACGATATACCCATTCCGAACAACAAGTCCTGCTTGCTATAGCTCCTGAACTAGTTCGTAGACGTTCATTGCTGCGCGAAGTTTGAAAACGCTGAGGGCCTTGTCGATTGCGGCGTGCAGATCTCTCGTATTCGTCAAGCTTTCTCTGTCGCGCCAATAGCTCACAACTATCAAGCTCTCCGGATCTTCCAAATCCCTAAGCAGCCTTTGCCCCAAGCAACCTGGTGAACCCTTGAAGCTGACTTGGACTTGCTTCAGTGCGTCAACAATCTCCACATGCCTGCCTTCATCGAGGCATGAAATGCGATACATATCGACTAGCATCGTCTCATTCCCACGGAATTAACATGCCAAACAGTCTTGTCCTATTGGCCCGGAATCAGGTGCTGACTTTCTTGATAAATCTGTAACTGGCTACTTTCTGCGCTTCTTCGATCGCTCTTGCGGTAATGAGAGCCTCGTCGGCGCTGCACAACGGCTCAATTACCGCGCCCTTACTCACAGATTCAGCAAAGAGCTGAAGCATGACATTGATCGGCTCCCTCCTCGGGAGATCAAAAGTCGTCTCAACGTTTCGGGAGAGCTGTTCGAGGTCCTCAAAGCTTTGAGGCCTCTTGCGAAGCTTCGGTGGCGGCAACCCGACCTTAAGGGCGGCAGGCGTGTAGGTGACCTCGTAGTATTCTTGTTTCGTTTCGAGTTCGAGGCGGCGCCTTCGCATGTTCGCGCGCCGAGCCTCGATGTATGAACGCGTTTCTCCGTAGTCAAGCTCGATCATGCATTCGTATTCTGGTTCGCCTTCCTGCTCAGCGGTCAGATTCACGCTTCTGACTTTGGGTTCCACGCGGAAGAGATGGTAGCACATGTCTAGGCCATGGGAAGCCAAGTCCAAGATGACCCCTGTCCTTTCTGTGGTCGCCGGCGTCAGGCCGATGCGGATCTCTCTTGACCTGATGACCTCCGCCAGGTCCGCCACTTCGTGTAGCTTGACGATTGCTGGGTTTACTCGTTCCACGTAACCCACGATGACTAGTCGGCCCGCCCGTCTCTGCGCCTGGACAATCTGGAGGCTTTGACCGACGGTCGCACCCATGGGTTTCTCGACGAATACATCGAGCCCGCGCTCAAGGCACCTCTCTGCAATCTCAGCGTGAGTCGATGGCCAAGTTGCGATCATCACAGCATCTACGTCGAGTTTGAGGAGCCCGTCAAGGTCCGCGAACGTTCGGAATGGAACCTTGGTCAACTGAGCTGGATTGGAATCGTAGACGCCGAGAACCTTGAAGCCAAGATCATCGAGTTTGCGTGCGATGAGCTTGCCTCTGCCGCCGAAGCCTGCGATGCCGAAGCTTTTCACACGCTTCACCAATCGCTTTTGATCTGACAGTGTGACCCGAAACGCCTACGGAGTTTTGTTTCTGATAGGATATCGGATCAGAGTTTTCTGTACTTTTGCCTTCGGGCTTGTCAGGTACTCCTCCTCATGGTCCCCCGCAATTCCGTATCCGTTCTCAGCAATGAAGTTGTTAAGCCTCTCGACGCTGGGCCCCTCTGTCCTGTACGACCCTATGTGCAAGATCTGAGCAACGGTTCCATAGTACCACGTCTCAAGCTTCACCTGCGCCTCCGGAACCTTCTGAGGCAGGGAGGCCGTGTCCGCTGGTACCGGGAGTGCCAACAGTCCGGTCCACTGGTCTTTGGGAACAAGATGCGCGTCCGGCCAGCGCCCACGAAGAGCTCCCACCTTGAACGTTACGCCTTTCCGCCTCAGCTCAGACTTCAACGCGTAGACTGAGCCATAGAGCGCCGGCATGACCTTCGGGAGCACCTTGTTTGGATCGCCTTTCGTATGCACAACCGCCATCTTCTCCGGCTTCATCGTCAGAATCTCTGGTTGGGTCACGGGGGCTTGCTTTAGCTTAGCTTTCTTGACATGTTTCGGCCTGGGCACGCGTCTCCTGCTCTCCTATCGGATTCTGCTTGCCTCTTAGAATCTATTTCATAGTATCGGCGTCAGGCCCCGCCTGTCAGTGTATCGAGATTGAATCATCCGATCCGACACTTGAGCCGACAGCGTTGTGCAGTACAGGTTAATTGTGAGCGAGCACCATTTGTCAGTCAATGGTGTGAATCGTGTCGGTGAGGTTGGGCCGAATACTGGGCATACCTGTGAGGATTCACTATACTCTATGGCTTGTCTTTCTTCTGATCGCGTGGTCGCTCGCCTATGGGTACATGCCCCGCCAATACCCAGGACTCAACGCTATCACGTACTGGGCGATCGGCACCGCATCCGCTTTCCTGCTGTTCGTGTCTGTGCTGGTGCACGAGCTTGCTCATTCGTACGTCGCGAAGAAGAACGGGCTCCCAATCGCGCGCATTACGCTGTTCTTCTTCGGGGGCGTCTCTGAGATGCGGGAAGAACCGAAGAACCCACAGCTCGAGGTCAAGATGGCTGCTGCAGGCCCGTTGACAAGCTTCACCATCGCCGCCGTATTCGCCGGCCTATGGTACCTCAATTTAACCGCCCAAGGCTGGGTTAGCTTGACCGCCACCTTTCAGTACGCCGCGTTGATCAACGCCATGCTGGGAGCGTTCAACTTGGTTCCGGCGTTCCCGCTCGACGGAGGAAGAGTACTCCGGGGCACGATATGGAGTAGATCCGGAAACCTCCTGAAGGCGACGACCTCGGCTTCTCGAATCGGAGAGGCGTTCGCGTACGCCATGATGCTCGGCGGATTCCTAGCAATCTTTCTAGGAGACTTCGTCGATGGAATTTGGTTCTTGTTTCTGGGATGGTTTCTAAGATCAGGAGCGGAGGCAAGCAAGAATCAAACAATCATCTCAGAAGCGCTCGCTGGAGTAAGAGTCGGAGATGTCATGACACGAGAAGTCCTTACTGTCCCTCCAGAGATGACGATACAAAGGTTAGTGTCAGAGTACTTCTTCGTTCGCACTCACGGCGGATACCCAGTCGTGCAGGACGGAAGACTCATGGGGATTATCACCTTGCAGTGTGTGCGCGCTCTTCCGAGAGACCGATGGAATGACACAACGGTTGGCGACGCAATGGTCTCGTGTGAACGCACAGTGACTATCGAGCCTAACGCTGCCGCCGCCGACGCGATGTCAAAGATGGCACGTCAGAGAGTGGGCAGGCTTCTCGTTACCGGCAGGGACGCCAAACTACTTGGAATAGTCACAAACGGCGACATCATGCGGGCGATACAGGTCAGAATCGACCTAGGCCTGTAGAGAACCCATTCCTCGCGTAGCCGCGCAATCATCCGGACAGACTAGGACACAAAGATAAGCTAGCCGTCGTCATAGATGCTTTCTCAGTACAGCTTCAATCTGCGCCTTCGTCACTGCTCCAATGATTCGTTCAACCTCGAGCCCGTCCTTGATGATGAGAATGGTGGGTATACTCTGGATCGAGTACCTCATGCTCGTAGCCGGGTTATCGTCCACGTTCAATTTGGCAAACAGAGCTGCCGAGCCGTACTCGGCGGACAGCTCCTTCACGATCGGTTCAATCAATCGACATGGATAACACCAGGCCGCCCAACAATCCGCTACCACAAGATGGTTCGTCCGTATCGTTGACTCGAAATTGCTGTCGGTCAATTCAACGGGACTCCGCGTCAGAGATGAACGCTCGTGTTGCCTAGCTCGCTCCGTCATCTGAGCAATCTTCCGTGCTCTGATTCGCTCCAAGTCTTCCATTTTCTGACACACTACCCCGCGTCGAAGCTAGAACCTCAGATATTAATCTCGCCGCTAACGAAAGTGACGTGAAGCAACTATCCTATCTGCCTAGAGGCAGCTTCAGGCGTCTCAGTTACCGTTTTCGTCAGATGGTGCTACCGATCCCGCTATGTTGCCATGGAGAGCGAGAGCTGAAGACGAAGACACGTTAACTCGGCTTGACGTCGAAAACAGACACGGGGACTCCCAAGACGAACGACATGCCAACAGACCGCTTTCGGCTCAAGTCTCGTGCTAGGGGTAGGTTATGAGCACTTTCTCCTCAAGCGTCTCCTGCAGTTTTGCGACAGCTCTGTGAACTTCAGACTCTTTCTTTGCGCCTGTGCACACCAGCTTTCCGCTCGCGAAGAGAAGTATGACTACTTTGGGCTCGTCCATCCTGTAGATGAGGCCTGGGAACTGTTCGGGTTCGTACATTGTCCTCTTCAGCGAGTATGTTGACTTCTCGAGATCGATATTGCCTCCAAGCCCCGCGGAGGCGACTATGTTTTGGATTTGGATTTCCGGCTTTCCAAGGATGACTATGCCGTTTCTCTTAAGCTCGTCGACGACCTTTGTCACCGCCTTTCTTGCTTGCCTCTCCGACTTCGCGCCGGTGCAGACCATCTTTCCGGAGCTGAAGATCAGTGTCGCGGTCTTCGGCTTCTTCAGTCGGTATACGAGTCCAGGGAACTGCTCAGGCCTGTATTCGACACCCGGAAAGACACGTACGATTGAGTTCAGGTCTATGTTCTGTTTCAGCGTGGCTGAAGCCACGACGTTCTCTATGTTGATGAACGCTTTGTGTTTGGCCAGAGCCGCGCACCTCGGCGATATTTAAGGGGGCTTTATAAAGCGACCATATATAAATACGATTTGTTCACGAGCAAGAACTTCCTGAGCCTGGGAACCGCAGTCGCCGGAATACACGGGCGTGGCTGCGACCGCGACTATCCGGTTGCCTGACTTGCCTTCTTTCTTGAGTCATAGTATTCGAAGACGATCATGAGGAAGATCAACATGGCAATCAGAATGATTCCGAGGGTGCCCTGAAGCGCTAAGGTGACGTATCCGATGTACGGAATCTTGCCAACTAGCACACCCTTGACGTTCTGTTCAGGAACACCTGGCGACCACGGATCGGGTGCGGCGTTATGGTCTCCCTTTGTCTGGAAGTACAGCGTGTCACGTTCCTTGACTATTCCAATTACTCGATGAATGATATCGATCGAACCGCCTGGACTTCGAAAGATGATGATCGTGCCAACTGCAATCGTATTCGGATCCACTCCCTTGACGAAAACGATATCTCCCACGTTGAGCGTCGGCACCATACTTGTGCTTGGCACGACCATCACCGGCGACTCAGTATTCATGACAATTCTGGCGACCGCCATGCCACCGTATGTCACAACGAAGACAAGTCCGACGAGAATGAGAACACGAGCGATCGAGTTTCTTCGCACTGCTGGAATTAGATGAGTCAGTATTCTAGGCCCCGCGATGTTTCGGTCCCCAGTCAAACTGTCTCGTAGATATCAGTTTCGCCAGCGCATTGCCCAGCCCTTATGTGCTTCTATGGTGGAGGCACTTCATCCTGCGTAGTCTGCATGAGCTTCACGAGCTCTGCCGTCATCCTCTCGCCTGCGGACAGGAACTGGAGACCATTCTCAGTGATACGGTAGATTCTTCTTCCGCGCCCTTTCTCTGATTCCCAGACGCCCTCGATTCTACCGCTGTCCTCAAGCGAGTGGAGCAGCGGGTAGAGCGTTCCAGCGCTCAGGTAAACTTTGAATCTTTCCCGAATGGCCATGTTGATTTCGTAGCCCCAGCGAGGCCTCGACCTGAGGAGACGAAGTATGATCAGGTCTAGGTTGGCCTTAACCAGACGTTCTCTCCAGGCTTTGTCGAAATCTCTAGCCATGCCGAGGAGCCCCCAAACCGGGTCAAGCGAGACCCTCGTGTAATCGGCTGACCACGGTAAGTCATTGGCAGATATATTATTTGAGTTAACTGTCTCGATGAGTTCCTACTTGGCATCGCAAGCAACTCTATAATAGCCCGCCATTAAACGCGATAGCGTGCAAGGCGTTGCGCCTCGTCCATTTGACCGACCGCGACTACGACGAGATGCGTAGAAGGCTCTCATGGTACGAGAGAGTCTCGAAAGATCTTCGGCCCTCAAAGTACCGAATATCCAAGCGTATCCCGTGCGACATCGACCTGGAAGAGGCGTCTGATGAGGAGATCTGGAAAGAACATGAACGCCTCAGCGGAGTGGCTCGCGTAACGCTGAGCGAGCTAGATGTGGGAAGTCGAGACCTTGCGGACCTATCGCCTGCTCGGCCAAGCTTTCTGGACCTGAAGGTGAAGCTTCTCGGCCGGATGGTTCGTCGATGTACGTTCTGTGAGTGGAAGTGCAAGGTTGACCGTGTCGCTGCGACAAAGAAAGGCGCGTGCAAACTCGACAGCACCAGTCGAGTAAGCACTTGGTTCCTGCACTTCGGCGAAGAGCCGCCACTTGTAGGCCGAGGCGGATCAGGAACAATATTCTTCGGCTCATGCACATTCAGATGCGTCTTTTGCCAAAACTGGGACATATCGCAGGATCCGTTGAGCGGCGCTCCTGTCGATTCGCGGCAGCTGGCGCTCATCATGAAGAGCCTCAGAGCTGAAGGCGCGTTGAACATAAACTTCGTCGGCGGAGAGCCTACCCCAAACCTTCACACAATAGTCGATGCGATGAACCAGCTCGACGTGAATGTGCCTATGCTGTGGAATAGCAACATGTACTGCTCGGAAGAGGCGATGCGCATACTTGCCGATCTCATCGACATCTGGCTGCCGGATTTCAAATATGGAAACGACAAATGCGGCCTTAGGCTCTCAAAGGTTCCGCGCTACTTTGAAGTCGTCTCCAGAAACCACGAGTTTGCCCAGTCGAACGGAGATATGATCATCCGACACCTAGTCATGCCCAACCACATCGAGTGCTGTACGAAGCCCGTGCTCCGATGGGTGTCCGAACATTGTCCGAGAGCTCTCGTCAACATTATGGGCCAGTATCGTCCGGACAACAAGGTTCCGCTCGAAAGTTCCACGTACGCAGACATCGCGAGAAGACCAACGGCGGACGAGATGAGATCAGCCTACGATTTCGCAGATGGCCTCCGTCTAGTCTACTCACCAGTATCGTAGGATACGGTGCCTACTTCACAGCGTACTTGGCAACTGCTTCTGTGAAGATGTCTCTTCCTGCCACATCGTTCGCCACTACGGCAGGGAAGTCACGAACGGTCAGTCGCCGGATAGCCTCAGTCCCAAGGTCTTCGAAGGCTACCATTTCTGACTTCATCACTTGTTTCCCAAGAAGCGCGCCCGTCCCTCCGATTGCAACCAAGTAGACGGCTTTGAACTTCTTCATGGCCTCGATGACTTCAGGCGCCCTTGGGCCCTTGCCTATGGTGGCTTTGATTCCAAGCTCTATCAGTCTGGGAGTGTATGTGTCCATCCTGTATGAGGTCGTGGGGCCAGCTGCTCCGATGGGTCTTCCTGGACGCGGAGGCGTCGGCCCAACGTAGTAGATCACTTGGCCTTTCAGCGGAAAGGGCAGGTCTTTCTTGGCTTCGATGAGCTCGAAAAGGCGCTTGTGCGCTGCGTCGCGTGCGGTGTAGATCGCGCCGTCGATGAGGACCTTGTCACTGATTTGGAGACTTGAGACGTCGGAATCAGTCAGAGGCGGCTTCAGTTTGACGGTTCTCACACTGGCTGACATTGCCATCCGCTCCCTAGAGAATCACGCTCTTCTGTCGGTGCGCGTGGCAGTCCATGTTGACGGCAACGGGCAGGCTAGTTATGTGACAGGGAAGGGCTTCGATGTGAACAGCTACTGCAGTAGTCCTCCCGCCCAACCCCATAGGCCCGATCCCGAGCTTGTTGATCTCATCTAGGAGTTCTGCCTCAAGTTGCGCGTAGAAGGGATCCGGATGCTTCTCGCCGACCTCTCTGAGGAGCGCCTTCTTCGCTAGCATGCAGCACTGATCGAACGTTCCTCCGAGGCCTACACCGACGACGACCGGCGGGCAAGGGTTTCCGCCGGCGTTCTTGATTGTATCCGTCACGAACTCTTTCACGCCCCTTACACCGTCAGCTGGCGTCAACATCTTGAAGGCGCTCATGTTCTCGCATCCGCCTCCTTTTGCCAAGAACGAAAGCTTCAGCTTGTCACCTGGTACGAGCTGCAGCGTGACCATCGCCGGGGTGTTGTCACCCGTATTCTTTCGCCTCAGGGGGTCCGCAACCATCGAGAAACGCAAGTATCCTTCACGGTAGCCTTCGGCTACTCCCTTGTTTATTGCGTCGATGAGTCCCCCGCCTTCGATCCGGACATCCTGGCCAAGCTCAACAAAGAATACCGCGTCGCCAGTGTCCTGGCATATGGGGTAGTCTTCTTCGCGCGCAATCCGAGCGTTATCGATCAGTTGCTGTAGTACCTCTTTTCCAAGCGGGGATTCCTCAGTCTGAGCGGCGGATTGAAACTTCTTGACCATATTCTCGCTGAGGTTGTAGGTGGCCTCCATGCACATTCGCTTCACTTGCCCGGCGATCGAATCAAACGCGATTGTTCTCAAGCCGTCTCCCTCCGATCCTTGGTATGCATACTCACTTGCCGTAACTCTGTGTATTCCTCTTATTTATGACGAAGCGAAAGTGAATACAGTACTTATGCCTGTCCGCAGTCTCACTCCGACAAGACCAGACAAGACGGAGATAACCTCGAGATCGCGGGTATCGTAGAAGAGGACAGTCCTCGTGTTCACACGTCAGGACTATGTGCCGAGGGATTTTTCACAGGCGAGAAAGGCTAAAATCACGTTCATCTCTGTATCGCGGATACGAGCAATGATGGTGTTCCATGAAGCCTGAGTACGATGCTGTTGTCGTCGGAGCAGGCGTCGCGGGTTGCATGGCCGCAACGGCGATTGGGATTCAGGGCAAGGGGTCAAAGGTCCTTCTGATTGACCGGAATCCTCAAGCAGAGGTTGGCAAGAAGACGACGCGCGGCTGGATATGTGGCGACGCAGTAGGGGAGCATCACACCAAGTTCGTGAACGATGAGCTAGGGATCGAGTTTGGGCCGCCCGAGATTGAGAGCAGCGTCAAAGCAGTCCTTGTTTCGTCACCCGACCGGAGCGTCAGCTATCCATTTGAAGGTTCAGGATATGCGCTGGATAGACCGAAGTTCGCACGTAGACTGCTGGGCGAGGCTCTCAAGACAGGTATCGAATACCGCGACCTGACTCAAGCCGTGGACCTATTGACTGAAGGCAGCTTTGTCACCGGTGTCGTGTGTCAGGAGCTCCGAGCCAAGCAGACTGAGAGGCGATTATACAAGGTCACGTCGAAGATCGTCATTGATGCCTCAGGCATGTCAACCAAGCTGAGACGGAACCTGAAGATCCCGAGCGTCATTGAGAAAGAGATCGACAGAGACGACATAGAGCCAACGATTCGCCTGATTGCCCGGCTCGCAGACGGAATAAGGGTTGACATCACTCACTGCGACATACATCTGGATGCTGAAAGGGCACCGGGAGGCTATCTGTGGGTGTTTCCGAAAAAAGCGGACAAGGTGAACATCGGACTCGGCATACAACAGAAGCGCACGAATAAGTCGCTCGAGACTCTGCTGAACGAATGGATCGCTGAGACACCGTTGTTCAAGGGCATGACCGAGCTGGCCGATGATGGTAATCTTTCCGGAGCTTGGCCGGTCTCTGTCCGGCATCAGAATGACAGCCTTGTGGCAAACGGGTTCATGCTGACAGGTGACGCTGGGTGGTTCCCGAACCCCTTGAGTGCAGGTGGGATAGGCCCTGCGCTGACGGGCGGCCTGATCAGTGGGAAGGTGGCGGCTGTCGCGTTGCAGTCCGGTGATGTCAGCGAGGCGGGTCTGTGGGAGTATAACACGAGATACGTTGAGAAGTACGGTAAGAAGACCGCGGCGCTGGAAGCATTCCGAATCTACCTGCAGGCCCTTGACAACTCCGAGCTCAACTACGGGCTACGCAACTTCGTAACCAACAAGGAAGCCGTTTCTTTCACATGGGGTGAAGTTCCAGACCTGAGCCTCGGCGACAAGATCCAGAAAGCGGCTCTCGGGCTACGCAAACTGAGCGCTTTCAGAAATCTCGCTTTTTCGGTGTCAAAGATGAGCGAGCTCAACCGACTCTACGAGGTCTACCCAAAGACTCCGTCCGATTTCAGCGATTGGAAGAAGAAAGTGGATGCCATCCTCAGAGCAGTCAGGGCTAGGTTCCGCTGACAGAGACCCAAAGTAGGTCTACCCGGGTAGCTAGCGACGATCCTCCAAGTTGCCCTGAGCTTGCGCGTCGGAGACCCAATGCGCGTCGTGGGACGTGAACTCTTTCTTCCATATCGGGACTTCTCTCTTTACGCGCTCCACGGCCTCTTCTAGAACCGGAAAGACGAATCTTCGGCGGGTCCCGAGCACTGCGACGATCAGGCTTACCTCTCCAACCTTGACTCTATCCACTACGTGGTGGATCGAGACATCCACGATCCCTTCTCTCTTTACGAGGTCGTTTCGCAGCTCCTGAAGCTTCTGAATAGCGACCTCTTCGAATGCCTCGTACTCAAGATACTGGACCTTGCTTTCTGAATGCCCGATAGGGTCCTCTCTCACGATGCCGACGAAGGTGGCTAGGGCTCCAGCCTTAGCGGAATCGGGATGCTTCCTGATTCCGTTCACTACTTGCTCGAGACTGATGTCGCCACGCGAATGGAGACCGACCGTGCCCAACAAGTTCACTGTGTGAGAATAGATCGGGCCCGATATGAAAACGATGTCTTGCATGCGTCTGTTAGGGCATAAACACGCGCTAGAGCATCAGGGGGGTCGCCAAGTACAGCGCGGCTGCAGACGCGAATGGCACTGTGAAATTATCGAAGGCTCTTATCGGACCGAGGGTCAGTGCCTCAGCGATGGTTCCAATGAGGGCTCCAAGTATGCAGAGTGTTACAACCGGGCTAAGGCTGACCGATACTATTCCCGCTGAGGTTGCCACGAAGTATGAGAAGAGGGCGCCCAGGAAAGCGAAGACGAACATCATTGCCGAGCCTTCCAGCGATTTGTCCGAGAATGGATAGAGGTGCCTCTTCTTGAGTGAAGGCGTGATTGCCGACGCGGCACCGTCACCCCACGCCATTATCATCGTCGCCGCCATGACGATTGGTCTGTGGCTCCACAAAGCGAGCAACAAGACGCCTATTGATATGATGTAGAAGACCGGTCCGTAGGCGTGAAGTCGTGAGTATCGTGTTTCGTCGACCATCGTCTGTGTGAGGAAACTTTGCTTCCGTGTCGCGAAAGACAAGCCCGTCATGAATCCCATTCCGATGGGAAGCAGCAGAGGGTAGATGACATTCGAGAAGAAAGGTATGGACAGGATCGCATCTCCAGCGAGCAGGTGAATTGCTCGACGCGTGGTGTAGGCGCCGAGGTTCAACCGCTTTCTGAGAAGCTCTGACACGGCTATGACGAGAATCACGAAGACGTATACCAGCGCAACAAGTGCCAGATCTAGTAGCGAGAACTGCAAGGCCCGGCCCCGATTCTCAAGCGATATATACCGTGGTTGCCTTGCTCTGAATAAATGGCATACGATTGGCGCCCGAGAGAAGAACACGCGGGGAGAGAGATGCTAGATCCTCCTACCGTCCTCATTGCTGCCATCATGTGCGGCGCTCTGGCTCTGGGCGCTTGGAAAGCGCACATCCTTGACGCGGGGGGCGCGACCACCGCTTTTCTCATAGGGTTCGTAACATTCGTCTTTCCCGCTGACGGATGGAAGTGGTTCACAATCCTCCTAGTCTTTCTCGTGGTTTCCAGCTACATGACGCATTACAAGTATCAGGTCAAACGCAAGAAGGGTTTCGCGCAGGAGAAAGGGGGCGCCCGCGCGTGGCCGAACGTCGCCGCCAACGGAGTAATCGCGGGTCTGCTCGTGTTGCTGACTCCGTTCCTTCCGCGAGAGCCGATCTTGGCCGCGTTTCTCGGGGCAGTCGCTACAGCGAACGCGGATACGCTTGCTACGGAGATAGGCCTTCTTAACCCGACTGACCCACGGTTGATTACGGACCTGAGAAAAATCGTTCCTGCAGGGACATCTGGCGGCATCTCGGTCCTTGGCGAGCTTGCTACGCTGCTCGGAGCGCTCGTCATCGGAATTGCCGCTGGCCTGCTTCGAATGTCCGGCAACCCGGGCTGGCCGCCGAGCGTTCTGCTCGGCACCACCGTGATAGGTGGCCTCGCTGGATGCTCCATCGACAGCGTGATCGGCGCCACGATTCAGGGTATCTACAGATGCCGCGTCTGCAACAAGATCACAGAAAACCGTAGACACTGCGGGGCTCCCTCGACGCCGCTAAGAGGACACAAGATCATCGACAACAATGTCGTCAACCTGATCGCGACCTTTCTCGGCGCCGTCGTCGCACTCTTGTTCCTCGTTTTCTCCTAGGTCCTCTTCGTTTGAGCAGCGCTTATTATTCGGTTTGAGCTGACAAGGAGCCGGCGACGATGAGGATTCAGAGTTACGCAAGAAACGTGATGTGAAGGCATTATTCTGAGTCGCCCGACTCCGCTGCGCCGAGCGAGAAAATTGGGTTGACCTTATTTCGGAGGAGAGGTCAGGGGGAGATTTAATAAGACTCTGTAGGCTTATCAGGCCTTATGACAACTTTGCGCATAGTCTCGCAGTCCATGTACCTTCTCACGAGAACGTTCGCTTGCAGTCTTATATACAGTGGACTGGCCGGATGAAAGGTGAGATAGAATTGCGACAGACATCTCGTTGGCTGATTCTCCTCATTCTGCTGGTCAGTACGATCACCGCGGTCGGGCCGGTCTACGCACAGGTTGCCATCACTCTCACTCCGACGGCGATCAATGCGTACATGGGCACCTACGTGACTGACCTAGTGACGCTGACCAGCACTGACATGCTATTGCCACATACGGTCACGCTGCGCGTAGGCGCCGGAGGTCCTTGGTGGGGCGCTTGGTGGACGCCTGCGTCATTTTCTCCGAACCCGGTTACCGTTCCGGCGGGAGGATCGGTAACATCGACTCTCACCCTCGCCATTCCTGACGTTTGCCAAGGGGCGGATTTTCCGGGGCCCTATTCGGTTACATTCACGATTGAAGCCCAAGAGGCCGGCATTGCCGTGGCGAGCGCATCGCTGGTTGTAAATATACTGTACGCAGGACCTCCGCTAAGCATCAGCATTGCTCCGAGCAAAGGATCCTACATCGTTGGTGAGACGGTAAGCATCCAAATGAGCTCCAATCTGCCCGCCCAGTATGCGCTAAAGATCAAGAAACCCGACGGGAGTACTTGGAAATCTGCAACAGGCATATTGCCGGCAACCTTCACAAAGGCCGCAACGGAACCTACAGGAACCTACACAGCCGAAGTGACCGCGGCGTACTGTGGGGTGGCGTACGCGTCGACATCATTCTTCGTTGGCCCCGACACATACGATGTAACCGTCTCGCTCGCTGGCCTTCCTACTGATGCGACTACGGCACTGCTTGTTGACGGAAACAAAGCTGCCGACATGAAGGGCGGTGACGTGAAGGTTCTGACCTATAACATTGGGTCATCGCACACGTTCCAAGTCGATCAATATGTGAGCGGCGCAACGGGATACAGATACTATTGCACGGCCAATACGTGGACTGCGGGTGCGGAGGGATCAAACGTGTTCAACTATGTGACTCAGGTCAACTTGGATGTCAGCACCGACCCGACGGGCGTTACAGACGTGACGATCTCCGGTTGGTACGCTCTAGGATCATCCGCGACGATCTCTCCAGTCCCTACTGAGGTGGAACCCTCCGAGAGTAGGAAGTACGTGTTCAGTACGTGGACAGTTGATGGCACGCCGAGGTCTGGCAACGGTTTCCCTGTCGTCATGGACGCGCCTCATAAGGTCGTTGCAAAGTTTGACACAATGTACCTGCTCACGATAGTGTCGGACTACGGAAACCCCCAGGGCGGCAGGTACTACAAGTCCGGGGAAACCGCAACCTTCTCGGTCGATACCCCGGTCGGCTTTGGAATACAGCAAGTCTTCGTAGAGTGGAAAGGCGATTACAGCGGCAAGAATCCGAAAGGTTCGCTGATGATGGATGGAGCGAAGACCGTAACCGCTGTGTGGACAACGAGCTACCTACAACTCTACATGATCGTAGGCGTCATTGCTGTGATCGCTGTGGTTGCGGGACTGCTTCTCTGGAGGAGAAGCAGGGCTGGACCAAGTGCAGTGAAGCCGCCACCACCCGCGCGTCCAACGCCGGCCGAGGCTCCAGAGGCCACGGCGGAGCCTTCTGCGCCGACTCCAGAAGCGGCAACACCGCCAAAGCGAGCAGTGACGGTCGCGTTCCGCTGCACGAACTGTGGCCACGAACTCAAAGAAGGACAGGTATACTGTCCTGAATGCGGTCAGAAGCGGACCGACTAGAACATCCGCGCTCGTCCAGATACTCCTATTCCGTTCTTCCGTTAAGCGTAGACGGCGCCGACTGGTCGAGATGCCACTATGACGTGCTGGAGGAACTGATCCTCAGGTAAGAGACCAGTGAACTCCACGCGTTCATTGATCACAACCTTCGGAACACCCATCACAGCATACTTCTGACCGAGATGCGGGAACTCGGTCACATCAATCATGTCCGCCCTAACCTGCGAGTTCTCGATAGCGAACTGATGGGCGAGACTCACAGCCATCGGACAGTACGGGCATGTTGGCGTAACAAACACTTGGATGTGTACAGGCGCGTTGACTGACGCAAGCCTTGCACGAGACTTCTCGGATATTTCGGTTGCTCCCTTCGAGACCATCTTGAGGTCTTTCAGGAATGTTCCGAACTCGTATCCTGCAGGTATGCCGTAGTATCGGATTCCGTAGTCCTGTTTTCCCACCACAGCGAGCGCGGGAACCTTGTCGATCTCGTACTCCGCGGCCTGCTTAGCGTCCTTCATCAAGTCGTATACCTCAACCGAGATCTTGTTGGAAAGTTGAGCTATCTCTTGGGCAAGCTCTCTTGCCTCACGGCAGAACTGGCATTCGAATTCCTGGGTGAATACGATGATCCGAACGGGACTCTGAAGTGAAGCCAGTTCTTCTCTGACGTGCGGCTTGTGTTGCTCTGAAATCAGAGCCATAAAACCGATCGCCCCCGTTCTGAGTATGCAACGTCTACGATTAATGTTTCGCGATGATGGCTCGTAGGCTTGCGTTCAGTCACTTATTTTAGTAGGGAATAGAGCAAGGCGTCACGGTGAGCTCCGGTTTGATCATCGTGGACGGCCCAGCTTCACCAAAGCTGTCGAAACGTGTGGCAGAAGCCATCGGTACGACTTCTCTTCAGCTCGAGCACAAGCTGTTCCCGGACGGAGAGACATACATCAGATTTCCAGAATCTGTTGCCGGGAAAAAAATCGCGGTGATCCAGTCATGCTACCCTCCACAGAACAAGAATCTTATCGATCTGCTGTTCATCCTCGACGCCGCCAGAGATATGGGAGCCAGAGAAACCGCTGCGGTCGTCCCGTACTTTGCCTACGCACGCCAAGACAACGCATACAGAAACGGGGAGGCGGTCAGCGCCAGGACGATCGCTCGCCTTGTTGAGGCAACGGAGGCATCACATTTTCTGACAGTGGACATGCCGAGCAACAAGGCACTTCGATTCTTCACGATACATTCCGAGAACTTGACGTGCATGCATCTCATGGCAAGTTATCTGAAAACGCTCGCTCTGGAGAAGCCCTATGTGCTGGCTCCTGATGAAGGAGCAATTCCACTCGCCCAGACGGCCTCCGCCACTCTCGGGACAGAGTACGCCTGGTTCGAGAAATCCAGGGACAAGATAACGGGGGCCGTCAGCACATCTGAGAAAGGTGTGGACTTGAGAGGCCGTGACGCAATCGTAGTCGACGACGTAATCTCGACAGGCAAGACCGTAGCGAACACGGCCCAGATCGCCAAGAAGCAGGGTGCAAGGAAAGTGATCGCCGCATGTGCCCACCTCCTCCTGTCCGGTGACGCTGAACGAACGCTCAAATCCGCTGGGGTCGACCAGGTCTTTGGTACGGATTCGATCGAAACAAGCTTTAGCCCTGTCTCTATCGCCCCGGTGCTTGCTGAAGCGTTGAGAAAGATTTGGTGACAGACCGGCTCTTCTTTGTCGTGTCGGGGGAGCATCGAACTCTTCCCCATGCGGAGATTCGAGCAATACTGCATGCCTCCAAGATCAGCTTCAAGGAAGTCTCAGCTACGCAGAAGCTGTTGAGAGTTGAGGCGGATTCCTCAGCTCTTGACATGGTGGCGAAGAGGAGCATGATGTATGAGCAGTGCGGGTTTGAGATCGCTACCTCTAGACCTAGCAAGGAGCGGCTGCTTTC
>Ga0209725_1000242_pt1 | contig 33437 bp, 27 predicted proteins | sample I18A1metaG_FD_184145 | JGI IMG/M metagenome (GOLD analysis project Ga0209725, IMG submission 184145) | Lake sediment bacterial and archeal communities from Gulf of Boni, Indonesia to study Microbial Dark Matter (Phase II) - ​I18A1 metaG... | ecosystem: Environmental > Aquatic > Freshwater > Lake...
GGCGACGAGGAAGTTGACAGAATGTTAACGGGATACATGCGGGTGATGGTAGGTTACAGAGAGGAGATCATGAAGAAGGTAGAGCGATGACAGCCTTGGCTTTTCCCAAGTCGAATTTTCATGTGGCGGGAGGGTGCGAGATCGCGAATGTCAGCACTCTGCCGACACATTGAGTTTATTTCGGAACTGTTCGTTCTCTGAAAATATGTCGTTCGTCATCGTTTCACATCGATATTTTCCGCTTCTTTCGTTGGCTTGTGCTTAACGAATCGTAGAATATCTTGCCAACTTCAGCTACGGCGTCCCAGCCCTTGACTAGATTTACACCTTTTGTCATTACACAGACTATGAAGGGCTTGCAGGGTAGATGCACAATCCCAACGTCATTGCAGACATGGAAGAATTCTCCAGTCTTGTGTTCGATTCGAATCTCTTGGGGAATGAGTCTTCTCAGTCCCAACTGGTCCTGCGTCTTCGCGAGGATGTCTAGGATAAGTTGACAGCTTTGGGCATCCAGTATGTCGACTCCTGCAATCTTTTCCAAGGTCGCCATCATCTCGTAGGGGCTGGATAGGTTCTGTAGCCCCTTCTCAGCTGACTCTAGATCCATGAACTTGCGTTGCAACTTAGTCTTCGCTAATCCCAAATTGCGTATCGTATCCTCAATGTTCTCGAGACCGAGCAGATCGATGAGGAGATTTGCCGCAACATTGTCACTTACAATCATCATCAGGGTAGCCGCATCCTTCAAGGAAATGCGAGTCACGGATTCAAGATCCTTGAGCACTCCGCTTGACATTTGACTCCACAGCGGTCCGACTCGATCAGTTATCGGAATCTCGATGAAATCATCAAGCTTGCGTTTTCCGGCTCTGACTTGCTTGAACAGTTCGATTAGAATGTGAATCTTGATAGTGCTTGCGGCTGGGAAGGATGTGTGCTCGTTGTAATAGAATGAGGCCTCACCGTTTAATGTTCTGACGGCAATCCCTAGCGTCCCTGAAAGCTCGTCCGCGATCCCTCTTATCGTTTGCTGCAATCCGGAGAAAGGGTTCTCGTTTCCTTTTTCCATGAAGCTGTCAGCGCAACACCTACAAGGACAGAGCAGAAAGATGTTGCGAAGAACTTCCAGCTTGGTGAGTGACCCGCATTGAAAGACGACAAGCAAGAGGGGAAGTATGGTGACAGGAATGTCCTATAGTGAAGCAGTTGTCACGAAGCCCGTTGCGGACCTCTACGCCAGAACGAGCGTCAGATCACCGCGGGTTACTCAGGCAATACTTGGGACTCCTCTGATAGTCAACAAGGAAAACAAGAACTGGCTCTGGGTTACGATGCCGGATGCCTACAGAGGCTGGATAGAAGCCACCGCCACCAAGAGACTGAAAGAAGGGGAACCACGTTATGCGTCGACGAGTTCGATTGCTTTAGTCACGAGCAACATTAGCGTGGTATACTTGGAGCGCTCCGAAAAAGGAGGAGAGAGCCTACCTATCACTATAGGAACAAGACTTGAGCTAGTTGCTGAGCAAAGCCACCGTCTCAGAGTACGACTCCCAGACAAGGGGCTTGGCTGGGTGAGAAAGAAGGAGACCCAAATACGCGAGGCGAATTTCAGGTATCCCTTGGCGACCCGTCAGAAGGTACTCGAAACGGCGAAACGGTTCCTAAACGTTCCCTACCTGTGGGGCGGTACAACGCCCCTTGGCTTCGACTGTTCAGGATTAGTGCAGCTGACTCATCGACTAAATGGGATAGAGTTGCCGCGCGACGCCGACCAGCAGTTCGCCGTAAGCAGACCTGTTGAGGTCCGGGAATTGGAGCCGGCGGACCTACTGTTTTTCTCAACCAAGGGAAGAGGAATCACTCACGTTGGCATATTTTCCGGAGACGGAAGTTTTCTTCATGCTTCCGGTAAGGAGAAGGAAGTCACAGTGACCCCCTTCAAGGACCGTTATTATCAGTCGATCTTAGTCTCGCCAGGAAGAGTTTGGCCCACGGGTTGACTAGTCATTCAGTAGCGTTGGCGTGTCAGATCCATGCCCATCAAGAGCGTGGCGGCATCGCGGATGGAACTGGCAGCATGATGGCGAACAACGGGGCTTAGTTAGAAAGGGAGAGTCCATCTAAGGCATGTTGACGCTGAGAGAAGCTTGGTGCCATTTCTAGTCGGGCTGGCTGAGCTTTTTTCTACTGTTTCTGCTAGAAAAATGGGGGATGGGGCCTTCTGGCCCCTAGAAGCTCCTCTTCACTATGAAGGAGCTTACTGCAGGCAGTTGGAGTAGGCCGAGGAAAGAAGGTTGTGATAACGGTGCTGAGAGCGGTGCCTTCATCTCTCCTTTGTATATGGCGTAGAAGTAGTTTCCCCATATTGCTGGGTTGGAACTTTCGAGGCCCGACGCAACCGGGGCGTCGGGACGTTCGTGAAGCCAAGAGCGGGAGAGAGACCAACTTGTACCAAAGGTTCGCCAACAGTATGCGTAATCATCGTTGACAATCTTCTGAATCTGACCGATCACCTGAAGCCTCTGAGCTGGATCCGCAATCGTCGCTTGCTCGTCAACGAGTCTATCGACTTCGGGATTACTGTACCCTATCCTCAGGGCAAGGGTTCCGCTACTCCGAGCGAAGGGCACCAAGAAGTCGTCTGGATCAACGTAGTCAACGACCCAACCGATGAAGAAGACGCTCACCTGCCTTGCTCGAGTCGCAGCAAGGAACTGAGGCCAAGCGAGCCCCGCTACTCGCGCGTAGAGACCCGTTTCAGAGGCAAAGTTGTTTATCGTGGTGGCCAAGATTGTTGCTGCCGTCTCGCGAGCTATGTTTCCTAGGTTGTAGGCCAGTTCAATAGTCTTGGGGTTATCGGGACTGAAGGCATTGTCGGGCGTGATTGGGCTAGTTCCAGCCTCCATCAGAAGTTGCTTCGCTGTCTCAGGATCGTACGGTGTTGGTGGTATGTTCGGGTCATGACCGAACATTCCCGGTGGGATCATCTGAGTACCCGGAATTGCGAAATCCTGAATCACATCGTGTATGTAGGCTGTCCGGTTGAATGACAGTGTGAATGCCTTTCGTATCCTCACATCCGAGAAGGGCTGGAAGGGTAGCGGCTTTCTATCGGGCCCATTTATCTTCTGGTTGAAGCCGATGTAGTCGGTAATGAACTGCGGGAAGAGGCACTTACCCAAGATCGGCTCCGAAGGCGGACACTGCGGGAACGCTTGGAATTCGGGACTTACGGGGACCAGCCTGTACTCACGGAACCATGTGTCCTTGTCGACAAACTGGAAGATCAGACCTCCAGTAACAGGAATTCCAGCCATGTCCGCAGTCCCAGCTTTGAAGTCGAGGACTCGGGTATTGGCGTCATCAATGCCCTTTATGATGACGTTTGGTACCGGTGCCAGTCCGAGCTTCTCAGGTCCACCCCAATAGTTCTCATTCCGAACCATGATAACGGTCTGCGTTGCCTTGTCCCAAGACTTGAGCGTGTAAGGCCCCGTACCGACCATGTTCTCATTCACCCACGGATTCAGCTGGCTATGATAGTCCCCTGCCGTTACACCCTCGATGTAGGGAGTGCCGTCTGTTGGAGCAGTCCAATGGGCCTTGAAAGCGGTCGAGCTGACAATCGATCCGACCGAGAAAGCCAAGACGAAAGGCCACCCCGAATAGGGGCGCTCTAGGTGCATCGCGACAGTCATGGGGTCAATGACTTCGATCGGCTTTGCGTTAAGCAGGTCATCTAACTCCTCTTTCGTGTACGCATCGCCATATCCTTCGGGGGCGCTGGGTCCGGCGTTATTGTAAGATTTACTGTAGTTCGCCCCGCCCCGAATTACTTGGGCCATCGTCCAAGCAGGGCCGTCAGCGTCATCTATGATCAATACTCGCATCAGACTGAACCAGACTGCGTCGGCGTCTACAGGCGTTCCGTCAGTGAACGTGATGCCACTTCGCAGGTGGAAGGTATATGTGAGACCGTCGGGACTCAACTCGTAGCTCTCAGCCAGCCACGGAACGACCTCGTCGGCTTTTTCACCTTTGAAGAACAGGAGTGGTTCGTACACGTTTTGAATAATTTGGCCGCCTGATGTCTCGTAGTCCGTGGCGGGATCTAGCGTGTCTGGTTGACCTATTGTTTCCACAATGATGGTGTCTGGGTTCGGGACGACGACTGGAGGAGTCGTGGTTGCGGTTGGTACTGGTCCTGGAGCGGGCTGCGGTATGGCGAAGTATGCTCCCGCTGCTACTGCTGCGATGATGATGACGATAACGATAGCTGCCTGCACACGTGTAATAGCCTTACTAGACAATTTTCCAAAAACTCCGCGAGTAGAGAGAGAGGTTGAGTCAGCCTTAACACTTGTGACAGCGAGTTGGACCAAAGTAGTTTCAAGTTTCGAAAATAATTTACGTCGTGGTGCGAGTTTCCTTCGTGAATGAACGGCTAAGGTGCCTGTTGCAGGCAATTCTTCCTATCCGTAAGGTCTTTCCGCCGCTCGATATCTCGTATGACTTACGGAATTTTTGCGATCTGCAAAACCTTCCAATTCTCAAAGAAAGAACGGAAACATCAATACTGTGATATGGCCAGCTTACGAAAGGCTGGACTGTCGTGAATAGGCTTCAGATGTCTCAGAGACTCTTTGAAGAAGCGAGGAAGCTGACGCCCGGGGGGGTTCATAGTGCGATTAGGTTCTTTGAGCCCTACCCTCTCTACATATCAAGCGCCAGTGGCGCAAGGATCTATGATGTGGACGGAAACGAATACTTAGATTACCATATGGGTTTTGGACCTGTTATACTGGGACATTCGCATCCAAGGGTAAACGTTGCTGTCAGAGAACAGTTGGGCAAGGGCGTAGTTTACGGGTTATCTAACGAACTCGAAGTCGAGGTTGCGAAGAAGATTGTGCAACATGTTCCATCAGCACAGATGGTAAGATTCTGCAGCAGCGGAACTGAGGCAACCTATCATGCCATTCGCGTCGCTCGAGCCTACACGGGCAGGCAGAAGATCATAAAGTTTGAAGGCGCCTACCATGGCTGGCACGACTTCGTTTCCGTTAGTTCGGGTCCGTCCCTGAGTGAAGCGGGATCAATAGAAAGCCCGATTGCAGTTTCTGATAGTGAAGGCTTGTCTGAAGCGGCCAAGAACACGATAGTGGTTCCGTTCAACCATCCTGAGATCCTAGAGAAGACGATCAAGGGGCATCGGGGCGAGATTGCGGCTCTCATAACAGAACCGATCCTCCATGGTAACGCCACATGCATTCCTCCCGCAGACGAATTCTTGGATTTCCTTAGGGAGATTACTGCAGTAGAAGACATCCTCTTGATATTCGATGAGGTGGTTACTGGCTTTCGTCACGGCCTGGGAGGAGCCCAGAAACTATTCGGCGTAAAGCCTGACCTGACCACATTTGCCAAGGCGATGGCAAATGGTTTCCCGATTGGCGCAGTTTGCGGCAGAGAAGAAGTAATGATGATGTTCAAGCCTGTGGGGAAGGTTGACTACGGTGGCACATATAACGGGAATCCAGTTAGCATGGCGGCCACACTGGCAACAATTGCGGAATTGGAAAGTAGCCAAGCCCACCAACACCTCTTCGAACTTGGACGGAAGCTTCGCGATCAGCTAACCGAATGCGTCACCGAACTGAGCCTTAGAGCTCAGGTCGTTGGCTTCGGCTCAGTGTTTCAACTACTCTTCACTGACATGGAGATCCACGATTATCGAGACACGCTAAGCTCTGACAAGGAACAATTCAGGAGGTTCCAACAAGCGATGATGGGCAAGGGCATCTTCATAGTCCCGCAATCGAACAAGAGATGTCACATCTCAGTCGCCCACACAATCGACGATATTGACCGTACCGCCAAAAGCGCTAGAGATGTTCTTCAAAGTTTGAAGTCGTAAAACCCTGAACCTACAACCCCACAGTACCTCTTGACATGCTGAGTCGAAAGTACAACGCTCTGCCTAGCCTGCGCGACTAGGTCGGAACTTGATGCCATATCGAATCATGCCGTCGTCCTCGTAGATTCTTCTGAACGTTGCCTCGACCCGGAGACCGATCCTCAGATCTTCGGGTTTGCACTCTGCCATCTGCGCGACTATCTTTGGTCCCTCATCGAGCTCCACGACTGCAACATGATACGTGCCAACAAGATTCTGCTGGGTCGAGAACTCCGGTGGAGACCCGCCTCGCGAGATGGTTGTGAAAGAGTAAATCCTGCCTTTACCGCTCAACTTCAAAGGTTCAGACTCAAGGGCTCTGCCGCACTTGAGGCAATTCAGACCTTGAGGGATGTTTATCGCCCCACAAGCCTTGCACTTTGCACCAATCAGAGCATATCTTTGGGGTATCCCTCTTGAGTAGGTTGGAATCGAGACATATGCCACCCCAAGACTCCCTCCGATCAAATTTTGGTAAACATTTTTCGAAGCTTTAGATAGGTTGTGTAGTCTACGTACTCCTTCCTAGCGAGATAATCCTCGTATCCAAACCCGGCCGTGGGTTTCATTTCTCGCTCAACTAAGAAGCTGACCGCATCTGCTCCACCGCCCGGACCATAGGAGCATAGAATCACGTGCTGTTTCGGCAACGCTGACTCGAGTATCTTGGACAGTGCTAAGAAAGGTGAGGCGGCTCCAACGTCACCTATCATTGCCGAAAACATGCTTGGATTTATCTTCTTGTCTTCGAATCCAAGCTTTCTGGAGAGTTCGAGGGCCCTCGCGTCGCCAAGCCCCTGGAGCAAAAACCAATCATAATCCTTCGTTGATCGACCAAGTTTGTCCAGCAAGTCTTTCGTGCATGAAGTGACAACCTCATCTGATAGAACTTCGTGGTAACGTCCCAGATCGAGGGCAGAGACGTACTTGTCGCCATCTCTCCTGAATCTCTCCCCCAGACTCTCGCTTACGATCGAGGATGATCCGTCAAAAACAGCCCCCAGTTGCTCGTTTCCGATGACCAGCGCGGCTGCACCCGCCCCGAATTGATGTTCAATGGGTCCTGACGGATCAGCCAAGGGACAATCGGAGGCCACCACAAGTCCGCATTTTCCTCTTCCGGAAGCAACGAAATCCATACAGCTCAGCAAAGCGGATGTGCCGCATCTCGTAGAGGAAGTGACATCGAGCGTAACGGTGTTGCTCCTGCACCCTAGGGCTGTCGCGATCGTGCTCGCGTTCTGTTTCTCGGCGTACTCAGGCGATGTGGAGCCGAAGTACAGGGAGTCTATCTTGGATGGCTCGGCCTGCGCGTTTCTGAGGGCGTTTGACGCCGCCTCGACGGCCATGGTGACTGAATCTTCATCGAAGTCACTGACGGATTTCTCCTCGACGCCGCGCGGAGCGAAGTACCCCCAGGCCTTCTGATACTCCTCACGCTTGATCCTCAGCCTGGGTATGTAGACGCCGCAGCTTATGATTCCGGTTGACATGGTCATGGATCACCTCATGCTCCGAGGATATGGACTACGGCTGTGGCCCCGGAACCTCCGACATTATGCGCCAAACCAAACTTTGCGTTCGGAACCTGCCTACTCTTCTTCTCAGCCTCTCCCCAGAGCTGCTTTGTTATCTCATAGATCTGGCCTACGCCGGTTGCTCCTATGGGGTGGCCTTTCGCTTTTAGTCCCCCGCTCGCGTTGACTGGGATGCGTCCGCCGATGTATGTCTGCCCTTCCTCAATCAGCTTTCCCCCCTCTCCTTTCTTGCAGAACCCTAGGTCCTCATAGGCCATGATCTCAGCGATCGTGAAACAGTCATGCACTTCGGCGAAGCTGATGTCCTCGGGTTCTAGTTTGGCCATGTCGTAGGCTTGCTGCGCTGCCTTTCTTGAGGCTTCGAGAGTGGCGAAGTCTTCTCGCTGAAAGACTGCGAGGCGATCGGTTCCTGCTCCGACACCAAGGACTCTAATCGGTGAGTCGGTGAACTTCTTCGCTATCTCAGCGTTGCAGAGTATGGCGGCAGACGCACCGTCGGATGTGGGACAGCAGTCGAAGAGTCGCAGCGGATGGCAAACCGTCGCTGACTTGGTTGCTTGCTCGAGTGTGATAGTTCGTTGGAGCTGAGCTTTTGGGTTGTCTGCGCCGTACTTGTGGTTCTTCACGGCGACCATGTGGAGCTGTTCCTCTCTTGTGCCGTGTTGGTGAATATGCCTCTGAGCCATGAGAGCGTAGACCCCTGCGAAGGTCATTCCTGCAAGACGCTCCCACTCAGTGTCACCCGATACGCCAAGCCAGTAGCGAAGCCTGTCAGGGGGCAAGTCCCTCATCTTCTCGATGCCCCCGGCCAATGCTGCGTCGCAGAAACCTGAGGCGATCGCTAGAAAGGCAGATCGGAAGGCAAACCCGCTTGAGGCGCAGGCGTTCTCCACACGCGTGATAGGGATCCCGGTCAGTCGCGTAGCTTCACCAATCATCGCCGCGATATTGCCTAACTGTCCTCCTCCGACACCAAGGGTCCCGATGTATGCTTCCTGTATTAGCCTATGGTCGAATCCCTTCTCAACGTCAGCTAAAGCTTCCGTGAATGCTTGTGCGAAGAGTTCACCCGCACTGGAGGCGGGGTGATCTCCGAACCTCGTCTGACCGACGCCGATAACAGCCACCTCACGCATTGTTCCCCTCTCCCCTCTAGGTTACAGCTTTCTTCAGGTAGATCCCTTGCGGGTCGAGCTCCTTCCTGAGGATCTCAACCTCTTTCACTGTAGGAGGTTCGGTTTCCTTGACATTCGGAGAAATCTTGAGGTCCCAGCCAGTATTCTGCTTCACCTGATCTATTGATAGCCCTGGATGATAAGTGTCAAGGTACATCTCCTTCGTCTTCTCGTCGAAACGTAGGACCCCCATGGTGGTGACGACTGCTGAGGGACCTCCATTCAGTCCAAAGCGTTCTCTTCCTCCTGGACCATCGATGAAGCCCGGGCTAGTGATGAAGTCCACCTTCTCCATCATCCTCCGTTTCTCGTGGGGTGTGATTATGATGATCCTCTTCGCTAGACCCGCGATCTCACATCCTCCTCCGCTCCCCGGAAGCCTCACCTTCGGTTTCTGATAATCTCCGATCACGGTTGAGTTTATGTTTCCAAATTTATCAACTTGGGCTCCTCCGACGAAGCCAACATCGATGAATCCGCGCTGCAGGAGCAGTGAGAAAGTCTCGTAGAAGCTGAATATTCCGTAGGTTCCGCTCACTAAAGTCGGGTCGCCGATTGAGAGCGGCAATCTGGCTGGCCGCGTTCCGATCACACCAGATTCGTATATGAGAGTGAGGTTGGGGGCGTGAGTTCGCTGTGCCAGTAACGCTCCCAACTGGGGTATGCCGACCCCGACAAACACGGTCTCATGATCCTTTAACTCCCTAGAAGCAGCCGTCGCCATCAACTCCTGAAACGAGAAGTCCTTTGCGTATTCCTTGGCCATCTTCTTCACCCTCAACCGAAGTACCCGTAGTCCACGGGAAAACTGTAGTATGACTTCGTCTTCAGGCTCAGCATTCGCTCAGCGCCCAAGTGTTTCATGTACTCCTTCCGGTTGGAGACTCCAAACACCCACTCCTCAAGGAATTTCTCGTGTTCCTCGCGGGTTCGAGTGGTCTTCTCGTAGTCTATGTAATATTGGTTGTCGCGGTCGTAGTATCCCTGCGAGTACGAGGGATGTGCCCCCCAAGGCTCCTCAATGACTGCGTCCACTTTGAAACCCGGAATGACCGTTCTGTTCGGGTCTCTTCTGACAATCTCTGAATCCACTATTTCCTCGACTGAGACAATTACGCGCTTGCTCGCCATCGCAATCTCGCGATTCGATCCTAGAATCCCCCACATCTGCGTGTTTCCTTCGCGATCGGCTCTCTGCGCATGAATAATGGCGAGGTCAGGGTTAATCGCTTTCACAAGACAGATCTTCTTGCCTGTGAACGGGCAATCGATCGTCTTGAGGACAACTGAATACTTCGCCAAGTCGGAACTGAGCACAGGAGTGGTAACCGGCATGAAGGGGAGGCCGCTTGCGCCAGCCATGTAACGGGCGCCGGTGATGAAATGAGTATATTCCTCGATCTCAATCGGATGCGGTATTCCCTGCTCAGCTGCTCTTCTGAAGGCGTGGAGAGAGCCCACACCTGGGTTTCCTGCCCAACTGAACATCAGCTTGTCGACGCAACCAGCAGCTAGAAGCTGATCAACGAGCAGGTCCGGAGTTTCCTTGCAGACAGCAAGATGCCTCTTGCGTTGTCTGATTATCTCGTGACCGATGACAAACGGGATACCATGTGTGAAACCTCCAAAGCATACGAGTTGACCATCCCTCACAAACTTCTGTACGGCCTCCACTGCCATCATAACATCCACTGCTATCTCCTCGTTCGCCAACACCACAACTGTGCTCCTTTCTTCTTACCTATTGATTTGGCACTTACATGTTGAGTCAGTAAGAGGAATATTTACACAAGCGGACAGAGGAATTCCGAGCGTGTGCTTTGAGGAAGAAGGGTTCCACATTCCGCTGGTCCTGTGCCAAAAGTCTGCCGCGTGATAGCTCCAAAGGCTCGTGATGGTCGTCTGACAACACAAGAAGATTCTGGAAAGCCCGTTTTGCGAGAGCAAAAAAAGCGGCCCTCTTGCGCATTGCTAAACCCCTTGCAAGACGGACGGCTTCACTCGGCTCGATTTCTCGTCTATCATCAACGCGCATTGGATTCTGCCTCAAGGCCTAGGCCTCCTGCAAGGTATAGAATCATTCTCGAAATCGGAATTTGCAGGAAATTCTTATGGGCCATCCTCGGCTCGTCACTCGGTCATGAGCAAAGTTCTTGTGATCGGTCTCGGCAGTCTCGGCGGTTACGTGCTTGAATTTCTTGCTAGATCCCATGGCCCTACAGAAATAGTCACTGCAGACGCGGATGAGCGGCGCGGGTTAGAGAAAACGAACAATGTGATTCTCGGGGCCGCCAACATGGGCTTCTACCCCCACATGAGATTCTTGAAGATCGACCTGAATGATATTGATGCAACGAACACCTTCTTGGAGAGCGAACAACCAGATATCGTCTACAATGCAACTACGCTGCAATCTTGGTGGGTGATAGGCGCTCAATTGCCTGAGGAAGTCTATCACAGACTTCTAGAAGCAGGGATGGGCCCTTGGATCCCGATGCATCTTACGCTCACGTATAAGTTGATGCAAGCAGTACGGAAATCAGGAATCAAGACGCATGTCGTAAATTCCTCCTTCCCCGACGCCGTAAACTGCATCCTCTCCAAGATCAGTCTGGCTCCCACGGTGGGCATAGGAAACTTCGACCTCCTTGTGCCGCGGATTAAGAAGGTTGTTAGCGACAGGTTGGGTGTGCCGATGAGGAATCTCAGCGTCTTCATGGTAGCTCACCACTACCATGACGTCCGTGTAGAGGAGTTTGGGACTACAGGAGGTGCTCCGTACTTCCTGAGAATTCTAGTGGGCGACCGGGATGTGACCAAAGAAGTAGACGCTGAGAAGATACTCCTCACCCCCATTTCGACACCACCCCTAAATGCGAGCGACACCCAAGTCGCATCCTCCGCCGTCAAGAACATTCTCGCCATTCTGAATGATACCGGAGAATTGACGCACGCTCCCGGCCCACAAGGATTACCTGGAGGGTATCCTGTCCGTTTGAGCGCCAAAGGAGCTGAAGTAGTCGTTCCGGAAGGCCTCACACTTCAGGAAGCCATACGCATCAACCAAGAAGCCCAGAAATACGACGGGATAGAACGCATCGAGGACGATGGAACAGTCGTGCTGACGGAGAAGTCACACCGCATAATGAGAGAGATACTTCAATATGACCGCCAGCGCTTCGGCATCGAAGAAAGCGAGGCGAGGGCAAAAGAGCTACGTGAACTCTACAGTGCCTTTGCTGCGAAGCATCCAAAGAAGGTAAGCTAGGACGTCGTAGATACCTATCGGACGATTCAAATCGTTCAAGTGGCTGAAAGCGAGAGCGCTTCGATATGTCCGCTTACGCGCCCTTTGCGATGCAGAATCAAAATCACATTGCGATTTACCACGAAGGGTGAAGATCAGGCCACCATGGACGACCCAGGTCCAACGCAACCGTATCATCATCGTCTAATACTGAGTGCAAGTACCCAGATTCGAGGTCACTTTTCCGCGTTCATTTGCTACGGATGGCCGTAGGTAACATAATGGATTATCTCGCTCTGAGTCATCCCCTTAACTCCGAGCTTCTCTGCGCTAATGCCAGTGCTCCGGAAATCTTTGCCGGCAATGACACTTGCAACTTGCACTACTGAGTCGATAGTAGGAGTTGGGACACCCAACTGATTGCCCAGAGAAGAGAGGGGGACTAAACCAAAAGGGACATCCTCTAGTACGTCTCTCTCTGCATAGTTAATGAAGCCAACCTTGGGGCGCCAAGTTGCGTGCGACCTAAGCGTGTGAAGAACATCGTACGCTGTGTCACCCGCGGCTCCATATTTTGCGTAGATCATTGACATCAGTTTTGGAAAGCTTGCCGTATTGACACCGAGAGCGTTTGCAACGGCCAGTCGCTCCATGTCTATAGCATCTGCGAGACGTCCAACTGATGGAGTGATCCCATAGCCGTAGAAATCGAAGTCTCCGGCAGTTTGTTCCCAGTGGGATGCGCTCATTAACCACGTCGCGACGTGAAACGGCACATTTACGTTGCCCAGACTCGTACGGAGCACGTTCTCCACTCCTATAGCTTGAGGATAAAGCTCCCTTACGACCTGCATGACCTTATGGGTGCTTGCTGCAGGCATTGCAGCAACCCATAGCTGCTGCTTCACGGCTCTTACGAATATTACTTCGTTCTGGGTTTCGGCATTTGCCATGTACGGCATGATCGCTGCTTCGCCCAGTATCAGATCTGAGCGACCGATTCTTCGGGCTATGGGGAAGAACCGAAGAGCCGACCAGTAGGATGTCCAGTTCAACAGCACTTGGTTCTCTGCAAAATATGGTAGGCACGCATCCATGAACGCCTCGTGACCATAGGCTGGGACCGTGAGCATGGCAATTTCAGCTCCGTCGACAGCTTCACGAATATCGGTGGTCAAGAGATCGGGGGAGTACGTTCCTACGTACTCTCCCGCCAGATGTATGCCTCCGCGCTTTCGAATGTTCTCAAGAACGCCTGAAAACTGTGGGAGATCAAAGAGGCGAATCTCATGACCGAGTGATTTGAGGTATCCTGCTATCGTGCATCCGGCATTGCCGGCGCCAAGTATCGCGACCTTCATCTGAGTTCTCCCTCCATCGCATCCTCCAAACCTAGTTTACGTGCTGGGCGTTGCAAGGATATTCTCTATGGCATAGGCCAAGACGCTTGTCGCATCTTTGACTTGGCGTATGCTTGTATACTCCTCGCCGCTGTGCCCAAGATCCATTCTTCCGGGACCGAAAAGGACGGTCGGTATATTTGCGCGGTAGAAGTGAGTCGCATCACAGAAACTGAGCACGTAGCTACGCTGACTGTGACATAGAACCTTCTGCATAGCTCTCTCGAAGTCTCTAACATAGGAGTTCCTTACTTGTATGAATCCGATGTTCGAGTGGGCTGCTGTGAGTCTGATTCTCTGACCCTGCTTGTTGGCATTGGCTATATGGCGCCTAATTCGGTTCAATGAGTTCTTGATCGATCTCTCAGATGTCTCGATAGTGGTTCCTGGAATGGCTCCTAGTAGGCAGTTGATCGCGAATTCTTCCACCGTCATCCACGAGTAAGACCGACGCACCCCAGATTGAATCGGTGCAACGTTGAATGTTGAGCTCATCTGCACACCCCTGAAGTTCTTCTTCCGGATGATCCTCCTATCTTCCATGATTCGGTTGCAGAGGTTGGCGGCCTGCAAGAAGGCACTGGACCAGCGCTCTGGAAGTACTGTTTGACCGTGCCTCGACTCTCCCGTGGAAGATATGTCGAAGTCAATGAAGCCGGCTTGCGCAATACCTAGGGTATTCTGTGTGGGTTCCGCGACTATCGCAAAATCCCCAGATTCCCTCTTCAAGAATTCCTTGGTTCCTTCACCCAAGGTTTCCTCGTCTACCACGAGTGAGAGCACAAGTTCGCCTTTCAGTTTCCGATGCGACTCTTGGATCGCTTCAGCGGCCGCGACGATCGCAGCAACACCGCCCTTCATGTCAGAACTGCCTCTTCCGTACAGTCTGTCCCCTACAACACGAGGGTTGAAAGCGCGTTTCATGTTGTACCCTGAGACCGTGTCGATGTGCCCATTCAGAATGAGTTTGATTCCGCTCTTGCTTCCTGTTCGCGCGATCACATTCGGACGAGTATAGGTTCTCTGTTCTGCAAAAGCTCGGGGGTACTTGCTTGTGACATGTTGAAGCTCGACGCGAAAACCGACTGATTCGAGCTCGTGTTTGAGGAATTTCGCGAGCTCCCTCTCATCTTCATCGGAAACATGAGGATTCGAGCTGGGTATCGAGATGATTTCCTTCAAGAAAGCTACTGCGCTGTCTCTCTTTCGTTTCAGAACAGCGGAATCCAATTACACTGCCAGCTCCGGAGAGAAGGCCTCGTGCTTATTTCAAGCTGCTCAAAGTGGCGTGCCCTCACCAGTTCACAGTTTTGCCAGCCCAAAACCAAGGAGTGCGCTCGGTCGCGGTCGGGAGAAAGGCTTTTGCTCGGGCCTTGGCGTTCTGTAGCCATCTCTGAAGTGGATCAAGAAGTGTCCTTCGTTCAGCTCGTCAACGTTTCGAAGGTTTTTGGTGAGACAAGCGCTGTCGATCACGTCAACTTGGAAGTGAAGAAGGGCGAATTCCTATCGCTGCTAGGACCGAGCGGTTGTGGAAAGACGACGACACTTCGTATCATAGCGGGCTTCGAACGGCCCACCGAGGGATCCGTTTACATCAAAGGTGAGCTCGTTAACGATGTACCACCCTACCTCCGCAACACGGGGATGGTCTTTCAGAACTACGCACTATTTCCTCACAAGAAAGTGTTCGCCAATGTTGCCTTTGGACTGAAATACAGGCATTTTCCGAAGGATGAGATCAAGGATCGCGTGAAGAAAGTACTGGAGCTTGTCCAGCTTCCGGGACTGGAGCAGAGATACCCTAGACAACTGAGTGGAGGTCAGCAGCAACGCGTTGCGTTAGCACGGGCATTGGTCATCGAGCCTGACGTACTACTCTTGGATGAGCCGCTCAGCAATCTTGACGCTAAGCTACGCGCTCAAATGCGAATAGAACTCAGGCAGATCCAGAAACGCGTCGGGATCACAACGATCTTCGTAACGCATGATCAAGAGGAGTCGATGACGCTTTCCGATAGGGTCGTTGTGATGTCCAAGGGCTCGATTGTAGAGCAGGGGACGCCATACCAGCTCTATGAGGAACCCAAGTCTCATTTCGTAGCGAACTTCATTGGTCAATCAAACTTCATGGACGGAAAGATCTCCGAGATCAGCGAAAGATCGATGACAGTTTCGATTGGAAGAGGCCCGACTCTCACAATTCCAAGGCGGAATGATTGTCGCGAAGGCGACGATGTTACGGCGTTCATCCGGTACGAACGCGTTCAGGTGCTACCCGCTAAACCAGACGATGGAGCAAATGTGCTGAACGGAGTCGTCGATCACGTGGTCTTCTTGGGAACCAACTACGTATACCACATAACCGTTAGCCCAGATCTAGTGCTTACCGCCGCTGAGGCGAATGTGCAAAAGAAGCCCCCGCCCGAGAAGGGCTCGAGAGTCTGGGTCAGGGTCGAGCCTGAGAATGTCGGCCTGATCCGGAAAACTTGAACAGCCGAGGTCGATGCGAAATGGACCCGGATCCACCTAATCGTCAATCGCCCCTCGATAAGGGCTCCGGAGAATACAGGGTAGGTATCCTTGGAAAAACAGCAAAACTTGGTCCAGTCTTGCTGGTTGGCCTAGGAGTCTCCTACGTTTCCGTATTCTTGTTCATCCCAATAATCTTCACCGCTGTCTTGAGCCTGGAAGGCGCAAGCTATCAGCATATATTCACAACAGAGTTGTACAGGAACATCCTTCTAAGATCCTTGAGGGTTGCAGTCGAGGTATCCGTCCTATCCTTGGTCCTCGGCTACCCAGTCGCCTACTATCTTGCCAAGCTTACTTCTATGCGCCGTGAAACTGTGGTTGTCCTGCTTATGTTTCCACTTTTTGTAAGCTTCCTCATAAGAACCTACTCTTGGTTCTACGTCATAGGCTCGAGAGGATTGGTCAACTACATTCTGTTAACCCTCGGTCTCATTGAAAGCCCGATAAAGTTTCTTTTCACCGAGGGAGCAGTTGTTCTCGGGCTCGTGAACTGGTCATTGCCCCTTATGATATTACCGATCTACTCGGCGGTCGAGAAAATGGACAACAACCTGATAGAGATGTCAAAGAATCTCGGCGCTAACGAGATCTCCACGTTTCGACAAGTCACTTTCCCGCTTAGCCTTCCAGGCGTAGCGTCCGGGGTCATGCTTGTGTTCATCCTCTCATTCGGCGCATACATCACCCCTGCGATCCTCGGAGGACCCGAGCAGGCTATGATCGCAAACCTGATCTCGGCGCTCTACCTCGTCATGTTCGATTGGCCTCTAGGAACGGCTATGAGTGTTATCCTAGCCGTCATAACCTTGGCAATCGTCTACTTGTACAATAAGATCATTGGGTTGAACAGACTTCTGGAGGCAATGGGCTGAGCTTGGCTCTCTCCCTCGGTCGATTAATATCCAAAGTTTCGACTAGGCTTCTGCGATACTTTACTGCGATGATCTACGCGTTCATCCTAGTCCCAGCTGCGTTCGTCATCCTGATGTCGTTTCATCCAGCAGTCATACCAACGTTTCCGCCTCCGAGTGTAACCTTCAAATGGTACATTGAACTCGCACGCGACATTAGATTGGTGAAGGCGGTCTCCAACAGTTTGATAGTGGGCATATCGGCGACGATTCTCGCCGGAATAATCGGAACCATGACCTCGATAGGATTGGTCAGGTACAGATTTCGCGGGCGCGAGACACTGTCCGCTCTCGTCATAGCGCCTATGGTATTTCCCGAAATCATCCTGGGCGCCAGCTTACTGACCTTCATGTTACGGATACTTGCGTTGCCCCTCTCACGGTACTCGTATCTTTACATGATCGTCGGACACACAGTGTTCATCCTGCCGTACGTCATCATGAACGTTCATGCGCGAGTTTACGGACTTGACAGGTCGCTTGAGGAAGCTGCCATGAACTTGGGAGCAAATCCGGTCCAAACCTTCGGACAGGTGACCCTGCCTCTCATTCTTCCGAGCATACTTTCAGGCATGCTTCTTGCCTTTGCCATGTCGCTGGATGATTATACCGCGAGTCAGTTCTGGGTTATGCCGCAGACTGAAACGATACCTGTGAGAATATTCAGTGCGTTGAGGACTGAGCTTCCTCCCACAATTAATGCGTTGGCTACCCTGCTTATTCTCACTACGCTGCTCCTTTTCTATCTGCAGGTAATGGTGAGCAGAAGGGTAAGTCTCAGAACAGGCAGATGAGATAGCAAAGCTTCAGAAAAAAGAAGGGGGTGGGGCTATTGCCCCGCCTTAATTTTCTCCCACATCTCAGTCCATTCTTCTCTGTGATCGGTGTAATATCCGGTGCTGGCGAAGCCAAGCTTCTCATAGTCTGTGCCGACGTAGTCTGGTAACTGTTTCAGCTGCTCTATTGCCTCTGATGATAGGTACTTGACGTCGACGATGGGGGGGTATAGGTATTCTAGGGCCATCGCCTCATTTATCTTGGGCTCTAGTAACCAATTGATCAATAGTTCAGCCTCATATCTGTGCGGTGCGTTGATTGGGATCACGAAAGCATCAGTCCAAACCTCAGTCCCCGGTAGCAAGATAGCTTTCACGGGCACGCCTCTCTGAGCAAGTTTCAGAACACGTCCTCCCCAAAGGTCCCCAATCCAGGCTTCCTCGTTCGTCAGCAATGTCTCCATCTCAGATCCCGAATCCCAATACTTGAAAACAAGTTCTTGCTGATCCCTAAGTGCTTTCCAGACGGCTTCGATATCGGTGATGTTGTTGTAGTCTTGGCCTAGGTAGACGCAGGTGTCACGTATCCTAGTAATCCAGTAGTTCTCAAGACACATTCTGCCCTTCCATTTTTCGTCCCAGAGGGCAGCCCAGCTATCTGGTTCTGGAGTTATCTTGTTGTAGTTGATGACCATGGGCGTCGTTCCGTACATTGGACCTGGGATGCCGTGCCAGACACCTTCTTTATAGCCTGGATCGAAAGCGCCGTGTCCATTCGTTCTGAAGATCTCCGGAAGCTTTTCGTGGTTCGGAATATTCTCTAGGCGCAGAGGTTGCCAGAGTTCATCTACGGTCCCGAAGTAGATAGTATCATTGTCCACTTCAAGGAGATCCCATTCCCCTCCTCCGGCGGCCTTGATCTTTGACATTATCTCCGAAGTCTGGCCGAATGATCCCTCGACAACCCTGATCCCGTACTCCTGCTCGAAAGACTTCAAGCCGATCCTGCTTATGATCTCCTGCGCGGTGCCTCCCCAACCATCATATCTGATCGATTCAGGCTTGACCCAAGTTGGCGAAGTAGGCGAAGTAACTTGCTCAGTTGTTGTCACGGGGGGCGTCACTTCCTCCTCCTTGGGCATGAGGAGGAAGTAGCCCGCCGCTGCCGCGGCAGCGACCGCAACCGCTCCAGTGCCTAGGCCAATGAACTTACGCCGCGTCATCTTCGGATTGTTTACTCTAGCTATCCTCAGAACATCTTTCGCCAAAATTCTTCACGAGCATAACACGGTGTCTCAGTAGTTAAAAGCCGATAGTATGGAAGCTATAGACCACCCAACACGATGACTATACGGGTACGAACTCTGTGTTGTACTAGTCGCAAGAGGGTCAGTGCAACATCTCGGCAGGTGCTCGGATGGTTACCGGCATATCTCGTTTACCCAATTCATTGAAAAGAGTCGTCGGGTCCACGCAGTTTTCTGGTGGAAGGACTCCCTTCTTCTCGATGACTCCTTTACCTAGCATCTGCGTTACGATGGATGCGGGTATGCCAACGCCGTACTGAGCGCAACTTGCCTTCCACTCCTTCTTGGCAGAGTAGAGAACTTCGAGTTGCAATCCCACTGTTCTACCATGTCTCTTGCCGACCGCTTCCACTCTTGAGCATTCCCAGTCGTCCGGAGTGATGCCTTCTGGATGGCCTAGTAGGTTCCTGCTAGCTAAGAGTTGCAGGAAGAACTGTCTCGGAGAGATTGAAGCGTCTCTGATCTTCAGCGGCTCTTCGGTCATTAGTCCTAGTGCCACGATCAGCTGATAGTCTAGATGCCATCCCTTAGGACCGCCTTCCTTCCAGTTCACGTTTCTTATCCCCTTGTCTTTGAAGGATATTGGAAACGTCGCTAGCTCGGAATGCAATGTCGTAAAAACCTCTACCTCCCCTATTGGAGGAGGCAACACGATTGTTTCTCCAAGAGTTATTGGCGGCACTTCCTTGTAGGCAGCGTCCTCGAATAGGACAGCGTTCTGCTGAAATTCGTCTGTGAAGGTCTGAATAGACCACGTCGCCACAAATCGTGGAGCGTTCGGTGTGAGATCCCTCCACCCATCCCTTATACGAATAGTCTCGACAGAATCCAGTCTGTCAACCGCCCACCGAGCCATCACGTTTGATATGCCAGGGACGCAACCCATTCCCACCACGGCGGTCAAGCCAGCTCTCTGGAAGTCCTTGTCAAGCTCAAGCTGCTTTCTGGTCATGTGGAAAAGGCCGCCTAGATCGAGGTAGTGAGTCTTACCCTGCAAAGCTGCCTTCATCACGTCCAAGTTGAAGTAGTACTGGACTGCATTCAGAACGACATCCCCATCCTTTAGCAACGCCGCTGTGGCTTCATGATCCCTCACATCGATTACGGCGGCTTTCACTTTCTTGCTCGCAAGACTCGAGACGAATTTCTCGACGCGCTCCCTATCTATGTCCCCCACAATGATCTCGGACACATTAGGACTCTCAAGAAGGTCACGAACAGCGCATTTTCCCGTTAACCCCGCTCCACCCAAAACAACAACTTTCAAAATCTCAGCGACTCCAAGCATCGAACGTTTGCTCGAACGTGTCGAATTCCGTAAAATGCTTTGCTTCAAGAGTGACGTACGCGTTCAAAAAAGACCTCTCCGATTGCGAAATCCGTAATTACTGTAAGGATAGTACATTTGTTCATCCGCCTATTCCTTCGAAACCGTAAAGAAAGCGTAACGTAGCTTTCATGAGAGGAAGTTACACATGCGAGTACTTGTCTTAGGTGGCGCTGGGTTCATCGGCGAAACAGCCGTGGAGGATTTGGTGAGAACAAGCGATTTCTCTGAGATAGTGATCGGAGACATCGATGTCCAGAAAGCGCAGAAACTCGTTTCGCGTCTGAACGATCCCAGACTTACCATGAAAGTGGTGGATGTAACAAAAGAGACTCAATTGCTAGAAAGTGTGAGAGGTTTCGATGTTGTAACAAATGCCTTGCCTTTCAAGTATGATTTGGCTGTGACTAAAGCCTGCATAGAGGCGGGCGTGAACGGTATCGATGTTTCAGCTACACGCGAACAGCTTGAACTGGACTCCGAAGCAAAGTCAGCAGGCGTCAAGTTCGTTCTGGGATGCGGTGCCACACCTGGTATAACAAACATACTAGCCAGACGCGGAGCAGACATGCTCGACAAGGTCAGTGAGATTCAGATCGCATGGGCAGCTTTTCGATGCACTGCTCCAGCTCCAGGATTGCTTCATACAACGCTTTGGGAGTTCGACCCGAGGACTGAGGACCGGGTATACTATGCGGACGGGCAATTCATCAAGGTGCCTCCTTTCAGCGGAGAAAGGGTCGTCGAGTTTGCAAAGCCAATTGGCACTCAGAACGTGTACTATGTCCCACATCCCGAGACGATAACACTTCCCAGATTTCTCCCAAGCCTCAGGAAAGTGGAAGTTCGTGGCACATGGCCATCAGAGACGATGAGGTTCCTTAGATTCATGAATACCTTCGGATTCTATCGCAAGGAACCCGTGGAAGTGAAAGGCCAGAGCGTCGTCCCTTACGATTGGATGCACGACTACATGATGAAATGCCCCGAGGCAAAGGAGACATCGATATGGGCTTACGGATTAATTGTCGAAGTCATCGGATCTAGTAAACGCAAGAAGATCAAGCACTCTTTCAGGACATCTCACCCTCGAATGGACAAATGGGGAGGAAAGTCCGCATACGCAAGGAATGTAGGATATCCCCTCTCCATAGGAACCCAGATGCTCGCTAAGGGACAGGTCAACGCAACAGGTGTGATTGCTCCAGAGGCCGCATTCAACCCGAGCGAATTCATTCGTGAGTTATCCAAGAGAGAAATCAAGGTGTCCCATCGAACGGAGAAGGCGGTGTAGAAGAATAACGGTGAATGCTTGATGAAAGGCCTTGTTCTAGGCTACGGTCTTGTGGGACGTGCGATATCTCTGGATCTTCTTCAGGCTGATGATGTCGACGCGGTTATGGTTGTCGATGTGCGTCAGCGAAGTTGAAGAATCCCTCTTGTTGGCTACGCGTTCGATCAGCCGGACAAGACTGTGAACGTGGAGATCATGTGCGGGGGATTAACCAGCAAACCCTCTTGCCGTTCTGATGGAAATTTGCATTCTCCCTAGAAGAATCTTGGGGCCTATAGAAGATCTCAAAGCGATTTTGCGAGATCACTATGAATGACTGGATATGCGGAGACCAAGGCACACAGCTCTGAGCATCACAATCGTTAAACCAAGTCCGGCAATCTACAGAACGATCTCGAAGAGTGATTGAGATGGCTGCTTGGGAAGGTATGAAGACTGAAAGGTCAAAGGAACTTTACGAGAGAGCTTGCAGGGTCATACCTGTTGGAGCCTCTTCCAGTGCTAGGGCTTACCCGATATTCGACCCTTATCCAATATCTTTCGATCACGGAAAAGGCTCTCGTTTCTGGGACGCTGACGGAAACGAGTACATAGACTTCGTGCTTGCGTACGGACCTTTGATCCACGGCCATTGCCCGCGCAAGATCCTTGACGCCGTCAAAGGGCAGATGGAGAAGGGAACGATGTGTGGACAGCCAACAGAACTAGGAGTAAGAGCAGCTGAGAAGATCAAGCAGGTTGTTCCAAATGCTGACTTTGTAAGATTCTCAAACTCGGGAACCGAAGCTACGATGCACGCCATTAGAATTGCAAGGGGCTACACTGGCAAGGACAAGATAGTGAAGTTTGAAGGAGGTTACCACGGAGTGCACGACTATGCGCTGGTGAGCATTCACCAAGTTGCGGGCAGTGAGTTGGCTCCGGTGAGGGTCCCGGAGTCCTTGGGAATACCCGAGGAGACCCTAGAGAACACGATAGTGATACCCTGGAATGATCTCGGCTTACTTGAAAAAACGATCGAGAGAAGGGCAAACGAAATTGCCGCGGTAATTACTGAGCCAATTTCGATGAACTATGGCGTAGTGCCACCTGAAGAAGGCTATCTAAAGGGGGTTAGAGAGCTAACGGAAGCGCACGACATAGTGATGATCATGGATGAGGTAATAACAGGGTTTAGGCTGGCTCTAGGTGGCGGTCAGGAGTACTACCACGTAAAAGCTGACTTGGCTACTTTCGCGAAAGCTATCGGCGCTGGTTTTCCAATAGGTGCCATCACCGGAAAAAAGGAGATAATGGAAATGATCAGGCCAGGAGCAATAACTCACATGGGCACATACAATGAAAATCCACTGTGCGTAGCAGCCGCTTATGCAAGCATAGCAGAGCTGGAGGCAGGGGGCATTCAACATATAGCCAAGCTCGGTAAGAAGTTCCTTGAAGGGATTCAAGAGGCGATCGAGAAGACAAGGATTCAGGCTATCGTTCAAGGCATTGGGCCTATGTTGCAAGTATACTTCACTAAACTCAAGAAGATCAGAAACGTGCGAGAGGCACTACCGCCTAAGTGTGATTCGGAGAAGTCTAAGAGATTTCAGAAAGAGTTGCTCAAGAGAGGCATCTACTTTCACCCAGATCTGTTCGAGCGCCATTTCGTTTCGACGGCACACACCGAAGAGGATGTCGAGAAAGCGATCTCCGCGGCAACAGAAGCCTTTAAAGCAATTTGATTCCCCGCCTTCACTGGGCTACTTCAACTTCGTTGCCCTGTAGTGACGTAGCGAGTTGTTGCCTTCGCGTCCCTGCCTTTCACTCTCAGCTTCTCTACATCCGCGACCGGTGTGGTATGTACCCATACGTAGTCTTCTTTACATTATCGACAGGAAAAAATGATTGAGTTATCAAGAAGCTAGTGATCATTCAACTATCGTGTAGCATGAGACTAGACATAGCGATCTTGAATGGATTTCTGATTGACGGTGCTGGAAATCCTTGGTTCAGGGCTGACGTTGGCGTACTAGAAAACAAAATAGTGAGGATCGGCAGCATCAGCAAAGACAACGCGGATAAAGTGATCGATGCCACTGGTTCCTATGTAACTCCCGGATTCATCGATGCGCACTCTCACTCCGATCATGTATACATAGTTCACCCTAAGGCCGATAGCATGGTTCGACAAGGCATTACGACCGAAGTCGTAGGCAACTGTGGGACATCAGCCTATCCCATTATGGGCAAAGGCGCTGAGATATGGCGCTCGACATATGCGAGCCTCTTTATCGATTCCTCTACAGTTTCCATGGACTGGTCTACTCTCTCGAACTACAGAGAGAAAGTGGGTAGACAAGGTCTTCCTGTGAATCTCGTTCCGTTGGTTGGACATGGAAGCGTCAGATCCTGTGTTATCGGAACTGAGAATCGGACACCAACCAACGATGAGATGGAAGAAATGAAGAGCCTCGTTAGAGAGGCGATGAGAGATGGAGCCTTTGGAATGTCAAGTGGGCTGGTCTATCTGCCCGGGTGCTGGGCGAAGACGGATGAGCTGGTGACGCTTGCAAGAGTCGTTGCAGAACACGGAGGAATATACACATCGCATGTTAGAGGCGAAAGGGAAACGATTGTAGAAGCAGATGCAGAAGCAATCGAGATCGGGCGTAGGGCGGGGGTGCCTGTCGAGATATCACATAACGGTCCAAAATATGGAGGATGGGGTAAATCTAAGGAGACGCTGCCTCTAATGGAGAAGGCTAGAGAAGAATGGATAGATGTGACTTTTGACAACGACACGCACACTTATCTTGAAACAAGTGTCGGAGGCGACACTCTTCCGCAGTGGCTCGTGGATAAGAGCGATGAGGAGAAACTCAGAATTCTGGCCAACCCTGAGAAACGGAAACAAATAAGAAATGAAATGATAACGGACCCGTTTCCAAGACAAGGGCCGGCCGGACCGCTCAAGCACCAAGCCTTTGAAAGGATAGTAGTTTTTCATGCACCAAGGAACAGAGCTCTTATTGGAAAGAGTATCAAGGAAATGGCCAACGCTAGGAATGTTGATCCGTGGGAAGCCTACTTTGATCTCTTCGTCGAGGAACGCGGGAATGAGGCGCTAATAACCGATTATATGGATGAATCAGAGTTACAAGCTATTTCCAAGCATCCATTGTTCATGTTCTGCAGCGATGGATCCGCCACGTCCAAGGAGCTTGACCAGAAGCGTCTGTGCGTCCCCCTTGGAATGTGCTCATATGGCGAGTACGCGAATATCCTGCGCAGATGGGTCAGGGAGAAGAATGTCTTGTCTCTTCAGGAAGCAATAAGAAAATGTACATCCTTTCCAGCACAAAGATTCGGGCTACTTGACAGGGGTTTGCTCCGACCAGGAATGATTGCCGACATAGTCGTCTTCGATCTGGAAAAAATGAGAGACAACGCAACGAACCTCTGGCCACATAATTACCCGTTTGAGAATTATCCGCCAGATTACGCGCAAGGAGTAAGGCATGTGATTGTAAATGGCAAGATAGCTGTCGAAGAAAATGAGTTCACAGGAAGACTATCGGGAAGATGCTTGGACAAGCGTGAGTATCTGTAACGAAGAACATGTTCTCTCATTCCGCTCTGAGGACGATTCGTCGTTAGGGTTGTTAGGCAAAGTGAACGGGAAAATACCGGCCAGATTCAGAGTCTTCCTTTCCTGAACTGGTTCACAGAGTTTGAGAATGAACGAGAGGATCTCCGGTATTGGGACCGCCAGAACATGGGAGACCCCGCAGAGAACCCGGAGAGGTTCCGCGAGGCTTCCCCATTCTTCTTCATGGATGAAATTGGAGCCCCAGTGCAATTGATCGCTGGAGCCTGGATCCTCGTTGCCCGATTTCCGAGTCACTGCAGGCCTTGGAAGCTCTTCACAAGCTTGGTAAGGCGGTGGGTTTCGTGGCATACGAGGATGAGGGTCATGGTTACAGGAAGATCGAGAACAAGGTTAATGCCTTGAAAAAGAGGGCTGCATTCCTAGAGAAACATTTGCAGCCGGCATAGAAACCCCCACCTGAAACGGAGGAGCACACGCTCACAATCTTCCATACCTTCTCACTATCTGCAGCACCTCATCGATAGGCAACGTTTTTCCGTTTTCCCGTCCATCCAATTCATTAGCGAGTAGATACTTGTCCGCTTGGAGACGTGAGGCGTCGACCTCTACCTTGATCCGGTCTTCTTTGACCTCGTAGGTGATGTCTGCAAGTCCAGCGGGAAAACGAAAGGTGACGCAGAAGCTCGTCGTAGAAACCGGGAACGCTTAAGTCCCCTCGCCTTCACCTGTCCAATGAGCACAACCGTCATGATGAAACTCCGCGTTCCCAGATTGACGTTCTTCGGAAAAAGGCAACTCGAACTCATACACGACGCCACTCTGCAACTCTTGGAGAGAACGGGTGCGGTCTTCAAGCATCCTGAAGCTCTGAAAGTTCTCGAGGATGCCGGCGCCCATGTAGACTGTAGGAGCCAAAGGGCGTTTTTGCCACGCCACTTGGTTGAGGACGCCGTGAGGAAAGCCCCAAGCAGATTCACGTGGCATGCGCGGGACGCCAGAGAGAGCGTGAGATTTGAGGAAGATAGGATACATTTCGGCCCAGTTGGGACTCCAACTTTCGTCTACGACCTGGGGACTTATCGCAGGAGATACGCAACGCTCAAGGACTTTGAAAACATCGTAAGGCTGATGGATCATCTCAGTAGGGTCGATGATGGTTATGGCGCCGTAGAGATTAGTGATGTCCCTAGGGAAGTAGCTCATGCCTACGCGATCTTAACCCAGCTCAAGAACACAGACAAGTGCATCAGAGGCAGAGCTAGAGGAACAACGGTAGCTAAGGACTGTCTTAACATGATGTCCATAGTCTCCGATGAAGATGAACTGATGCATAAGCCAATGCTCCTTTGCATGATCAACCCGACCAGCCCACTGCAGTGGGACAGACCAATGATAGAAGGAATGATGGAATACGTTAGACTGAGGCAAATAGTGACCCCGTCGCCAGAGATCATGGCCGGAGCCACGGGGCCAGTGACTCTTGCCGGAATGATGGTACAGCATAACGCTGAGGTCCTTTCGATGATCACCCTGATGCAGCTTCTAAGCCCCGGAACGCCGACCTTGTATGGCGCCGTCTCAACAGTGATGGACATGAAGAATTGTGTGACAAGGCTTGGTTCACCAGAGCTTGGCATGACCCACGTGGGCTTTGCGCAACTCTCAAAATTATACAATCTACCATGCCGTGGTGCAGCTGGAAATACGGATTCTAAGGCGCTGGACATTCAGGCTGGTTATGAAGCAGCTTTCAATCTGACACTCGCGGCTTGCGCGGGCTTCAACTACATCACGTACGCTCTCGGGGCTGTCGACTTTTCGAACTCTGTATGCTATGAGAAGATTCTCACGGATCATGAGCTGCTTGGAATGATTGAGCGTATGGTTGGAGGCGTTGAAATTTCGGATGAAACCCTTGCTGTGGAATTGATTGATACTGTGGGCCCTGGTGGTCACTTCCTAGCAAGTGAGCACACCAGAGACTATTACGCGAAGGAGCATTTCATTCCAAGCCTCTTTGACACTCGACCTTACGATAGCTGGCGAAGAGGCGGCTCGAGAGAGCTCAGAGAAAGAGCGACAGAAGAAGTTAAGAGAATAGTCGAAACGCACCAACCGCCCACTCTTAGCAAGGATCTAGGGGAAAGTTTGGAGAAGTACGTAAAGTACATCGAGAGAAGAGTGACCTGAACGGAATACTCGTCCATGTCAACGCCTACAAAAAGAATGTGGAAAGCCTATCGCTCATCGATACACCAAGACTGAAACCAGAAGTTCCAAGTAGGCAAGTTCACCAACTGTGGCCCCGCAATCAGCGAATCGTTAATAGCGGAAGATGCGAGGATGGTCAGAAGCGTGGACAATGAAAGCGATCAAGGCTGGGCTTCTGATAGATGGCAAGGGCGGTAAGCCGACTGGGAACGCTGTAGTACTTGTAGATGACCGAAAAATAATTGAAGTTGGATCAGCTTCGAAAGTTACGATTCCCCATAATGCCGAGATTTTGGATTGTGCCGACAAGACCGTTATGCCCGGAATGATTGACTGTCACGATCATGTGTCGTTGACTACAGTGAGCATCGAGAAGCTATTGTATGTGACTAAGACTGTGAAGACCTTCGAAACCGCCGCGATACTGAAACGCACCTTACACTCTGGCTTTACAACAGTCCGAGACGCCGGGACACTGAACGATGTTGGATTTCGACAAGCTGTGGAGATGGGACTGATCGAAGGCCCGAGACTCGTTCTTGCGGGTGCGATTGCACAGACAGGCGGCCACTTCGACTTTCACTATCCGTCGGGTATCGAGCTTGAACGCGGTGGCTCCTTCTCTACTTACTTGGAAATAGCTGACGGAGTGCCGGCGGTGCGGGCTGCAGTCCGAAGGGTGCTTCGCGAGGGTTTTGATTTTATCAAGGTTTGCTCAAGTGGAGGATTCGTATCGCCTTCGGATTCTCCCGAGTATACAGAATGGACTCTGGATGAATTGAAGGTCATGGTTTACGAGGCATCGGCGCGAGGCAAAGCGGTCATGGCTCATGCATGTGGCACGCAGGGGATCAAGAATGCTATCCTTGCTGGGGTGTGGTCTGTCGAGCACGGAGACATTCTCGATGATGAAGCAATCCGAATGTTTCTCGATACGGGCACTTTTCTGGTCACGAGTCTCTTCGCCACAGATGAAATGATCCATAGAGGAAGGGAGATTGGTCTGGATGATGTAATGATGGCAAAAGTTCAGAAGTACGGCGAGGAGAGTGTTGTTAAGAGCTTCAGGAAAGCCGCGGCGGCTGGGGTAAGAATCGCTATGGGCAGCGACGCCATAGATGATAAGATGCATGGGAGGAATGCCCGCGAATTGGAACTCATGGCCCGCTATGGATTCACGTCGATGCAGGCCATCGTCGCTGCGACCAAGACAGCAGCGGAGGCTTGCCGCGTAAGCGACAGAGTTGGCACCTTGGAAGCAGGTAAGCTGGCGGACTTGCTCGTGGTGGATGGCAACCCCTTGGACGACATCACGATTCTGCAGGACCAAACTCGACTCAAACTCGTGATGAAAGAAGGTAAGACCTACGTGAATCACATGCAATGACCCGCTCGAATCCGCGATTCTGAGGAAAGGAAACAAGTTATGCTGGTAGTTCTTCCAACGACTCGTAAGGACGCGGAAATCGACAGAGCAATCACGAATTCGATCGCCAGGGTTAAGCGTCGCAATCAAACACTTCTTGCAACTTGGAGGGCATGGATGCCCTATCACAGGATTCGGATTTCATGCTCAAATCTTGACACTTCGAGAATAGAAAGCGTTGCCACAGCGTTGAACGCGGTTTTCTGTGCTTCTGCAAAAAACGAAGGTGAGTTGCTTCAGCTCTTCAGACCCAAGCATTTGGAACTACCTCTCAAAGAGATAGAGGCTGAAATCGGTGAGGTGGTCTTTCCACATCCTGAAGTTGACTTGAACGCAATCGTGGACAGACTTGTCAAGGTTCGCGGCGAGGCTCGAAGTCTACTTTCGCAGATAGAACGCCAGCTAATCAACGTGTATCGTGGGATGCAGTGGCGCCATCTCTTTCTTCCGACACCGACGAGTACCCTTGAGCGGGAAACGGAGGCTTCAGGGAAGCTTGCGGAACTCCGATCCCTGCTCCTCGCCGTGGATATATGTCTGAATCTTACCCGCAATCTTCTTCCCCGAAAGGTTGAGGGGCATGATGTTTTCTACGCTCCAATGGCTGTTTTTCAGTTGAGAGAGAGCGGGATTAAAACCGCTAGGTATGTTCTCGTGGATCTGACGACTCGGAAAATAGATGAGACCTTCACAAACCTCTGTAGCCAGGATGATGACTTTAGATCCGATCTAGAGCTGGGTTTGGGAAAAATGAGCTAAGGGAACTACAGAACCAGCTCTATTCGGCAAGGCCTTTCAAGTTTGGGTTGGGCCGAAGGCGAGTGGGAAAATAAATACAGTAAATATACAAAAACAAATGAACTTCCGTCACATACCCATAGATTGGAGTCTAAAATGAAAAGGAAGACTCCCATAGGAGCAGCGCTATTCGCCTTCCTCCTTCTCATGTCCACTTTGCTCTCCATTCCATCAGGGCACGCGGCTTGGTACACTCCGCCGAAAGAAGAACTGAAGTTTCCAATGATGGTTCTCGGTTGGGATGATTGGTCGGTTCACTCGGGTGAAGCCCTCGCTGAACAGCTCAAGAAAGTCGGGATCGCCGTTGAGGTTGTTCCGACCGATGACTCCGCCATGTACCCAAGACTGGCGGACAAAGACTACGGAATCGAAGAGATGAGCTACGGTTACGAAGCCTATCCCTCGCATATGTTCTACAGGTTCCACTCGAGCATGGACTGCCCCTACTGCGGAAATGACGCAGGCTTCCGGAACGCGACCGTTGACGGAGCAATCGACGAGATGCTGAGAACAACCGACAAAGAAAAGGCACGTGACCTAATGTTCCAGCTCGATCAGATGCTCGCAGAGAACGTTCCGTATGTTCCCCTCTTCCTAGCTGACGAATATCATGCCTTCAGGAAAGAATGGACAGGCTACGTGGTAATGCCAGCTGGTCCGTTGTCCCGTCTCAACATGCTTACAATGCCGAATATCTATTCGACCGCTGGGAAGAAAGACTTCATAATTGCCTTCAACAACGAACCGGAAACGTTTAGCCCAATGGCCGCGACGACTGGCCGATCGCTCTTCTACTCCATGAACCTCTATGATACGATGCTAGCCTTTGACGAGAATCTTCAACCCATCCCTTGGATGGCAACCGACCTGCCCGAAATTTCGTCAGATGGAAAAACGATGACCTTCCAGCTCAAGCCGAATCTGAAATGGCATGACGGCAAACCACTGACCGCTAGGGATGTCATCTTCACATTCGAGTACATAGTCGCTCAGAGTGCAACTGGCGGAAATGCAGGTGAGGTCTTGAAGTACTTCGATTCGGGAGAGGCACCGGACGATCTCACCGCTGTGGTCCACCTCAAGGAACCGTATGTTTGGGCCGTTGAGGCCTTCGGTACGCAGTATATAATACCTGAGCACATCTGGAAGGACCTCAAGTATGATTGGGAGCAACCCCTAGTTCAATCCGATCCGAAGGTCGCCATTGGTTCCGGACCGTTCAAGTGGGATTCATGGGTGCCGGGTGAGTACGTTAAACTTGTTAAGAACCCCAACTGGTGGATGACAGGACACCCCCTCATAGACACGATGTTTTTCAGGAAGATAGACACAGAATCCGCTAGAATACTCGCAATACAGAAAGGAGAAGCCGACACAGAACGGTACTCCGTGGAGCCAGCCTTTATCGCTCAGGCGCAGGCCAACCCAGATCTCGTCATTACTCACGCAGTCGACCAGTGGGACTACTTATTGGTCTTCAATAACAAGTCCCCTCCGTTTGACGATGTCTGGTTAAGAAGAGCGATCGCCTATGCCATCAACAAAGAAGAGGTTGTGAAGCGAGGAGCCCTGGGTTACGGAACAGTGACCGACAGCTACTGCGCTAAGCCATTCTACCCATTCTGGAGCAACCCGAACGTCCTCACATACCCATACGACCTTGACAAAGCCAACAAGATACTGGATGAGCAGGGATATCTAGACATCGACGGGGATGGCATAAGAGAACTCAAGGATGTCGTTGCCGCCTATCAGAAAGAGCAGCAACAGAAGCAGGAACAGGAGCAGCAACAGAAACTACAAGAGCAACAGGCACAGATGATGCAGAACCTGACCTACGTCGCAATCGCAGCGATAGTTATCGCCATTGCACTGTACGCACTGTACAGGAGAAGGAAGAAGACTTAAACACCCTCCTCTCTCCTTTTTTAGGCTTGAAAATCGTTGGGTATGAGAGATTACCTCGTTAAACGAGGAGCATCCGCCCTCGCAACTCTCGCCCTGGCGATAGTTCTGAACTTCTTCCTCTTCAGGATAATGCCGGGCGACCCCACAAGAACAGTGGTTGGGGACTTCAGGGTGACGCCTGAAGTGAGACAAGTGCTAATTCATCAATTTGGCCTAGACCAGCCGCTCTGGGTTCAGTTTATTCTCTACCTGCAGAACCTTTTCATGGGAAATCTGGGTGTTTCATTCCAGTATCGGGGAACCCCGGTTGTCAGCATAATATTTGGAAGGAGACTTCTCAACACTTTCATATTGATGGGCTCATCCATGGGCTTGGCCCTTATCATCGGAATTACTATTGGAACCATAGCCGCTTGGAAGAGAGAGTCCAAGTTCGACATATCCACCGTCATCTTCTCCTTGGTTACCTACTCGATGCCGGTCTTCTGGCTTGGCATGCTGATCATCCTCGTGTTCGGCTACTATCTTGGAAGCATTCCCATAGCGGGCACCATGACGGTAGGATTAACCTACTCGAACGTTTTCGAGTATGCAGCAGACTACCTTCATCACATGACCGGGCCCTTGGTGACGCTAACATTATCGTTTGTTGGATTCTACTTTCTCATAATGAGGGATTCGATTCTCGACGTATTCACAGAGGATTACATGCTAACCGCCAAGGCAAAGGGACTCAGCGACAGAAAGATCCTATTCAGACATGCGATGAGGAATGCTACACTCCCAATGGTTTCTTTGCTGGCTGTTGAAGTGACCTACCTTATTGGCGGCGCAACGATGACTGAAACAGTTTTCTCTTGGTACGGCATCGGGCGCCTGATCTACGAGGCGGTCGTTATGGCGGATTATCCGATTCTTCAAGGTATATTCGTGGTGATGTCTGTGGCTGTCATTACGGCCAACTTCTGCGCTGATGTTGTGTACGCTTTTCTGGACCCTAGAATTCGATATTAGGAAAGCTGTGGATTTGAAAACTGAAGCGCTCGCAGGACTGGAGCTTAAAGAAGAGCGCTTCTGGATATACAGGAGAAAGATAGGGGATTTCTGGAGGCTATACAGGAGGAGCCCACTCGGCAAGCTCGGCCTAGGCATAGTCTTGTCATTCGTCGCTGTATCTGCTGCCGCGCCTTGGATAGCTCCCTTCGACCCTTTCTCCTTCGTCGGAGACCCCTTTCTTAAACCCTCATCTACGCACATCCTCGGCACAGATCAAGTCGGCCGCGACATCTTCAGCAGAGTGATCTTCGGTACGAGAATCTCCCTCCTTGTAGGCCTCGTGGCAAGCGCCATGACGATCGCCATGGGATCAGCGGTCGGTCTAGTGTCAGGATATCTTGGCGGTAGGATTGACAATCTTCTGATGCGAATCACAGACCTCTTCATCATACTTCCGTCACTGCCGCTCATGCTCATCATGGCCTCAATACTCGGGAAAGGTGTGTGGAACATCATCATCGTAATCACGGTGATAGGCTGGACACCAACTGCGAGGATGGTTAGGTCTCAGACCCTGTCCTTGAAGGAACGTCCCTTCACAGAAGCGTCCAGAGCGATAGGATCAACGGATCTTCACACGATTAGACGACACATCGTCCCGAATGTCTTCCCACTTGTTTTCGCGAATGGAATGCTAGCGATCGTGGATGCGATCCTTTCAGAAGCGGGTCTCAGCTTCCTTGGATTCGGTGATCCGTCAGCTCCCAGCTGGGGCATGGTGCTCTACTTCGCCAATACCGCTGGAGCCACAGTGAACGGGTTTTGGTGGTACATCGTCCCGCCGGGGATATGCATAATGCTGTTGGTAATGGGGTTCGCCTTCGTCAGTTACAGTACCGATCAAATTCTCAACCCGAGGCTGAGAAGGAGATAATCTCGATCTTGGATATTCTGGAAGTCAAGGACCTGACGACCCACTTCTTCATGCAGGAAGGTGTTGCGCGAGCGGTCGACAATGTCAGCTTCACTCTCAC
>Ga0209725_1000244_pt1 | contig 33397 bp, 45 predicted proteins | sample I18A1metaG_FD_184145 | JGI IMG/M metagenome (GOLD analysis project Ga0209725, IMG submission 184145) | Lake sediment bacterial and archeal communities from Gulf of Boni, Indonesia to study Microbial Dark Matter (Phase II) - ​I18A1 metaG... | ecosystem: Environmental > Aquatic > Freshwater > Lake...
GTTCAAGTTCAAGACGAACGAGTTGACGGAAACAATCACCTCTTGGCCTAGACCGTTCATGTGCAAGACAGGCCCACCCGAGTCGCCGAAGCATGTGCCACCAGGTCCTACGCCTTCACCAGGACTGTTCGAGTAATGAAGGTTGTAGCCATCCGTAAGCGCACTACGCAGGTTGACGAGGCTAACTGTGGCCACATACCGCTCACGCAGCCCCGAGAAGACTGGCTTCACCAACTGTAGACCGTAGCCGACGACGGTGAACTCAACGTTCTGCAGGCCACGCCTCGTCGCTAGGGTATCGAGGTATCCAGCAGGTGCCAAAAGGGCAAACCCTTGGGTGGTGAGCGGCTTCTTAAGCACGACGACTCCGACGTCATGTGTGTTGGGGATCGTCAGGTAGCCGTTCCATTCTGGATGTGGATGCGGTGTGCCCCAGTAGCCGCCCGTGCACGGATAGCCTGCATACTTGCCTGTCTTGCAGGAGCCACCCGCAGGGTAGTTCGGGTCGGGCACGATGGGACCTGGGTCAAACCAGACCTGCGCATAGGTTGGTCCAAAGCCAAGCTCCGGGTCAATCCCCGTGCAATGTCCAGCAGTCAGCAATACTGTCGATGAGATCAACGTACCCGTGCAGCGCCATAGCGGTACCTTGTTGGAGTCGTAGAAGAGAACGAGTCCAACGTACGGATGCCCGTACCCGTCAGGTTGACCGTACTGAACGGCAGCAACAGATGTCACCATGACAAGCGACAGGAACGCAACAGCTGCAACGACCGAGAGCTTCCTTCGCATGAAATCCGTCATTATCTTCATCCTCCTAGTCTGGGTATTTGTTGTCATTGCGCCCCTCCTCGGCGCTCGTGGAGTTACCGGGGAGCACTGAACGTTACTCTACGCGAATGTGAGAAATTTGCTGACGAGAGGGCAATGAGGTCGGGTTGCATTTGACTTAACGTTTTGCATGACATACGGAATACGGGCACGAACGTCTCGGTGCTCTGTAACCTTCTCTCTTCATCCAGTAGGCATGTTCAGCTATCTTTGCTGCAATTGCCGCAGTTGGAGTTCTGGGAGCTTCAAGATGACGTCATGAAAACGCTTTCTGGGTTATTGTGGAAAGTTTCTCTGGCTGGCTAGACCCGTCCGCACCATGCTCCCCTGAGAGCGATCAATGACTGGGTCACCTGCAAGCGGCTGACGAAACGCGTCCCATGAACGCGAATGGGTGTTTGCCGCTGTAAGCCAGCAAGAATGAAGGAGGATGAGAAAGAATGATCTACGTGGGAATAGACGTCCACAAACGCAGATGCCACTCCGCCCTCATGACTGAGAAAGGCGTAATCCTAGACGAACTCACTTTCGAGAACAGCAACCAAGGCCTAACCGCTCTAATCGAGAGAATTCAAACCCTAGGCGAAGCCAAAGCCGTAATGGAATCCACAAAGCCATCATCGCCGTAGCGCGTGAAATGCTGACCGTCGCCTACTACATGCTCACTAGGCGTGAGGAATACAGAGGCATGGACATGGAACGTTACAAGGAAAAGCTCAAGAGGTTAGAAAGAACAGTGAACAGTGGCTTGCATTAACGAGCAGGAAACCAGCCAAAAGAATCTCCCGCAAAAATCAGAATGCGTTTTCATGGATGGTGCGGGGGAGTATATTTAGACTCACGTTTACAACTACCGAAATGCAAGAAAATTGCCAAGATTTTGCTTGATCTTTGTATGCAACGGGATGAAGATTGTATCCTAGGCTGAGGGCGAATTCCAGAAGACGATCCGCCTTGGCTTTTATAGGTTAAGGGGGGTTAACCGCTAAATCCTTGTTCTGCGCAGCCATTCGCCTAGGACTGGTTCTGCTATGGAATATATTCCGCCCTCGGTTTTTCCAATGAGGCCGTGCACCATCAGCTTATCCAGATAACCAAAAAGAACATTCTTAGACATCCTCACTTGCCTACTGTGAAGGATTCTCAGGATCTCAGACGGGCCTACTGGCGACGCTATTGAAGCCATCGCACTCAGCACTGAACGAAGTCTACGCTTTACCATCCTGTTGCCAAGGCTGATGCGTTCCAGGTCTCTATCATAATCAGCTCCGACGTAGCTGGCGCTCCTGAACGAGTACATGTCCTCCCAAACCTTTTCGATGGTCAATGCTGCAACTTTCGACTTGCGAGCGCGGCACTTCACGTATGCGTCGTATGTTAGCCTCACGAGCCACTTCGGTATTCCGCCAGTTTTCTCAAGAATCAATTTCTCGATAGTGCGATCCCATCTGAGGCGAACAGACTGGAATACGAATTGGACGAATCTTCTAATCGTGTCGAAGTCGAAGGGTTCAACCTTTCGATCTATGAAGAACTCCTTGAACACTGAATCCTCCTCCGTTGTTAGGGACCGAAGGATGCCCACGGCTGATCCTGTCACGATGTAGCTAGTCTTCTCATGATCAGACCAGCGACTCCTCACGAGTCCGTGGATATTTGGAATCGCTTGCTTGAACAGAGTGATTTCTTGGAACTCATCAACCAGTACAACCGCCCTTTTGCCCGTGTCTTTAGCCATAGCTTCAGGAAATTCCAGGGTAGAGCGCACAAGTGTGGAAGCCTTTTCTTTTCCTTGTTTCCAGTCGATGGCCACTGTGACAAAATCCTTAACGACTTCCAACTTCACGCTTTGAATGTGTTCCTTCAGCCACTCAATCTTCCTCGAGAATCCGTATTTGATAGCTTGACGTAGGCCAGCGGTGGCCAAGAAATCGTCGAGTAAAGAGGTTGCGTAATACTCTACAAACGACTCCGCTGATGGGCTCCTTTCCCATGATTCTTGGAGATTCACATAGCTGACGAGCAAACCTTTCTCACGGGCCTTAGCTTCTAAATATCTTAGTAGGCTAGTCTTGCCGATCCTTCTCGGTCCGACAAGCATGAAAGCCCGCGAGGTGGTCAGGGCATCCTCCAGTTCTGATTTTAATTCGTCTCTGTCGTACGGCTCCGACGTCCATTTGGCAGGGTTGTACGGGAAAACCGACAAAGAGCGTCGAGATTGGTTAACCCCCCTTAACCTATTTAAGGCCGTATTGGACGTACGCACGAATTGACCTGTATGATCAGACGCAAAGATCGCATGAGATCACCGATCTCGATTCTGAGGTGCAAGAATCTTGCTCTATATGTGCAAGTTTTTGGTGCGGGAGAGTAGATTTAGAGTACCATTTAGAACTACCTAAATGCAAGAAGCTTCCTCGAAAAATGCGCGATTTCTGGATGACAATTGCACGTGATTGCCCGTACGGCTGGCAGGTCAGTCAAGATCGAACATCGTGGAACCACTAGGCAAACTGCATTGAGCCGACGGCCTACAGCCGGCCGGCGCCGTCTCAAACCGATTCCCAGCGTCGTCGATCTTTCCCATCGCTCTCAAAAGGTAACTAAGTCTCAAAGCGCTGTTAAAGTGCGCGCCGCAATCCCAGCCAACTCAATTATCCGGGCGGCCTTTGACGCGGAATACTCTCACTCGGCTAAATCCTAATTGGTAAAACCTTTCAGCAATGAATCTTGCGTGTCGCCTTCTTCGAATTCTTGGACTATCGCCATCAATTTTCAGTATAGTGAGACTCGAAAGCAGTCTGTATAAGTCGGCGAAAGTGTCAATTCTTCTCTTCGTGTCATACATTCCTAGAACAAGTCTCTTGACTAATGGTTTCGCATGAGGAAGTTTCACGGCTTCTTTTCTCGACTCGTATGACATGAAATCCGCTTTCGCGAGCATATCGATAATTCTCGTCGCAAGGTGCAGCCTGCTAGTAGCATTCTTCTCGATTCTCTCACGCATCAATCGTTCCGACTTGTGCTGCCTTTGAATGAAAGCTGGCAATCTATCGGCAAGCATGTGCGCATCTACCGATCCTCTTTCGCGGGCCAACCAATATGCGCCAGCTATCGCTTGGAATGTTGATGAGTGTAAGTTAGTGGAGCATCATGCCGAAGCCGAGACGACCTAGGGGTGCTGCGGTTCTGGCGTTTCTGCAAGCCATTCTTGGGGTTGGAGGTATCCTTTGGGTTCTCTAGAATATTCGCTGACTTTCCTGTCTGGGCGATGGAAGAGATTTGCGGAGTGAAGCTCTTCCTTCGAGACGTTTTTCAGTAGTCGCGGTAATGATAATCGATGCTACCTCTTTTTCCACAACAGAAGGCTCAACAGGAAGATCAGGAGAAACATCGAGAACCATCCGACGCAGATTATCAGCGGGCTTCTATTCAGATATTCCTGGACAAGCCATATCAGGCGTTTTTGGCTTTGGGTCTTTGCGTTAAGATTGGTTTTAGTTTACGATCTTGGTGGCTCTTTGATCGAGGAGCCCTCAACGGGCAGCCCAGTAAGCGTTGAGGAAATCAGGCCATCCTTGTTGTGCAAATTTCATTTGTTCGTAGAGCTGTTTGTCATTTTGATATGTTGCTTGACTTGTTGGGAAGAAGACTGCCATCCCCAAGCATCCTTTCGTGTTCATTGCATCAACATTCCGGTTGTAGACAATTGCATCGGATAGGCTCGACAGGAGAGCTTCACTTCTCGCTACCACCAACGCCACTACAGTGGGATCGACCGCTGAGACGAGTTTCGGGTTTAGGCTTTCATCGTGGACAGTCTTAACGAATGTTGAGAGATCGATCAGCCTCTCCCAGCCGTTCTCGGACCAAGGGAGATTCGCGTGGCCCCTTGCATCTGACACTATCTGTGCGTAGCCTGCCATGTCCGTCATTATCGCCTGAGTCAGGGCCTTCAGATCTGTGACCACCTGGCCTAATCTGCTGATCTGAACGACCGATAAGGTAACAGATTGAGAGTACGCCTTACCTCCGTAATTGTAATAATCAATGTAGTCATCGACGAACATCTTGGACAGAGCGAGTGAAGACATGGTTGGGGTCGCAACCAGTTTTGTGAGGATCGTGTCGTATGGAAAGCCATCCATCGGGTCATAACCCTCGTTAGCAACGTAGTAGTCGATTTTGAGTCCTGAAGCGAAGTACTCGTAGGTGACCTCTACGGTGGACAGAACACAGGCCCCGTAGATCAGCACGTCGATGTGAAAACCATTGAGAGCCGTTACAACCTCCTGGTGTGTAAGCAAGTCAAAGCCCTCGTAGGGGATGTGACGATCATACATGCTGCCCTTGAAATCGTCACCGTGATCCCAGCCTAGCAATGCGAATCGCCTGGCGGGATAGCTCTTGAAAACGTACGTTACGAAATCCCTCATGGTTGCAGGAGCACCCATATTCACTTCGACCCCGTTCAGCCTGAAATCTGTGAGCTCCTGGAGGCCGTTTCTAAGAACCCTGTAGGCGTGTGCTGGCCCCGTAAAAGTGTCCCAGAACACAATGAAGTTCACAGCCCCTGTTGACCCAACGGCCATCATCTCCTTGACGTCCTTCTGAGCCCAAAGCTCAAGGTCGTTATCAGAGTCAAGGTATACAGCCAAGGTCCACTCAGCAACCCTGGTCGACCGACCATGAACCGGCATAACTTGCGCGGCCACAGGCGCCAAGAGAAAGACGAGTACTATCGCAACGGCTCTCCTATTCAGACAAAATTCCTCCAGTGATTGAGCTCTGTTAGAAAACGTTTCATTTGACTTAACGTTGACTTAACGCTTTGCCATGACATACGGAATCCTCATGAATCAAGAGCGAGGGAAAGCGACTCAGCTTCAATCTCCTCCAACCAACCCGACAGGTCTCCCTGTGACCGACTTGTGATGTGGAAATCCTCCTCCAAAGCTTTTCGAAAATCGGCAGAAGGCATTCTAGTGCTTGGGCTAGCGATGCTTGCATTTCTCTTGGCGCCCAGCTTCTTATGGAATGGAAGCGGTCAAGCACTGTTACTTGCGTTTGCTTGCGTCTAGCACCGTGATTCCGACGACTTCACCGTGCCTATAGTGAATTATGGCCTCGTCCTCGAGCACACTGTTATCTGCGTTCTGGGGTTTCTCGAAGCTCACATAGAGTACATCGGCTTCCTCATCATAATCCACCCAGAAGGATCTGGGAAGACTCAGGAGATGGGGTAAGGCTTTCAGGACTGAGTCGACGTTCACGACCTTCGCCACAGAACTCCCCTCTTCAGAACCTTATCTAGCTCAGAGGTCATGAAGGCAGTCACTATAAACCCTTCGTGGTTGTCTTCAACGTAAACTACCACGAGATGTTTTGTCCCTATGGGCGTTGCCTGAAAGAATTTGACAGCCAGTTTTTCTTTTCGTCTGCCTTTGACAATGTAATCTGGGTTTGTGACTGTTTCCAAAGCCAAGTGTTGTAATCCCGCCATGTAATTATGCGACTCGACAATGTGCGACCACCGCTTCTCGGTCAACGATATGCGCTTTCCGTCCTTTGAAATGCAGCTTGCCCAAGGTTCCAAAGAAAGTTCTCATCGGAGAAGGCATGCTGGGTCTACTTATGATATGCGAAAAAGCAGATTGGAGGGCATTTGAAAAGAAGCTGATCTTCAGATGAAAAAAACCGGTTATGAAGCTGTCAGTTCCCGTAACCTAGGTTCATGTTCATAAAGTGCACAGACCCACGTCGGGAAGATCTGAATTACTGGTTTCGAGAATTAGCTCTACGAATCGGTTCCTCGGTACAGATATATACCATTTGGTAGCATTGTTTCCGAGAGATGGCAGATGCCTAAGACAGAACAAGCCTACCAAATCGCCGTGAGACTGACAAAGACGGAATACGAGAGAATTGAGGAAATGATGGAAGCGGGAATGTTCAGAAGCGCTGCCGATTTCGCCAGGGAGGCGATCAGAGACAAACTGAGAGAAGCTGAACCTGTAACGATGAGAGATACATCCATGAAGGATGTAGAGAGACTTATCGATAATTACCTGACCAAACACTCGGGTCCGCACTTCGCTTCGGAGATTGCTGAAGCGCTCGGATTGGATTTTCGCTCAACCTTGGAAACAATCAGGCGCATGATCGAATCTGGGAGAATTCGCAAGGCTAGGAGTGAGATGGGTTGACGGTCCTCACGAATGAATGTGACGGAATCATCGGCAAACGAATAGTCTATCTTGCAAGGAAAGTCTCCGGGCCGAGGCTAGTAATGAAAAGTGGGCGCCACAGAGGACTGGAAGGGATTCTTTACGACGCTGAAGCCTACATAGATATAGCAGTTGAAAAGTAGGCCCATCGACTTAGCGGCTTCTGTAACCTTCCGTAGCCTTTGGATTAGTTCATCACGGGAACACTAATCCCTGACAGTACGTTGGCTAGCACTCTCAGCTGCACTCAGCCTACTAGATATTATGCACTGTCGGCTCAGATACCCCGCAAAGAGAGTTTCATATCGACTTCATTGCTTGAAGCACAGCTAGCCATAAGATCGGTTCAGTGAGCAGCCATTTTCTTCTCAAGTTCGGTGACTTTGGCTTCGAGGACGGCAACTTTAGGTGCATATTGAAGCTCGCTTCTTAAGGACGCGATCTCGCCTGTGATGCGTCTATCTAGTTCCCTAATCTCTCCGGTAAGGCGCTTGTCCATATCTTCAATCTTAACCTCTAAAGGTCTGACCGCAGCCGAAATTTCCTCTCTAACGATCTCTCTGATTTCCGGAGCTGTCAGACGCTTTATCAGCTCCTTGCAGCCTTAGCCATCTCTGCTCAATCTACCTGTTGACTGATAATCCTTGGCATTAACGTTTTTCCGATCTTCACCCAGACATTGTATTCGAGGCCCCTTCCACATCGTCTAGGCGTCAAGGACAGAAACATCATAACGGCATCCAAGGTTCTATGCACAAAATAGTTCTGAGCTAGCCTGTTTGAAAGGGGCAGAGATCCAAATGATTACAGCACCTCAAGTACTTGACAGCGAGACGATCCCTACCCGCTCGAATCGTTGATGTCTCCCTGATTTTTCCGCGTTCTTCAAGATTCAAATCTCCTACTGGGGCTGTTGAAACTGCGGATAATCTTAGGATGGTTGGGGATCATGGTAATTGAGCCGTATGGAAATGCGATTACTCCTACTCGCGTTTACTTCTTCGACAGACCAGGAGCCGGCAATACGCCCAAGGTCATCGAGTCTGTGCAGGAGAGGCTTCGTCTAGGCGATATAGGCAAGATTCTCGTAGCTTCGGAAAGCGGTCGGCTTGCACTCGAACTCAAGACATCTGTTGCAGGTGCCACCATAGTCTGCGTCACTTACAACGAAGAAACTAGGCGTGAGTATCGCAAGCCTGCCTTGATGAAGGATCAGCTGTTGAAGGCGGGGGTATTGGTCGTGGACACAGTTTCGGAGCCGCTAGGTCGCGATTTGACTTTCAGAAATTGGTGGGAGAAAGAGACCATCATTCTTAGAGATGCCAGCGCCGACCTGTTCTGGATGACCCTACTCTGCGTCGGGGGTCATGGTCTCAGAACAGCCGTCGAGATTACCTTCATGGCTGTTGAGGCAGGCGTGGTTTCGGTCGGCGAAAGAGTCGTATCCGTAGCTGGCACGCGTTGGGGAGCGGATTCAGCGATAGTCATGAGAGGATCCAGGTTCGAAGACGCCGTGGGCCAAGATCCGGAAAAGAGAATGAAAATAGAGGAAGTACTCGCCATGCCCAAGCACACCGAATGGACAGGATACGGATAGTGTCTATTCCTCAGGCACTGTGTTGCCCGTCGGCTCCGGTACCCCAAGTAGCGCTCAGGAAAAATCAATGATACTTAGGTTCTCAATGTCAAATGATGTACGACCCGAGCAATTCGTCCCAGAGGTTTTCGAACGAGCGGTAGGGCGCTGAGGGTTTTGAGGATCGGCTGCGAGCATCTTTCCGGTGGACCACCGGAGAGTAGTCCACGGGAGGAACCCATCCTTCAATCATGGAAGCAACATCCTGTCCACTGCCTAGAGAATTCCAAGAGGACAACAAGCAAATAGGCTGCACATCGAGATAAGACCTTAAGCTTCTCATGAAGTGCTAAAGCGTCCGCAATTTGACGACGAACTCCTTAACAGCCTTGGCCCCCTCGAACACAGCCTCATCCGGCAACCAGTCTTCATAGTAGTTCATGTGAAGCGAGTTCGCCACATGGAAGGCACCAATCAAATTCCAGTCTGGGTTTTCCTTATGCAGCTTAACCACGAAATCACCAAGGCTCCTGTGGGTTCCAAGTTCCAGCCCCCTCTTTGCGGCAACTGCCTTGATCATTTCCGCAGCGGCTCCCCACAACTTCTCCGATGCCTGCGGAAAATCTTCCTTTGCTAACAGCTCCTCTGCCTCCCTCATGTACTTGTCATTCAGGCGTACGTATTCCGTCTGCCTTGAACTGCCAGCCATAATCTTCTCCCTCCGCTAGAATGCCTCAGAGAACAACTCCATATGAACCTTCTCAGCCCTGTGACAACTTCGCTGCTCAGGCTAAACGACTTGCGTACCTGTAGGGTGGCACTCATTCGAGCTTGTTGACACAGCATATTCCCATACAAGATCATTTCTCCCCTCGAGTGGGACCCCGATGGAAAGTCACCACACAAAACCTGCATTTCCTATAGTGAAGATCAGATAAGAGAGCAAGCAGAACAAGAGGATCTAGAAAGGTAGTCTATGGGTTGTTTGAGTGAAAAGGAGGTGTGTTAATTGATCAAGAGAGTGAATTGGCTTGAGGTAAAAGTAACTGATCTGAAGCGTGCCATCAGTTTCTACCGCGATGTCCTAGGTTTGAGAGTAGGGAAGGAATGGTCAAATTACGTGGTGTTTGACTTGGCTGGAACCACGACCTTTGCTATTATGCTTGGCGGAAAGAAAGGACGAAAAGAAGGAGCACCCAACATCTATCTGGCTGTCGAAGACCTTGACGGAGAATACGAGAAGCTAAGAGAAAAAGGAGTCAATTTCCTAGAGCCTCCCAAGAAACAGTACTGGGGTGGCTATGCCGCCCTTTTTGCTGACCCAGATGAGAACCTGTTCTATTTGACCCAGACAAAAGACTAGCTGACGAATTTGGCCCTTTGTAATCCGCTCTCGCCGGTCCACACATATTGGCTGACTTTGCAGTATTCTTCGAACCCTAACTTGCGATACACATTAAATCCGATTGGACTTGAATGGAGGATGCCCACGCGATATCCCAGGGTTCGGGCTTGGTTGAGAGCCGCTACAGTCATTGTGGACCCAATGCCTTTCCTGCGTGCCTCCGGAATTGTGGTCACGTTGTAGATTCCAGCTACTCCTGCCCCCAAGAACAAGGAGGACGTCGCAACGGGCTGTCCCTCCAGCCAACCTATGTAATTGTAGAGCGACCCCCTAGGCGTGAAGTCTAATGCTGCGCAATCTGAGAAGGCCTCTTCCACCATTTCCGGAAGTTCAGCACCGACCCTGCAGGTGTGGCTCCACTGCTTCCGCTTCGTTGGATTATCGACCACTTCGATCTTCAAGCGCGCTAGACCAAGTTGGCTTCCGCCGAGTTTCTTCAAATCAATCGCCATACCTGGGAGATCTCCTTCGTGGATGAACCCATGCGCTACTAGGGACGGACCTAGGCTCTCAGGCCGTGTACTTGGCCATGTCCACCACAGCAACGGTACACTGCGTGACCTACATCTGGAGATCGCAGTCACGACTGCTTGCTCCACGGCACTGGGTGCGATCTTGGTGCGCAACACACTATTGAATAACGGGAACGGTATGTTGCTGATGAACCAGAGCATCTCCTGGTCGTCGTGAACTTCCATCCGCGGCCAACGGGCTGATATGTATTTGAAAAACTCACATGCGTTTTCTTCTATCGATCTGATCAGTGCTGGTGGGGAAAGTACATCGATCATCTATTGAAGCCTCTTTCGAACCCTTCCGGAGACAGGGACTCGCTTAAGGGAATTCTGGGAAAGAGCGCCAGAGAGATCATCGTCGACGTCAGGGCTGAATACATGCGCTTCACTCGGTGAATCTCGACCTCTTCAGGGGCACAAGGCAGTAAGGGCAGAAGGGTTGAAACTCAGTGTACACGTTTCGACACTTGGGGCAGTACCAGCCCATTAGGGCCGCGCCTCGGAGACCTATACTCTCATCTCATGCCGTTAAACTATGCTTCTCTCTCTTGGGGGGATTGCCATAACCCATCTTGCTTATCAAAGAAGATGATGATCGTAGGCTACTTGAAAATTGGTCACAAGCGCCTGCGCGTTGGCCTGCGTGAACGGGCGCAAGATTCCATTGCGCAGCTTACCTAACCGGAGGATGACGAAATCGATCACATTGCGTCATGGTCACAGCCTCATTATGAGGCTCAGGATCGCGTCACAACCAACGTGTCTTAATGTGCGGTACTGCTTTGATATGTTCGTCGTCCGTAAGGCATGTCAACTTGCGAAGAAGGCCGGTTGCACTTATTATGGCATCGGCGAGAGGAAAGTCCCTGCCCTGCGCAACCTTGATCTCAGCCGCCTCGGCAGCTATATCAGAGTCAATGTCTATCAACTCAAAATCCCTTTCGATTGCAGCTTTGCGTATCTTTGCTAGCTCACGTCCCTCGTTTCGGAGCGTTATGCGATAGATCTCATGAATCGTTATCGTCGAAGCATAACGGCGTTTTTGAGTCTCAACCTCGGATCTAAGCTTCCTCTTGATGTCCGCTCCTTTGCTGCCATAGAGTTCCAGGAAGAAGCGTGTATCGTACAGTGTTTCAGACATCTTCTCGCCTGATTTCGTCCAGCTGTCGCTTCAGTTCTTTTGCAGAGTACTTGCTTGTTCCAATTAGGTCAACTGTGGACAACGCTTTCTTTAACAGCACACCATCTCCTGTGTCTATTACCTCAAGCCTTGTCCCTTCTTCAAGGCCGTATTTTTCACGAAGCGCTTTGGGGATCGTCGTCTGCCCCTTCCTGGTCACGAGGACGCTCGTCAAATCTCAGTCGATCTTGAATTCGATAGTGGTCCTATTTGCTATTTGTGGTAGTACCCAAGTCCGACGGTAGTACACCTGCAACGCTTCCCGACACTGTTCAGACGCTCCCTTCTCGATAGGAAAGTCAGGATATCCTATAATCACCGCTGGCGTCAGTGTGGAGGTCTAGGCGATCGTCAACGGTGGCATCTCGAAAACGTCTCACCTTACTGTTCGCCATTGCTGATCGAGACAAGCGGATGACCTCCCACTCACAATTCCTCGGGCTTGCTCTAAGTAGCTGGCTAGGATGAAACGATCGTTTCACAGCGTCCCTTAACTATCATTCCATAGCGCTATGAATTCTGATGTGATATTCCTGCGCTTCAAGGATGGATTCGTAGGCGGTTTGTTCCTGGTAGCAGTACTGGCGTGGGTACCACCATCCTACGCTACTGGAGCGAATCAATCGCAGGCCCAAGCGCTGATACAAGTGGCTCAGAACGCGAAGTCTGTCGCTGAACGTCTTCTTCTTCAGGCGCAGGCAGGAGGCCTCGATACGGCGGGCGCATCCTCTCTGATTAATGAGGGCGAGGTGCTTCTGCAGGAGGCTCAGGCAGCCTACACACAGAATGAGTACGCGACCGCCATCGCAAAAGCCACTGAGGCGCAAAGGAAATTCAAAGAAGCGATTGTTTCGCTGACTGTCTCAAGCTCAACTGAGGAGTTAGAGGATAGCGCGAACGAGAAGGCGCGAGGAATTCTTGTAGCCATCAAAAGGGCGCGTGAGCGACTGAGCCGGCTGAGAGGTATTCTCGCATCGGTTCAGGCAACCTCCAACGATCAAGCCATCATCACGATACGCAACCTGCTCGCAGATGCGGAGGTAGCGCTTAATCAAGCTGAAGCCATGATCAAATCAAACCCGCCGAACGCAGCAGATGCGGCGAGATCTCTGGCTCAGGGAGAAGGCGACCTGGGACGGGCGACGGCGGAATTGAAGCAGCTTGCGCATAAAGCAAATGGGAAACGGGGTGAAGGAATCCTCAAAGGCCTAGAGAACCAGGTCAGGGCTCTGCAAAAACAGATCGAGAAAGCCGCCGCAAAGGGCGTACAAGTGGACGACCTGAAAGCCCAACTCAACCAAGTTCAGGGCCTGATCGATTCTGCCCGCCAGAAATTTGCCAGCGGCGATGTCGCAAGCGCAACAGCAGATATTCAGGAGGCTAAACAACTCATCCATGCCATTCGGCAAGCGCTTGCCGCCAGGCACGGATGACAGGAACTCAAGAGGTCAACTCAATCTCGTTTTGCAATCCGACGCGCCGAACCCGGATTAAGCCAAGCCTCTCAAGCTTCTTAACCCGACGCCACGCTGTAGCCTTGGGCATGCCGAGCTTCTCTCTCAGCTCCGCTTCAAGTATACGACCTCCACTTGAAGAAACGATCCGCAGCATTTCCCGATCCTGATTCGTTAGCCCTTGGAGCCTCGCTCCACTTCTGAAATGCCTGAAGCCCATGAATCCCGCAGCCGCCGCTACAACTGCCACTGCGACTGTGAGAAGCCAGCTGAAGGGGAGCGTTTCTGATGGAGCCTGTATGAGCCCGGACGTCGAGCTAGGCGTGTTCGTGATCGAACTTGTAGCTATCGGTGTCTCGATTACGTAGCTGATTTCCCATTGTCCTGAGCTCAGAGTCAAGACGGGGCTGTTGCTTCTGACTTGGATCCTGTCAGGAGGCCTGTTAATCGCAATGATACTGGAATTTTCAGGAAAGGTTGCCCTGAGCTCATAGGGAGTATCCAAGACCAACGTCCATACCAAGCCCTCTTTCTTCGTTAGGGCCAGCGTGTCATACTCCAAGATCACCTCGGAAGCACCGAGGCTGTAAACAGTCAGGTTCGGAGGACTTAGAGCATAATCCAGAGGCATCGCAGACTGGTCAACTGCCAAAACGTTAGCCACGGATGATGAAAGAAGCTCAATCGTAAGCGACGGCTCGGTCGTGTTTACCGAAAGCTCCATCTTGACGTGAACGAGGCCATCGCGGTAAACTATGGCATCAACGGATTCGACAGAGTAAGAACTGTTCTGGGAGCCAGCCATCGGCAACAATGCCAAGATGCCAAGCGTAAACAGTACGACCGAAAGTCCGAATCTGATAGCTACTCTTGGCGGAACCCTCACGTTATACAAAACCCGATCGACTATCTGCAGGATCCTTGCTTTTTGAGAGTCAGCCCGACCGAATTAAGTATGATTCTCGTATCGAGAATGTTGCTGACAAATCTGGAGCGGAAATCGATGCTCTGCTACTCTCCTTCTTTCCGCATCTCCATTTTGACGTCATTATCCAGTCGACCCTGATCGAGAGATAGTCCAAAATCATCGGAACAAAGGCACCGCGAAAGCCTTCTCTCAGTTCCCGAAAGTGGCTTCACCTGCGTCTAGAAACGCTTCTCGTCCCCATCTACGTCTTCGCGAGAACACAGAGGAAGGACGTGGGAGTTTACGCCTGACGACTAAAGTGCCTTTGTCCGCGATTAATTCAACCTCGGCCCCAGGGGACAGGCCCAACTTCTCCCGTTCTTCCGCTGGTATGAGTATCCTCCCCCATTCGTCCAGCCTAGTTTTTCCCACGGAATGTCGACCTGATTACCCACATATTTTGCTGTTATTGTCCCACATAAAGGGCCCCTTACATGACCACATTCAAGTAGGTATAGTGTCCGAGTCATGATTCAGTGAAACCACACTGCGACTTGACTTCGCTGGTCGATTTTCATATCAGCTACGGGCGATTCATGGATTGCGTTGTCGGGTTGGAGTGTCGGTAACGCGGCTTTTTGGCAGGGTTCGATTGTTGAACTCTCTTCAAGAAAACATGCGAGAAACTGAGTTCACCGATCGTGTGACTGTTTGGTGTGAGCTACGAGTTTGTTTCCTTCCATTGCGATTGTTGTTGAGGAGGGCACATAATCTAGCAAGCTTCCTTTCCTCGTTGGCACATCGGGTCGGAGAGCTATGTCTGTGAACGATCCGCAGCGACTGTTCAGGCGAGAGAAGGCTGCGTAACCCTCATCAGAGATTGCCAGAGTTTGAGGCGGCCTGGCCGCCGCTTGTTCATGCATTTAAGCACTCTAGAAGGTGCCCGCCTAATCCCGGATGTCTCTACCGATCCGAGACCAGGTCCGTAGCTGCGTTGGGCGAATCAGTCAATAAAAGGCACTAGGACTAAGCGTACGCTATGGTTGGTTGATGCTTGGTGGTCTGCGCGGTTGAAACGGAGGGACTGACGAAGCGTTACGGCGACTTGCTCGCCGTCGATTCGTTGAACTTGGGTATTGAGGAGGGTGAGATTTTCGGGTTGCTCGGCCCCAACGGGGCTGGGAAGACAACGACGCTCTCGATGCTTGCTACGCTCCTCAAGCCTACCGCGGGTACGGCGCGGGTGAATGGGTATGATATCACAACGCACCCCGCGGATGTGCGGCGGTCGATTGGCATCGTCTTCCAGGACCCGAGCAGCGACGATATACTAACAGGGCGGGAGAACCTCTACCTGCATGCGTTAATGTTTGGAGTCCCGAAGCGAGAACGCAAAGAGCGCATAGACTACGTTCTCCGCCTTGTCGACCTGCAGGATCGAGCGAACGATATCGTGAAGAAATATTCAGGGGGAATGCGCAGGAGACTGGAATTGGCACGGGGCTTGCTGCATAACCCACGCATCTTGCTCCTCGACGAGCCAACGCTTGGGCTGGACCCGCAGACCCGGGAACACATCTGGGCTTACATTGAGAACCTCGTCAGATCCGAAAGAGTCAGCATCATAATTACGACTCATTACATGGACGAGGCGGATAGGCTGTGTAACCGTGTTGCAATAATCGACCACGGCCAAGTGTCGGCCCTAGACAAGCCGTCGGCGTTGAAGTTGAAGGTAGGCGGCGAGATCATCAAACTCCGCGTCCGGGCGCCTAAACTTGAGCCTTTGAAGAGCTTGGATTATGTCCTGTCGGTCGACCAGTCCGGAAGCACGCTCAGACTGACGGTTAAGGAGGCGAGCAAACATTTGCAGGAAATTCTGAGCGTGGTGGGCGAAGTTGACTCCGTAGAAGTTCATACGGCCACGCTGAACGACGTCTTCCTGCATTATACTGGGCGTGAGATACGGGAGGATTCGGGTGAGGGCGGCGTTTTCGAGCGAATAGCGCGAGTTAGGAGCGGTCGCTGATGGGCGAGCTTGAGGGATTCTACGCACTCTGGTACCGGGAGATGAAGGTATTCACCCGGGAAAAGTCACGAATCGTATCATCCCTGTTCACGCCGCTTTTGTGGATTGTAGTGTTCGGGGGCGGCCTAGGTTCCGCCGTGTCCCTAGGCGGTGTGAATTACCAAGTTTTCATTTTCCCCGGCATACTCACTATGACGATTCTGTTTTCGTCAGTCTTCTTCGGGCTGTACATTGTCTGGGACAAGAAGATCGACTTCTTCAAGGAGGTGTTGGTTGCGCCCTTGTCGCGGACGACGATCTTTGCGGGCAAAATGGTGGGCGGAAGCATTGACGCCCTGCTTCAGGGTTCCGGGATGCTTGTGTTCGGGTTAGTGTTGGGCATAAAATACACATTCCTCAACGTATTCTTCGCTTTTGTCTTCATGTTCGTTCTCGCCTCGGCGCTCGTAAGCCTCGGCCTAATCATAGGCTCGAACATGGAGAGCGTGGAAGGCTTTCAGTTGATCATCAGCTTCCTCGTCTTCCCAATGTTCTTCTTCAGCGGCGCTCTCTTCCCAATCAAGGACCTGCCACAATACCTGCTAATCTTCACGATCCTCGACCCAGTCACCTACGCTGTGGATGGGTTACGAGGTTTGATCTTGGGCTCGTCCCAACTACCCATCGAACTCAACCTGCTGATCCTGACTGGTTTCGCCGCCATCATGATTGGAATTGGGACATGGAGCTTCAAACGATTGAAGTAGAAGCACTACTGCTGCGCGTAGAGCTCTGAGAATGACAGAACAACGGAATTTAGCGAGCGTCAGATCGAGCTCTAGTTTGCGGTTGGCTACAGGAAAGTGTATCTTAGCCATGAGGGACGGGCTTTTCATCCTCTCACGCGAGAAAAATGAACATACGGCTCCACGACTCGTTCTGGGCCTGACAAAGACAATGGGATAATCGATGCTTAGCAGAAGTCCGTATGTCATGGCAAATGTTAACGCTGTGAGGACAAGTCAACTACGCTACAAAAGGAAGATAGAGCAAAATGGTAAAGATCAAGGAGATGCCATTCGCTGAGAAATACGCTTACGCACTTGAATACACGAAACTTCTTGAGACGTTCGTTTCGCCCCTACTGCGAAAACATCTGGGCGACAAATCGATCATGGACCTCAGGAGCACATGGGAAAAGGTTGTACAGCCAATTCCAGAAGATGCTTCGGACGAAGCGAAGTACGAGATAGCCTACCATAACTGGATCCGGCAATGGGAAAGCGCATTCAACCTCATTCGCGACCGGTTGGGCGAAGACGGCGTTGAAGAGTTCAAGCGCGCGGATATTAACGCCTTGAAGAAGGAAAACTCTGGCCCAGCCTTCATGCTCCTAAAAGTCATTCAGGCGCTCTCACCAAGCCTAGCGTTCTCGTTGACAGCAAAACAGATGGTCTATCAACTGCAATGGTTCACCCCTTTCAACGTACCTGAACTTACTGGGCGAAAAGCGACGCTAGACATTCCAAACTGTAAAATACTTGACTCTCCAGAGGGCGAAGTCGTCTGCAAGGTCGGCTGCCAAAGCATCTATCCAATCTGGCTTGCGGAACAGTTCAAGGTAAAGATGCAAACCGATCGAAAAGACAAGAGCTGCACAGTCACCTTGACACAACTCTAGCAACAACCCAGACCTATCGAAAGTCACTTCGAAGACTTGCCAGGCCTGATTTGCCTGTCAGGTAGAAAGGGAGGAAGAAACACGCTGCGAAAACGCAAGTTGAGGCGTAACTGGGAACATCTCTTGAAGAGAATCGTTCCTTCTTGGCCTTCGGTCCGACTAGTCTGATCGCGCCAAGAACTCTTGCCAGCATCTGATAGGTCACTGCCGCATTCGTATGAAGACCGGATAGGCGCACGCATCATATGACAACTAAGACGACAGCAGAGTTTACCGATGTGCCATTTAGTTCAATTCCCTCTTCCGGTGCGATTCAGAACCGAAGTCCTCTTTGTGACACCAAATACTGGTCAGTGGGTCTAGACCCATCGAGTACGCAATTCCTTCATCCTAAGGAAATGCGGGTCGTTAGAGACGCAGCTTGCCTTCAGCTGCAGTGCCGTTGCCGCGATCACAGCATCAGCCATTGGGACGCGGTACTTCTTCCACAAGAGAGCTGCCTCTTTGGCGATCTTCCAATCAAGATTTGTGATGGTGAAATCGCGCTTCAGAAGCTCAGTCCGAAGGTCCGCAGTTGCACGATCCTCCGACTCCAAGCTTAGTTTGTAGAGTTCGTAGACGGTAACACTCGAAACATACTTGGACAAATTGGTCGTAAGTTCTCTTCGAATCCTAGAGGCTTCATCGTCGTTACTCGGATAATAAACAGCGGCAATGAACCGCGTGTCATACAGGACACGCTTTCTACCGCTCATTTTCCGCTCTCATTTTGTCCAGCCGTGCGAAGATGTCGTGTTGCGACGCCTTCCCAGTCCCGACTAGGTCGATTGTCGAGACCATTTTTCTCAGCAACAACCCTTCACCGGTATCCTCAATTTCCAAGGTCGTACCCTCTTCAATCCCGTATTTCTTCCTGAACTCTGCCGGGATGGTCGTTTGGCCTCTTCTGGTTACACTCAGGGTCGGCATAGGATCATCTGAACTCCTACTCGCCGGAATCCTATTAAGCCTTATCCTTGGATCGATGATAGATCTTTCTGTGTTCGAAGTGCGTAGACTGGTCTGTCTCCGCTAACATGACTTGATCTGGTGCTTCTTGGATTGAAGGCTAGGTCGCTGCACAGCAAGGGAGTTGAACCTTTAGTTCAAATCCCTCTGCCGGCGCCATTCATTGTTCGGTGTGGCTCAACGCTCGACAACCGATGTTTAGCTTGCAGGTATTCACTTTGAAGCGATGCTGGTTTTGTCCCATACCGATGAGCGTTTTCGAAAGATGCTGGTGTGACTATAGTTGCTTCATCTTCCCGACAAAATCCTTCACAACAACCATGCCGCGGACGATGTATCCGCTTGACAGCCAGTTCTCGTAGAAGTTCGTGTGAAGGTTGCCTGCGTACGAGAATTTCTCAATCAGACCTAGGGCTGGGTTTTGGCGATCGAGCTCCTCAACAAATGCCCAGAGGCTCGCGTGCGTTCCGAGTTCTACCCCCTTCGTAGCAGCGACTGCTTTGACGATTTCAGCGGCTGCTCCCCACAGCTTCTCTGAGGCCTGTGGCAGATCGTTCTTTTTCAGGAGCTGTTCGGCTTCAAGCAGATATTTGCCGTTGAGCTTTAGATATTCCTCGGCTCTGGCTTCTGTTACCACGCTTACTCGGCATATGAAAAGTAGTTCCACTACTTAAGTGAATCATGGTAAACCGCAGAATAAAACAAACCCCGACGGTCTCTTTCCTTTATCACAGCGTTGTAATGGTGACTTGGAAATCGGAAGCTCTAACCGTTTTTCCTTGCCTTATCCCTGACGACTGAGAGATGCAAACCAAGAGCGTCTTCGAAGTTGCGTTTTGCTTCTTTCAGAGTCTTGCCTACCGAATACACGCCCAGTGCCGAGCATGCAACTGCGTAGGTTCCATTGTCCTCGCGAAGGATTTCAGTTCGGACATCCCTCAGCTTTAGGGCCAACTTCTCTGACCTGAGAAGAGAGACGACCTCCCTACCTATAAGAAATAGCCGATATAAATTGGCTCCACTCCGAGCGGGGACATCAAAGGTTTCCCGCCATTTCCTCATCTGTTTCGCCATTTCATGTAAAGGAATTGAACCTTTAGTTCAGCTCCCTCTCCCGGCGCCATGTGACATGCCCGACGACCAGACCTCGAAAAGGTTGAAGACGTCTACTTGAACTCATGCCGACGCCAAGCAGAAGTACGAACGGACGAGAACGTATGAAACAACACTAGTGTAAGCCCTTTTCAGCCTGTCCTACGATGTAGTTTACCAGTCTTTTTGCGAACCAGCCCGTGATGCCTGTGTACTGCATCGTCACCTGTTTTACGATCGATAGCTTATCGTAGTATAGCCTCATGTGCTGAATCTTGCTATCGCTGAATTCGTACACGGTTATGCCAGGAGCTTCGTATTTCTTGCCTTCGAAGTCGCCCTCAGAAACGCCCTCGGAAACAGCTCGATTCTCTTTCACCATGATTCCAATTCCAGAGAGTCTAGCCGTCTCAGTCGGGCTGACCTGAGTGTCCCAAGTCCAGAAATGCTTCACCTCCCGCTTGCCTTTGAATGTGCCCACAGGTGCAACCAAGACCGCGTCCTCCGCAAAGAAGGAAAGCATCTTCTCCACATCTCTTTCCTCAAACGCAAGGCGAAATTCACGCACGATACTTTCAATCTCCTTCTCAGACATCTCAACCTCACCTCCTTCATCTTTCCGGGTACTTCTCTTTGGGCCCCTCCTCGGCACTCATGTGTTCAGAAAAAGGTAACGCAAGAGAAACAGCTATGGAATGTTTCTAGCTACTTCTTGCTTTTCAGACGATCGGAATCGGACACAGGTCCTCCCGTATTCTGTATCCCGTTTCCAGATCGGTAATGGCCAGAAATTTCGCGTTTTGCTCTGCGCCCATCTTTACACCAGCCTCAAATCTGAGGTTCAAAGCCTTGGGACACCTTCTAGGCACACTTGGTGTCCCGCCTCGGCCGAAGAATCTGCCCCTGGCGCAATTCTGAACCTTTTGTTCGTGCCAGCCCGAGACTTCAAACTCTCGGTTGATGGTGTCGGGTCTCCCTGCGGGGATTCTGAACCTTTAGTTCAAATCCCTCTCCCGGCGCCACTCTGACTAGGCTTTCTCTGTCCGCGTGTGTTCGATGGTGAAAAAGCAAACTGAATTAGAACCGAGCAGAGCGCGCCAATTGGGCTTGGGTTTAGGAGCGTGAATCTCACAGCACCCCTACAAGGAACAAAAGCGCTGCCGTCAAGGCTCCTACGGCTACCATCTTCAACCCAGCAAGCAACAGGCTAGTTCTGGATATCGTGCCGAGCAAGACACCCAAGAAGAATACGGACAGCAAAACACCTCCGACAGAAAACCAGAAAGCCTGTTCTGAACCAATCAATCCGAGATACCCAAGCATGTATGGAATAAGCGTCAGAGTCGTATAGGCGGCAGGCAGAGTTCCACCAATGAACCCAGCGATTAGCGGAGCCGCAACGGCTGCGTCCTCGTGTATAGTGTCGTTCAGGGAGCGCAGCATCGAATCCTCCAGCTCCTTTAAATGACGAACTCGTTCAGCCCGTTCGGTCAGAATGTTCCCTGCGGACTGAGAGATGGCAAGAGCCCCGCAGATTCCCAAGCCGGCCGCGAGGAGCAATGAAGCCTCAGGAGCCCCATCCCTCACAGCCCTAGAACCTAGAAGCAATCCAAGAATCGACAGATTTCCGTCGAAGGCATTGGTCACAAACCACCTTCGTGCGATGATGATGACTCCTGAAATACGCAGATGTTGACGCAGCCAGCCCAATTGCTATTTCTGACCGAGGCACATTTCTCGAAATGCCCCTTTTAAGGGGTCGCCCGTACTCTGAATTTCGCGTCTCGTAAGGGCTCAGATTATATGAGGCGCTCGCAATACGGCCCATTCACGACTACCGCACGGTCGGCTGCGAATCCGATTGGTTGCTCAGATCATAAAGATCGTCTTAGACGTATTGAAGCCGCGTGAACCACCGCTCCATGAATTTGCCTCAAAGCTTGTTTCGATGCATGGGGTTGAACATGTTGGGATTTCCCTAGGAGAAATAGATCAGAATACCGAGAGTGTCAAGGTCACACTTGAGGGAAACGAAATTCTGATGGACAGCGTCCGGAAACACTTAGAAGGGCTCGGTGCGGCAATACACAGCATAGACGAGGTCAGCGTCGTCAGAAGAAAACCAACTCCCACGCACTGAACAATGATTGCGTGCGAGTAACCCCAAACCGTCTGGGCAGGTGAGTTGGAGCTTTCGTCGGCGCATCTCACCGCAGTGCCCGCATTTCCTAGGTAGTGGCTTGGTATGATACGAGCATGGTCTAGATCGAGTCTGCAAAGGTCCTCATGGATTGCGCTAGTTGCCGCGGTCCTTTTCGGCCTAAGTACGCCCATAGCAAAAGGATTGCTCGGAGTCGTCTCTCCGCAGGTTCTTGCGGGATTGTTCTATTTGGGCGCGGGTATCGGCCTGACCTCGTTAAGATCAATACTCCAGGTCGGGACAGTTCGCAAAGAGACGCCTCTCAGTCGGACCGATCTCCCTTGGCTTTCGGGTGCGGTTATCTTTGGCGGAATAGTTGCTCCCGTACTATTGCTAGTGGGTCTGGAACAGATACCCGCGTCCGATGCATCTCTGCTGCTAAACTTGGAGGGTGTCTTCACTGCAACATTGGCATGGGTTGTCTTCCGCGAGAACGTTGGTCGAAGAGTAGGAGCAGGGATTGGGGCGATCTTGCTCGGAGGCGTCCTGCTCTCCTGGCAGCCGACTGCAACGTACGTCGTCCTCTCTGGACCTTTAGCTATTGGAGCTGCCTGTCTGTGCTGGGCGATCGATAACAATCTCACACAGAGAATATCCGCTGGCGACCCTCGCGAGGTGGCAGCGATCAAGGGGCTGGTTGCTGGCATGATCAATGTCTTGCTTGGCTTCTGGTTTGGGGGCACTTTGCCATCTGCACCCTGGACGGTAGCTGCCCTCGCGGTCGGCTTCTTCACGTACGGACTGAGCCTCATGTTTTATGTTCTGGCCCTACGGAAACTCGGGACTGCAAGAACTGGCGCCTACTTTTCCGCGGCGCCATTCATTGGCGCCTTTGTCGGATTAGTCATGTGGCATGATCCAGTTACCCCGCTTTTTGTAGTCGCTTCGGTCGCGATGGGCGTAGGGGTGTGGTTTCTGATGTCAGAGCGACACAATCATTCGCATATTCACAACGCCATAGTCCATTCTCACAGACATATCCACGACGAACATCATCAGCACAGACACGTTTCGCTTGACCCGTCAGGGGAACCACACAGTCATCGACATGAGCATGAACCAATCATGCATTTGCACGATCACTACCCGGACATCCACCATCGACACTCCCATGAACGGCAGAGGACGAGAACTACTTGACCAAAGATGGCCACCGCGGGACGCTTTCGTAACGGCTTTGAACCTTAGCTTCAAATCCCTCTCCCGGCGCCATCTCGTTTGCCCTAAGGCTAATATTGTGCTTCGTCACCGGGGTACTCGGGTGAAGTAGTCACGGCGCAAGTGAAGATCATTGCATCGAATGACACAATAGAGCGATTCAAGAGAGTCGTCCTAGCGAAGCGGGGGAAGCTTGAGCTGAGCGCGGAGGGTGAAGAGGCTCTTAGGTTGTACATCAAGAAATATGAGAACTTGCTGGGGGGACTGTGCCCGCCCGATAGGGACCCTCTTGCGAAAATCTGCGGGATTGGACGGTCTTCGGCACGTCATAACGTGCTGAGGGATCTAGAAAAGCTGGAGACTGGACAACTCTGATTTTCGTTGATACGACGGAATGGGTAGGAGACGCGGATAGGAATGATGAGCTTCACAGCTCAGCTCACGAGATCATTGAATCGATAAGACTTGGGTCATCTCCGCTTGGGTTAACGACGGATTTCATTATAGACGAAACTGTCACAGTTCTGGGCAAACGAAGGGGTTTTCGTGCAGCCGCCGCGGCTGACGTAGGCAGACTGATCATCGCATCCCCGCGGATCGTCACCGTTTTCGTAGATGAGAGCATACTGAAGGAGTCGATTGCAGCCTACGCAAGGTATACTGGTAGACTAAGCCTGACCGATGTAGTTTCAACAATCGTCATGAAGCGTTATTCGGTGAAGCATATTTTCTCTCACGATTCGGACTTCGACATCGTAAGCGGAATCCGACGCATGACAAAGCCCTAGCCCCGCACGACGACTTTGTAAGGGTGTTGAACCTTTAGTTCAGCTCCCGGCGCCAAACCTCGGGTTCAACTCCTAGCGTTTTCCGCGTTTCCTCGGCTTAAGAGGGTTCAGAAGAGAACGTATGGCGTACCAGATGCGTGATGGACACCCGATAGACATCCACGACTACGAGAAGCGATTGACGCGGGCCATCCGGTTCATGAAAGCCCACTCGAAGGTTTCGCAACACAACAAAGATCTCATAATGGTATTTCTGGATACGCTCAAGGCCGAAGGTCGATATTCGCCGAACCTGAGCATGGGGGGCCGGGAGGGATTCGAAGCCTCGACCCATGAATAGCACATCAGTGGTCTTGGTGGGCCCTCGCGGGCCCGCTAACGTTTATCCTACATATCATGATCTCAAAATGGGGCTAACTTAATCACAAGTTTGAGACCGGGCGCCCGTCGTCCTCTTAAAATATCGCCGCAGGTAATGGTCTTTTGAGGTTTGTCGTGTTGGCAAGGTCGCTCCTAACGCAGCAGGATCGCCAGTTGCTGCTTGAGACAAGGAATATTCTCGAAGAACTTCTCGAGACAGAGGAGGTCCTCAGGGACAAAGCGCTAATGGAATCAATCAAGCAGTCCCGAAGAGACGTGAAGACCGGCAGGGTCTATACGGTTGCACAGCTTAAGCAGAAGCTCAGAAAACAAGGAAAGCTATAGTCTAATCTCAACCAGAAGCTTCCTCAGGATTTGCGCAAACTCGACCGGGTCACCATCAGGCGTATTCTGCAGACGATCGAACTTCTCAAAGAAGATGCACGACTGGGTAAGATGCTCCGTGGGCAACTCGAAGGATTCTGGTCCCTAAGAGTGGGAGAATTCAGGGTAATCTACAGCGTTGAAGAAGGCGGCCGAACTGTTACGCTCCGAGCCGTAGGTCATAGGAGCGTAATCTACACTCATTAGCATCTAGACTGGTCTCCTCAAGCTCACTGCAATCACCGAAGAAGATAACATGCTCCCAATGTTCAATGCCCTCTCCCGGCGCCATTCTGAACCTTTTGATGAGTGCCCTTCCGAGACTCCAGAACTCTGAATCTGACGCGAAATCGATCTGAGCGATTAAGTTGGCGCGGACAGTTCATCGATTTCCAAGAGTTCGACCGCGGTGATCTCGCGGTTGGTTCTGTCTCTGAATAGGTGGACGTGTGGGTGCGAAGGTTCGCCGAGCTCGCCATCGGAAGGTTTCTTGAATCGTACGCATAGCGTGTCCAGCTTAGGTTCCAAGGTCACTTCGATAACCTCTTTGGGAAGCTTAATCCCAGCGAGATGCTCAGCCCTCCGCAGTAGCCGCTGAATATCCAGCCCTAATAGAGACGACGTAGCCATCTCGCCTTCCTCATCCTTGCGTAGGTGCGCTCACCAATTAAGTATGCCGTCTTCACGGAGCCCCTAATCACTATGACATTCAAGTACAAATCGCCAGCCCTTAGTATGAAGTATCTCGACCCATGTGCATCAAGAAATACGTTCATTGGACTCTCCAAGGCTCGGATCAGAGATGAAAGCAATTGCTCTTTGGGAAAACCTACAATTGAAAGCATTTGCGGATGCTTTCTCACTATGTGATCAATCACTTCGGGAGTAATAACGACCTGTGAACCATCGTAGGCTTTGACTTCGCTCATTTCTGACTCCCGGCCCCATTCGTTAATAGACCAACAAAGATGGCACTGACCCTGTCCTTCGGCTCATTTTTGGCTTACCTCGCGCTTGGCTGACGGTTCTGCATCACAGATTTCTTGGCCCGCAAATGACCGCCCGAAGGCGATGGTTCCAAACCTTCGGCTGCCAGAGAAGGGTCGTACTGTAGGGATGTTGAACCTTTAGTTCAAGCTCCTCTCCCGGCGCCATTCTGAACCTCTTGTTCAGTGTCCGGCTTGAAATCAAACGAGTGGGAGGGGCAGCGCTGGAGAGGGCATCCCACTGATAGGAGACGACGACATGCGCGAGAGTCCTAGATCATTTTGTTGCCCAATTCAGCGTAGATCCGTTCAACGTTTTCCACGTGAACGCCCTCGTAAGGTTTGGGTATGCTTTCCAGTCTCTCTTTGGAGACGCAGTCCGCCAACTTGACTCCTGCGGTTGCCTCCTTAATCGTCTTTCCAGCATTGAAATATTCAGTAACAACAGACCGCAAGCTCTCGATGTACCTGACGTCGCTGTCGAGTTTTTCGCTCCCGCATATTCCTCCGTGCCCCTGAATAATCCTCCCTCCTCCGCCGACAACTGTCTGAACTCTCTTGAGAGATTCAATCAGAGCCTTGCTATCGCCATACCAAATGTATGGGAGCTCTATCACGGTGTCACCTGCGATGATAATACGCTCATCTTTCAACCAGCCGGTAATCGAATCAGGCGTATGTCCTGGTGTGTGAAGAAACTCAATCCTTAGATTTCCAACGGCCAAGACCGACCTGTCCGCGACCATTTCGTTGGGATACGTAGGTCTAACTTTTTCCTCCTCTTTCAGTTCCTTGTTCAACCAAGTAAGGTCGTCCGCACGCATCAAATCGTTACAAAGACTGTGCGAGATTATTCGTTTAGTTTGAAGGAAGAGCTGATTCCCAGCCGTATGATCGCAGTGCCAGTGTGTGTTGATTAGACCCTTGATGTTCAAACTCATATGGCTGATGCTGCGAAGCAACTCAAGGGTATCCACGGGATATAGCATCGAGTCGAAGACAAAAGCGTCTTTTCCCGACTGGACCACGGTGGAGGTCACACCTACTCCCAACGGATGACGGCCCTCGAATACAGTAACTGACTCGGATACCTTCCTCTGAGCGAGGCCCATAACGCCCAAGTCAGCAGGATTGCTATTATGCCTTGGCTAGTCATGTCTAGTAGCTCTTTCACACCCTGAGGTCATCGCGTCTTCGAACCCCACATTGATTTCATATGTTGGTCGTCGTGAAGCAAACCAGTTGTCTGGGCGCTTCTAGATGGTTTACCCTCTTAGCAGGTCAGTAACATATGCGCGGCGTAGAATGCCGTTCAGAACACTTTTTCGTGAATTCCATTTGGAGTCTCTCCTTTCCACAGGCGAGAAATCCTTGCATCAAGTAGGCGGTAGTACGCGCCTCCGTTCCAGAGGAGCCGGCGTATTTCTTGGAGATTGAGGGTCGACTTCCAAGATCTATACGCATTTAGGGTTTTGTTGATGATCATGCCTCGTGCATTGTACCGGTCTGTCATCAGTCTCTTGACGCCTGCCTCTGCCAGCTGGTGCAGTCCATCTTCAAGCGCTTCCTCAGTCACGTGCGGGAGGATAGGTGCGACGAAGACCCATGTCTCCACCCCCGCCTCATTCAGTCTTCTAAGAGCATCAATCCTGTCTTTGACTGAGGATGAGCGTGGTTCGAAGAACGGTTGCGCTTGATTACTGAACGTAGTTATCGTGAAACCGACATCCACTCTGCCCTTCATACGTGCAAGCAGGTCCAGGTCTCGGAGGACGAGGGCGCTCTTCGTTAGGATTGAGATCGAGAACTTAGGATATCCTAGTATAAGCTTGATGGCTCCTCGTGTCAACTTGTATTTGGCTTCAACTTGCTGATATGGGTCGCATACGCTACTGAACCAGACACTGCCGCCGGAACGTCTTGGCAGTTCTTTCGCCAATACCTCAAGCAGGTTGACCTTCACATCCACGAAGCTACCCCAAGCGTCCTGCAAATGTCCCGAGAAACGGCGCATGAAGTTCGCATAGCAGTATACGCAGCCATGAAGGCAACCTGTGTAAGGGTTAACCGTGTAATCGTAAGATGAGACTTTGGTTTTTGACAGAGCCGTCTTGCAGGTTTTCTCGACGATCTTCGGTGAGTCGCGCTGCTCAGTTCTATTCATCAGCCCTTTCTCCAGAGACTTCGTGCAGCATCAAACTATACACTGTGAAGCATGCGTCTTAAGGACTCAATCAGCGTCCCATCAAGGTTCAGATCTATGGCTCTGACGGTAAGCTCATCTTGGCAGGGGGCAGCTAGATCCTACCCGTCCTTGCAGATCTGCTCGATCTCCTGAGAGGCACTGGCACTTCACTGCACCCGGCATTTTCCTTCAGAGCCATTGCTCAGCCTCCACGGAACCCATTTTCAGCTTGCTCGCTCCACCTACGGAATGGAAAGCCTATTCACCAGCATGCGCGCCCCTTAGTGCGCTTCGAAGTGGAATCTGATGGACGTCAACCGTGCCATAAGGACCATGCGTGCCGTTCGTCAATTCACCGAAACGAAGGTTCATGACGAAAGCATCAAACATATCTTGGAAGCTGGACGATGGGCGGGAAGTTCAAAGAACACGCAGCCTTGGCGGTTCATCGTCGTTAAGAGCCGCGAAACGTTAACCCGCCTAGCTCAGTGCGGCAATTATGCCAGCCACTTGCGCGAGGCGGCGTTCGCGATCGTGGTCGTGACCGAGCCTCATGCGGAATTTGACGGTGGACGTGCGATTCAGAATATGATGCTGGCCGCTTGGGGTCATGGCGTGGCATCATGCATTGCGACAATGCACCGCGAAGTGGACGCCAAGAAAGTCTTGGGCATACCGGCGAACCTGAAGTTGCAGCAGGTCGTCTCATTCGGCTATCCCCGCCCAAGTGTCATCCCAACAATTGAAGGAAAAGCATTGAAAGAGGTCCTCGCCTCGGTCGGACGCAGACCTCTAGCGGATCTAGTTCACCACGAGAAATGGTGACCAGAACATACACCGACCGCTGAGTGGCCAAAGTGCACCATAGGACGCATCATACCTAGACTCGCTTGAGTCGCGAATGATGTTTCACGCTAAGGAGAGAGAGTCTATGCACAAGTCCGCTCGACTAATGAAGAAGAAGATTGTTCAATGTCAATGCTACCAGCAGTATGTTCGCCATATTCTCAGGACTGAACCAATGGAGGTTGAGGTAGGTCTTCAACGAACACCCTAGAGGTCCTCGAGGACAAAGGACCCGTTGCCCGCGAACCCTACAAAGGTGTGAAGCTGACCGTGGAAGGAAGCTGCTGGTCTCAGTCTTCAGACGGCACAGGCTTGCGGAGAGACTTCTGACGGACGTGTTGCATCTTGACTGCGCTGAATCGCGTGAGGAAGCCTGCAAACTGGAACATGTGACCAGCGATCAACTTGCCCTAACGATCGAGAAAACTCTCGGCTAACCGCAGACATGCCCACATGGAAACCGGACAGCTGAGCCCAACTGGAACCCGATCTTCAGCCCAGTGGATGGTGGGGACAATTCAGTGGACTCTCTGCCATAGATCGTTTGAATCGCGAGGCTCCGTCAGGCTGCCTCAAGAAAACACGAGGCAGCCTCACGGTGCCTCACCTTGAAACCCTAAAAATCCTCACCCACTTGCAGAGATCAGCTCTCGATTCTACCATTCAGCGGATATCTCCTAGGACTGCAGATGAGAGCCCGGAATAGGTCTTCTGTCCCAACCATGCTCCTGCTAGGCTTCCCAGTAGCGCTGCTGCGGCTGGAAGTTGCGGACTGAGAACCGAAGGAAACAGATACGCAATGAATGGAAAGCAGGTCGCGTAGAATAACAATCCCATGAGTCAACCCAGCAAACAGGCGATAACAGCTCGATAAATCAGTGTGATAAAGATGAGGTGAAAACCGGGCTTACCGGTGTATTGGAGTCAAAATCCCCTCTCCCGCGCCATTGATATAGCCGCCGATCGCTGGTTGTCGTGATCAGAGGTTCGACCGGTGGCAAAAGGAGAGGACTCATACCAGTTCTTTGTGAGGTCTCTACGAAGGCTGATGGACAGGTATGAGGGGCAGTATGTGGCAATCGTCCGCCGGTCGGTTGTAGCACACGGCAAGGATGCCGAAATAGTCTATCTAAAAGCCCGTAGGATGCATCCCGCCGCGAGAATCCTCGTAGGTCAAGTGCCTGTAAAGGAGGCCATGATACTTTGGGTCGCGCGTGTTTCCCCTTCTCAAAACAGAGATCAGAAGCCTTCGGAATCATAGCCAGACCCATTGTCAAAGTCACACTCAGGGCACGTTCAGGGGAAAGCTTCGACATCACAGCTCTAGTGGATTCGGGCGCAGATGTTTCCATATTCTCTCCAAGCGTCGCTCGGATCATGGGAATACAGATTGCCGAAGGGAAGCATAGGACGCTTCATGGTTTGGGTGGCAAAATAGATGCATACCTGCATCAAGTTGACCTTCAGCTTGGCGGTATGAGAATCCGAGCAAGGGTCGCATTCCCGACTGTTGAGATTCCAAACATCCTGGGCCGTTTGGACCTGCTCAGAAATTCATCAATCATCTTGAGAGACGAGAAAGAAGTCTGTTTCGAATACTAACAAGTGCTAATACTCGTTGCGATCGGATAAGATAGCGAACCATCAATCTTGGGCAGCACTACGCTAGAGATCCTCGAACTCAAGTTCGACGCACGACCAGAAAACTTGAAAGATCGATTCCTACCGAGTAGCGAGATTTGCTGTTCTCGTGGGAAATACGCCTGTTAGGCGTTGCGTTCTTTCAGGGCAAGGCAAAGGGATTTTACTCGTCGTCCTGTGACCCAGTTCTTGTGGTCTCGAAATCCCCCCGAAACTTCTTGGGATGCGCAGGAGTTCGCGATGCGGTCCAAGAATCAAATCTAGAAGCGCTCATCGCGAGGCAGTCGCACCTGGAATCTTCTGCGTGAGCAGACTTATGAGATTGGGCTGACATTACTATCACAGTTCCGCTAGCCTACGCTGACTTCTAGTGGAGTCTAGCTCCGAGGTGGGGAGCTTTACAAGTACCAAGACTAGAGGAGTGATGGTGAAGATGGCCAAGTTCTATGTGAGATGGCAGCTGAGCCCCCTAGGAACGCCTCCTAATCCTGAGGAGAGAGTGAAACTCTGGTTGTCGATGCTTGAGATGGTCAAAGCCGACCTGAGTGCCGGCCTCGTCAAGGACTGGGGGATGTGTAGTGATGCAAGCGGTGGATACGCTATCATCGAGTCAAGCGAAGTAGACCTCTACACAGGTCTGCTAAAATGGATACCCCACGTGAGTTTTGATGTCAAGCCGGTTCTCGCAGTAGACCAAGTACTGGAATCGATCAAGAAAGCTACAGCAAAATAGGGCGAGGTTAAGCTTCAGGAGTGAGTGGAAAAGTTCAAAGAAGCGTAGCAGCGAACGTCCGAGCTTTCCGGCTGAGAGTCATGAACCCCTAGCCGCCAAACACATCCGTAAACTCACGCGGCCTATGTGTTCTGATTAGACGACGTATCTTCCTCGTGTGTAAGTGTGCATCGCCTGAGACGAGAGGGATCCCGGTCGCTAGCGAAGCGGCCACAAAGGGAGCGTCCTGCGGAACCCCTACTGCTCCGGCGGCTCTTCTTACATAACCGGCGTAGACCTCACGTGGTATCCAGTCAAGTGGAAGACTGGAGACAATGAATTCGATGTCGTCATGATGAAGGCCCATCTTACGCTCCAGGTTTGTCCGAAGCTCTTCTCTGGCGAGATCGATTGAATAGAGCTCAACCAGGGGCCCTGTCCCCAGCAAGATTATCTTGCCGCATACACCCGCCGGGTTATGTAGTGCTGAGTAGATTACGTTGGTGTCAAGAAGGCCTCTTTTCCTTTCCGAACCATTGTCTGAAGAGTTCAATTCGAATAGCTTCGCCTGAGCCCGTAAGTTCATCCAGCGACAAACGCCTACGTCTTAACCCAGCCCTGAACCGACGGGAAGCCTCCAAGAATCTTGCCTTACTGATTTCCGAAACCAGTTTGTCCAACATCTCGTCCATGGACTTGAATCCCATCTCCATCTTGGCAACCATCAGTCTCCGATGAGTATCCTCTGATACGAGTATCGACTTCACCATACGCATCTCCCGCGTTGATCGAGGTATGTAGAAATATAAATCTATAGTCGCGGCCTGAGCGAGTCCGTCTTCAGGAAGCTCGAGGTCAAAGCCGTGGAGGGAATGAAAAGGCCAGTACCAGTCGCGATCGGAGAAGAGAAGGAGGCGATCGATCCTGGGCTACACCGCATTGGAAATCCCTAAACACAAAATCAACCCCAATACCACAAAACTCGAAAAATCCATTCCTATCGAATACTGAGATTTGCTCTCCCAAGAATAAGAAGTCCCTGAGTAGTCCTCCGGTTAGGCGTTGCGTTCCTTCAGAGCGAGGTGAAGGGATTCTACCCGTCGCCCTGTAACCCAGTTCTTATGATGTCGAAATCCACCGCCGAAACTTCTGGGGATATGCAGGAGTTCGTGGATCAATGTCTTCTCTCTCTCCTCGAGAGGTAGAGAATCGTACTGTTCGGCCAAAACTTCGATCGCATAGTATGCCGGCTCGCTCAACGCCTCCTGCCAAATCCGAGGCAACGAATGCAGTCGAGCAATCACATTCCCGGCTTTTGATCCATAGCTCCTATAGCAGTAGACCCGATTCCTCGGAATATGCGAGAAGTCCAACCTATCAATGATTCTTGAGACCAGTCCCTTGACATCTGGTGCTCGCTCATAACGAAAGCGCATGCCATCAAGCACCAAGCGAGGTATCTAATATGATTGGCCGACTCCGTCCCTGGAGGAAAAAAGGAAGAAGGGGCGTCGCATTCAGTTCGCTCTCAGATTTCTTGCTTCAACTATGTAGAATCTGACTATCATGTTTCGCAGCCGTATCTCTCCTCAAATCAGACAGCCACGCTGTGGTGAACTTTCAAATCACAATGACGCAGTGAACGGTTCCTCCGCCCGCAGTTCATGGAAACCCAGTGCTCACGTGAGTCAATCAAAAGCTCACGTAAGCTCAGGAAAGCTCGTACATTACTGGTCTTGTTTCGTTCTAGGCTCGATACATTGTTGGGGCGTTGAATTGTAAAGCTACGATCACGTCTACTATTATAAGCGAAGGCACATGTGTGTTCCAACTGTAGGGCGCTAGTGATTCACCAGAGGAGGTGAGCTCTGATAATGAAAATCGTGGTATGGAAACAGGCTTCGACCTCAGTGATGCTCGCTGCCCTAGTTCTCTTGACCACATTGCTGGTAAGCGGTATCTTGCCGGTCATGGCTGGCTCAAGCACCAACGTTGGCAAGCACGCTTACAAGGTCAACATCATCGGAAGACCCAACGATTGGCAGGGAAGTGACACCGGAAGCGAGAGCAAGACAGTCTTCATCAGCATAAAGGTCTTCGAGGAGCTCGTAGAATGCGAGCCCCTATCAGGCGTGACTCCAGTCGGCGAAGTCGTTGAAGCAGCACAAGTCGAGCCAGGCCAGAGAATACACTTCTACCAAGGCAGCGCATTTGACGTCGTCGATCGAGACGCCACCGATGGGAAGGCCGTAA
>Ga0209725_1000245_pt1 | contig 33392 bp, 31 predicted proteins | sample I18A1metaG_FD_184145 | JGI IMG/M metagenome (GOLD analysis project Ga0209725, IMG submission 184145) | Lake sediment bacterial and archeal communities from Gulf of Boni, Indonesia to study Microbial Dark Matter (Phase II) - ​I18A1 metaG... | ecosystem: Environmental > Aquatic > Freshwater > Lake...
GACCAAGTCAGAGTTGTAGCCGTGAGAATGCTGTAGAATTCTTTAATACCATAGCCTTTCCGATACGCATTTTTGAGTAGCTACGCAAATATTATAACCCCATAATGACAATCACCATGGAACCAGAGGATACTCCCGTGAGCAGCCCGCAAGGGAACCCTAACACAGTCAAGCGCATAGCCCTGGTCGCTTCAATGGCAGCGCTTGGAAACGTACTGGCTTTCGTTTCAACGGCTGTGGCCCCCATCGCCCCTCAAGTGGCGTTAGATCTTTCCCATGTAGCGACCTTCATAGTTGCCATGTACTGCGGTCCTTACTACGGCTTGGTGACCGGTACCCTTGTAGGAGTTGCTCCTTACTACCAGTTCGGCGTCCTCGGGGCATACGGGCCGTTTCTGGGTTTGCTAATTCTGCCGGGTAAAGGTTTGACTGGTCTCTTCATGGGCTTCCTAGCGAGGAGGCTCAGGCCTTTTCCTTCAGTAATTCTCAGCTTTATCCCGGAATGCATCTACATATACGTTTTCACAAAATACGTAACGTTAATAGTGTTGAACTTCTCACTCCCAGATCCAGTTGTCTTCGCTATTTTGACCAAGGCCTGGCTTGAGATAGCCATTATGGCATTCTTGATGGAGATAATCAAGAAACGGAAGATAATGGAAAGTATTTTTGTTCGATAGCCACTGCTTTCTGGTAATCAATGCGAATCGGCAAACAGCAGCGGTAACAGATAGACAAATAACCGAATAGAAAGTTAAGAAAGGAACTCGGAGGCTCGCGATCCTATGGATTTCAACCTTACCCCCGAACAAGAGAAATTACGCAAAATGGTCAGTGAGTTCGCTCAAGATGAGATCGTTCTCCGGGCAAAGGATATTGACAGAACAGGAGAATTCCCTGTGGACAACTTTAACAAGATGGCGAAACGAGGGCTCCTAGGTATACCCTTTCCCCGGTCCTGCGGCGGCTGGGGTGGAGACAATATCAGCTACGCTCTGGCAGTGGAAGAGATAGGAAAAGTATGTGCGAGTACTGGCTTTATACTCGGAGTTCATATCATGTCCGCTTACTGTGTACACCTCTTCGGTAATGATCAGCAGAAGAGAAAGTTCCTTACACCGCTGTCATCAGGCGATAAGCTAGGCGCTTTCGCTCTCACGGAGCCGTCTACTGGATCAGACGCGTCTGCGATGAAGACTACCGCGATCCTTGAAGGGTCCGAATACGTCCTTAACGGGAAGAAGTGCTTTGTCACAAGCTCAGGTCACGCAGGTATCTACGTAGTTTTTGCAGTGACAGATCCCAGCAAAGGCGCCAAGGGAATAAGTGCGTTCATAGTGGAAAAAGGCTATGAAGGCTTTAGCTTCGGGAAGATTGAGGACAAGATGGGGCTTCGTGCCGCAGCGAACGGAGAGTTGATCTTCAAGGATTGTAAAGTACCTGAAGAGAATCTATTAGGGACAGAAGGTGACGGCTTCAAGATAGCGCTCTCAGCAATAGATAGAGGGCGTATTGGGATTGCCGCTCTAGGCGTCGGAATTGCGCAAGCCGCACTAGATTCAGCGAAGATGTATGCGAAGCAGCGAACTCAGTTTGGTCAAGCTATCTCAAATTTTCAAGCGATTCAGTTCATGATAGCTGATATGGCTACAGAGATTGAAGCAGCTCGTCTCCTTGCCTACAAGGCCGCTTGGCTTGCCGATGTGGGCGAGCGGTTCACGAAGCAAGCGTCTATGGCAAAGCTGTATGCATCAGACGTTGCAATGAAGGCGACTATAAATGCAGTCCAGATACATGGAGGCTACGGTCTCCTCAAAGATCTTCCTGTCGAACGCTATATGCGTGATGCAAAAGCGCTGGCGATCATTGAGGGAACTTCAGAGATGCAAAGAGTGATAATATCGCGGGACGAGTTAAAGTGACCCTTTCAAGGTACCCGTTTGATCTTCCTCCAGTATCTAGTGAGACGTTTCAGCATGTCTATGCTTTCTAAGAATCGGGTTGTATGCGTCTCGGCGGGTCCTTCAAGGAGTTGCCAGAGATCGCCTGGAGTGTCTACGTCGAATGAAAGGCTGGGGGTCCAAAGTACTTTGAATGGAATATCTCTTTCTTGAATACGCTTAAGGTGATTGACGAAACTCTTATACCCGTAGTCAGTCCGGATCGCGTCAGGAGGAGTGCGTAGTAGACCGTTCGTTCCTTCGGTTCGCGAGGGAGAAATCACGACAGCTGCGTCAAGTCCTAGCTGCATCATCTGTTCAACATCGTTCTCGTTCACCAAGGGCAAGTCCCCGAGCACCACCAGCACGGAGGTAGCTCCGTTCTTACGCGAGCGTTCGGTCGCATATTCAGTCGATATGTTTAGGCCGACCGAAGGCTCTTCTAGAAACTTTGCTTGATATGTTCTCGCTAACCTCTTTACTGGCGTATCGGCTCCGACAACAATGATATCGTCGAGCAGCTTAGAGTCTTCAAGAGCTTGGAGCACGTCCTTCAGCATCATCTCGGCGATAGCTCTTCTTTCCTTCGGACGTAGAACTTTCGAAAGCCTCATCTTGGCCTCGGATAAACGCTTCACTGGAACAATAGCTACTCTCTTCATCTACTAGCCTTCTCAAGCGCCTCGATAGCTACCCTCGCAAGGCTAATCTTGTCGTCCTGTGTCCTCATAATGGTATTCGTGCATACCACTCCCATACCTAACTTCTCGATCTCACTCTTCAGCTCCCTGTCCACCGTGTCCACTATGAACACATCTAAGAAATCCTTGTAGAGTTCAGCCACCTGGACAGCTGAGACTTTCAGGCCCACTCCTCTCATCAACTTGTCCGCTGGTCCTTTTATCGGCTTCCCTCCCACGATAGGACTTATCGCAACAACGCTTGAATCAGTCTTCATAAGAGCGTCTCTAATCCCTTTAAGCGATAGGATTGTTCCGATACTGACAAGTGGATTGCTAGGGCAGACAATAATTCCGTTGCAGTTGAGTATAGCTTCAACAACGCCCCCAGCCGGTTTCGCCAGTTCGGATCCCTCAAAAATTATCTCCAGCACTTCATCTTGAGCCATCCTCTTCACAAGGTACTCTTGGAAGTCCATTAACCCGACTGGCGTTCTAATTATTGTTCGGACTCTGTCATCGGTCATAGGAAGAAGCCTAATCTTCACCCCTAGAGACCAGCAAAGTAGTCTAGTTGCCTCGGAAAGCGTTAGACCTTCACTCATGAGCCATGTACGTCGAATGTGCGTGGCAAGGTCTTTGTCACCGAGTCTAAACCAAGTCTCGTGACCATACTTTCCCAAGATTTCGAGACAGTTGAAAGTGTCTCCTTCTATTCCCCAACCCTTCTCTTCATCGACCAAGCCAGCTAGAGTATACATCACTATATCGAGATCAGGAGAGATGTATAGACCGTGGAGTTCAAGGTCATCTCCTGTATTCACAATTGTGGTTATCTGTTCTTCAGGAACCACCCTCGCCAGTCCCTGTAGGAATCGGGCTGCGCCGACACCTCCTGCAAGTGTGCAGACCATAGGGCTCTCCCTCCGTGAAATATTCACTGCCGATGGCAGAAAATGGTTAGGTGAAGCTATCTTTATAAGAACTCGGAGGGACGCATACGAGATCTGAATCTACCAGAAGGTCTATCAAGCTTTCAAACTTCTCCGCGGTCGAGCAGGCTGTGGGCGGCTGAACGAGACTTTTGAGCAGGTGAGGGGGTAAACCTTTTTTCGGGAGGTTTCACTTCGCTCTATTGTGGAGTCGATCCAAGTATTACACCTGTATTAAGAATTTACATAAAACAGGGGGAGGGGGGTGCTGAGGGGGGTGCTTCAATCGGTCCGCCGTGGAACCAAAAAGGAAGCCTTCTCCTTATACTCGACTGTTATGTGCCTAATGGTTGCGCTTAAAGATGAGTCCTAGAAGAGACGCCGAGCCTCTTTCAACGACCAGTTTTCCACAAAATTGATTGTGCGCGCCTTACCAGCGTGGTTGCTTTCTTTGCTCTATCGTACGCCTCTTTAGGGTTTGACAGTAAGATCGTCGCAACGTTTTCAAGAGTCTCTTGAGTCTTGGCAATTAGAGAATCTAAAGTTTCATTATTCTGGTCGACATCGCTCAGATCAGGGAAGTAATCGGCGAGTCTGTGGCTTACTGAGATTAAGAATGACGCGTATTCGAGCTCGGCCGCTATTTGCCAGAGTTTCAAGTCCAGAGCTCCAATATTCTTCTCGATCAGCAGGTCGACTGCTCCATCGATTATCTTGGATGCCTTGCTAATAGCGGCGATAGCTTTCAGGTCTTGCTCTGATGTTGCATTCAACGCTGCGTCACTACTCGGCTCTCAGCTTCTTTCACTGCTCTCATAGTGTTTTCCGCTTTGTCCGCGAAATCTTTAGTCGGCATAGTTTGACTATCGCAGTTCTTGGCTTCGAAGAGTTGCCTTAAGGCCATCCCTATGCCTACATCAAACGATAGAACCTCAGGTGAGGATCCGTCACGTTGATAGGTTTGCATATCTGTAGAGGGAATCCCACCAGTCCATATCCGTTATATTCTCGCCGACGGCAAGCGTCGAGATTATCTGATCCAGAACTGTATGATGCCTCCGCTCGTCAGAGGCTATGTTCTGTAGAAGAAATCTAACTCCTTTGTCTTCCGTCTTTCCTATTACCCCTTCCAAGCGGTCGAGGCTATCTTTCTCTATTTGGATATGCCGTTTCAGTTCTCTTCCTAGTTCATCCTTCTCAGCTTCAGGAACGACGGACCCGGTGAGCAGGTCTATCATAGTCTCCAGCATATCGATGTGCTTCATTGAGTCCAGAACGATCCCGTGAAGCAGAAGTTTGATTATCTTGTTCTTGGTTCTCCTCACCTGCTTATCCATCGAGGCGATGGTCTCGCGTTCCAAAGCGAGTTGTTCCTTAAGCAATCCTACGAGTTCATCACTTTCCAAATCTACCAACTCCATCGCGCGTAGACATCTGACTCTTAAGATAATGTCGGTAAATAAAGCATGATCTACAACAATCTATCGACCTAGGTCGATCACAATGGGTTCACGTAAAGTCGAATGCGGAACGCATCAGTTTGCCTACTATGCGGTTCAGAGACATCCTAACCAAAGGATGCTGAAAAGTGCCTTTCAGATCATACTCCAAGCATCCTGTAGATTTTCGACCTATTCTCCTCAACTCTCGCTGAAATCCGGGTGTGAAGGTTTTGACCAAGACTATCTATCGCGACCGTTAATGGCCCAAAATTCTCAACCTCAAAGATCCAGACCGCTTCAGGAGCACCGAGGTCAAGCCACTCCACGCCTCTAACCTTCTTGACTGATTTGGCAGCTAGAACCGCAGCGCCTCCGGTAAAGTCGGAATATACAGCGCCGAATCTTTTCATGGCTTCAGCTGTCTTGTTTCCCATTCCGCCTTTGCCAACGACAATCCTAACTCCAAACCTTTCGACAAATTCACCTTCGATCGAATCCATACGGGCGCTTGTTGTAGGACCTGCGGCAACTACCTCCCAATCGCCATTCTTCTTCTGAACGATTGGGCCGCAGTGGAAAACTGCCATGCCTTTCAGGCTGAACGGAACAGAATCGCCTCTCCGAGCAACCTCAAGAGCCCTCCTGTGGGCTTGATCCCTAGCCGTAAATATTACGCCTGAAATGAAGAGGCTATCTCCGATCCTCAGCCTTCGGACATCAGACTCGGAGATGGGGGTTCTTAGGCTATAAGTTGCCATTCTATTCACCTCACAGATATTCAACCCTACCATCAAGATGAATCCTCGCTGCGGCCCGCCTACCAGCCCAGCATTGAATATTTACGCCAACTGGCAAACTGGCTGTGTGGCAATAAGCATACTCAACATTGACACCCAAGGCTGTGAATTTGCCGCCGAGGCCCATCGGGCCTATTCCAGTCATATTCAAAGCGTCCAGAAGCTCCATCTCAAGCTTAGCGATATCTGGGTCTAGATGCCTCTTGTCTATCGGCCTGAGCAGAGCCTTCTTCCCCAGTTTCAATGCACCATCGGCTGTTCCACCGACGCCCACACCAACAATTATAGGAGGACAAGGCTTTCCACCAGCCTTGATGACGGTGTCAACGACAAACTTCTTCAAACCCGAGAGACCTTCCGCAGGATTTAGCATGCCTATTGAACTCATATTTTCAGAGCCGGCACCTTTCGGTAGAACAGCTACTTCGATAAAATCGCCTGTGATGAAATCCCAATCCAGATAGGGGATACCTAACCCAGTGTTGTCGCCAGTATTCTTCCGAGTTATAGGATGGACAGCGTTGGGCCGGAGGGGAACCTCTAACGTAGCCCTTCTAGCTGCCTGTACAAATGCATTTGACAACCCAGACACAGATCCCGATCTATCTCCAACCTTTAGGAAGAAGACTAGCAAACCTGTGTCTTGGCACATCGGCGCATTGACTTCTCTCGCCAATCTAACATTTTCCAAGATCGCCTTCAATTGCACCTTCCCTGCTTCACTCTCCTCTTCTGCAGAAGCCTTAACCAAAGCTTTTTCAACGTCGGTTGGCAGCCGGATGACCGCTCTTCTTATCAGCTCAACCGCTGCGTCTTCAACGGCTTTCTCAAACTTCATAGATGAACTCTCCAAACGTCGAATCTAAGCGAACGCTCTCATACTCGTTAGAATATCCTTTAAGCCTTTGCGTGGAGTCGGACGGATGCGCCGTGGACCCAGCCGGCTCTAGCTCTCTTCACCTGACGAAAAGTAGGACTCCAGTCTCGTCGTTCCAACTAGCTCCTCGAACTCAATTCCCAGTGCGTCCAAGACTTGCTCGAATGTGGATCTTATGTACTCCAAGTACTTGGCACAGTCAATCTCTTCCGGTGAAGCCAGTTGAACTGGTTTAACGCCCGGCTCGCTGACGACCTTGACGAAAGCTATCAGGTCGCCCGGTTTAACCTCGACGCCTTTCTGGGCAAGGAGGAGTGCGGCTTTCACGTGTTGAGGTGTGGTCTTGACGTAGCCTTGTGGAGACCGGCTTATCATGACGCTGAACGCCAATTCTTCTAGGGGGTATTGACGGTTCCTCAGCTTTAGATAGCAGTCCTTGACGATCTCCTTTATCTTCTCTTTAGCGATTTCAAACTCTCCTTGAGACTTTACTTGGCTCAGAGTGTCGATCATCATGTAGAAAGCTTTCTTGAGGAACTGAGGCACATGCCTCTTCTTTCCAGTCAAACCTTTGATGTCTACGCTTCCGTCAGGATAGACACCCAAATAGTTCTTCTTTCTCGAACTCAAAGCCAGATATCTATAGTTCTTGTCAACCTCGAGCTCCATACCCAAGGAGCTGCGTGACCAATCTACAAGTTGTTCAAGCTGGCTTGGATTGGGGCTCCCTAGAAATATGGAGTCGGTATCACCGTAGAATACGTCAACTCCGAGAGATTTGGCCTTCTCGATCGTCTCGGTTATCGCGTATCTCCCGATCGCAGCCGTGGCTTCCGCGACAGGGGGGCAGTACAAAGCGAACTTTTCTGCGCCGAAGACCCCGTAGGAGGCGTTGAGAATAACCTTCAAACCGTTTTGAACAACGTTGTACCAACTCTTCAGAGACTGAGAGAGCTTCTCGTCTTTAGATCTAGGCTTGTACCAATTGACTCTTAAATCTCGCAATGACCCGATCAACAAACTCTCGAGAGCCTTATTCTTCTTACATACCCAGTGGGGCGTTCCGGGAACTCTATTTTTCCTGCACAATTCGTCTTCATGAGGGCATCTTATGGTCTCGTATCCGAGTTTCCAGATCTTGATTATAGAAGGATAAAGCGAAGCGAAGTCGAGTACTGCTACATTGAAGTGGATACCGGGGACGGGTTCGACTACTATAGCTCCCTTATACTTCTTACCTTTGATTATCGCTTCAGTCGTCGTCATGCCTTTCAGACCTAAGATATCGTCGGGCCTTGGGATCAAGTAGTTTCGCTTCCTGTGCTCATTGTATAGCATGCTCCTGATCCAGCCTGAGACACCTTGCCGAGTGACATCTTCTATTGCCATAAAGCTGATTCTCGACAGTACGGTCATGAGCTTCATGGTCAAGTCGTCTTCGAAGCTGGTCAATTTCAGAGCGATTTCAGCATCCCTGAAACAGTAAGCAGCTAGTTCACTGTAATTGAGATCTGAGACTGGCGCTTCGATCTCTTTCTTACCTATACCGATGAGGGACTCGCCGATCTCGTCAAGAGTAATTTCTCTATACCTTTGGCTAAAAGCGTAGACCTGGATCGATCTATTGAAGAAGAACTTGTACAGATCGACATGAATGCCATACTTCAGCGAGGCCACCTCCCTTCCCATCTCTACGGGAATTTTGTCGATGCTAAAACCCAAGCGTTGAGCTCTATGCCAGAGATACCTTAAGTCAAAATCATCCCCATTGAATGTGACAACTATCGGATAGTCGAGCAACACCTTGAATAACTCAACCAATAGCGTCTCTTCACTCTCATAGTACTCCGGCTTGACGCTGACCTCTGGGAATTCTTCCTCAGGCTCCATCCCTGCACGTTTAAGCAGCAGAAGACGCATCTTTCCGTCAGACCCGAGTAGAGTGGCGCATATGACGGGATGCTCCGCCTCTCTAGGGTCAGGAAGCCTCGTCGCGATCGGAGAGTAAACCTCTATGTCGAGAGCTACTCTCCTGAATTCCGGTACTGGGCATTCGAGGAGGCGAATCCATTCGTGAGCCAAGGCTCTGTACTCTTCATTTTCGTTCCTAAGGAATTCTTCGACAGCTTGCAGCGCCTCGGCAGGAGGTTCATACTCTACAGCAACCAATCTCCCGTCGGAAATACGATACGGCATTCCCGGTTTCAATCCACGGTCGTAGATGAAGTTCTCGACGTACTTTATGTCGGCTTCCCAAGCCTTCAGAATGTCCCGGATACACCCTGTCGGCCTTCCTCCGATCGAGAGAGGATCTCTTGCCACGATCATCGTTACTTCGACTTCTTTGTCCCTCAGGGCATCGTACCTTCTGACTACCTCAAAACGGTCTAGCCCTGTATGAGTCATTAGAGACTTGTTCTGATTCAGCTTCTCAACCGGCTGGTCGCTGAAGCAGTACGGCTTGTGGTTCGTATTGTCATACCAATAGTAGATCTTCTGACCCTCCGGTTCATACAGCTTGATGAAGGCTGAACGACGTTCTCCATCATATCCGATTCCTATGAAGAGTGACGAGGGAAGATTGTCAGGAGTATCGGGTAAGTATATGAGCCCCCTCTTCTCCTCGTTGGGCTCTTTTTTCTGCTGATCTTCAGCATCTTTCTGTAGGTATTGGTCGAGTTTCAGGGATGACACGTGGCATCCACGCTTTAGTTTTTATTCGCCTCTGATAAAATGGTTATGATGCAGCCGAATCAGCTGATGTAAATCGCCTGAGTTGAAAACCGTTGCTCAAGAATGCTGTTGCGCTCGCAATCGAGTCGTTGAGCTGGATGGAAATTGAGAATCTTAGCGAGCGCTCAAGCCTCGTACGTACGTCAAAGCAGCTTGGAATTAGAGATACAGATTCGTTGAAAATGGCTCAAGCGATGATCATAGAAACGACTAGAAGACTTAACGTGATAGACAAAGTCGGAAATGCTGTCTTGTCTCCAATGTCGCTAGAAGACTACACAATGGGAGTCAAGAACTTCATTAGACTATACTTGTACTGGACCAAGTTTCGCAAATCAAACATAGATCACGCTGCAGTTTTCCTGAGCGCTGGGAGAGATGTTCTAGGTTGGAAGGAGTTGTCACCTGTTGAGTTTGCTTTCGGAAGAATTCTGTCAGCAAACATCAATGGTGTTATAAGCGGTTCTGAAGGTTCGAATCGCATAGCGCTGGAGACGTTTCATCCTCCATGGTATGTTGAGTACTGCACCAGACTTTTCGGCAGAGTTGAGGCATTGAGGCTTCTTCTAGCAAACAACGAAATCCCACCCGTATACGTCAGGGTTAACACTCTAGCAGGAAGAGAAAGCGATTTGGTTTCTGAGCTAGCTAAAGAGGGTGTCGACCTTGAACCTCTAAGAGATATACGCCACGTCTACCATGTCGTCAAGAAGAATTCTCTAACACGCCTTAAGAGCTATGTACAAGGGTTATTTCATATCCAAGATCTTTCGAGCTGTCTAGTCGCGATTGCTGCTGAACCGAGCCAAGGTAACACAGTTATTGATTTGTGCGCCGCTCCGGGATCGAAAACGAGTCATATAGCTCAACTGATGAGGAACGAGGGCAGGATTCTAGCCATAGACAGATCCGTGCGTCGAATCAAACTTTGGAAAAGCGAGATGAGAAGATTGAAAGTGAAGATAGGAGAACCAATCATAGCCGATGCTGAACAACCCTTGCCTCTCCGTAATGCCGCTGATATTGTTATCTTAGACCCTCCATGCAGCAATACCGGAGTCTTCGGGAAATCTCCAGCGATGAAATGGAGTGTCGATATGAGGACGATTGATCGAATGGCTACAGCTCAAGCTAGAATGATAGAGAATTGCGCCAAATACGTCAAGCCAGGGGGAAAGCTCTTGTACGCGACTTGTAGTATCACTACTGAAGAAAATGAGTTTGTAATCGAACGTTTTCTCAGGAAACATCCTGAGTTCAAATTGGCCGATACCGGACTGAGGTTCGGTCTACCGGGTCTACGAGGCCAGACTTTATGCCGCCGCCTATATCCTCATCTTCACAATTGTAACGGCTTTTTCGTAGCAAAACTTGAAAGAGAACTCTGAGCTTTCGACGATTAGTAGCCGGGTATGATAGGTGAACGTTATCCCCGGCAAGGATTATTTTCTCTTAGAATACTCAACTGAGCAGAGGGCTTCGAAGAGTATCCTCGCGGCTTGTGCCGCCGTGGTCCCAGTATCGTACTGCGGAGCCACCTCGACCAAGTCTATACCTGCAGTTCTTTCATCACATATCGAGTTCAGCATTGTTATCAGCATGTTTGGGCATATGCCGTCTCCCTCAGGGCTTCCCACAGCCGGGGCGAAGGCGGGATCCAAAACATCTATGTCGATCGTGATGTACGTCCTTTCGAACTCTTTCGCCCTAGCTTTAACAACTTCTGCGGCGTTTTCCGGCCCGAGCTGTCGAAGCCTTTGAGTTGTAATCATCGTTATACCTTTCTCAGTGACGTACTGAACTTCTTCTTTGCACAAGGCTCTTACTCCGACTTCCAGGATGCTTTTCTGTCCTATACGTTCGGCTATTCTCCGCATGAAAGTTGTATGCGACAAACGTAACCCCATGTATTCGTCTCTAAGGTCCGCGTGAGCGTCTAAGCTTATCAAGCCGATATTTGATTCCATTGCCAGGACTGCCGCGTAAGTTAAAGTGTGTTCCCCTCCGATCAGTATCGGGATTTTCTGAGAATTCACTACATCTTCAACAGACAACTTTATGCGCTTTAGAGTCTCCTCCAAGCTGTCGGCAACGTTCAAATCACCAGCATCATAGATCTTCAGGTCCTCAACATCGATGTTCGTTCTCAAGCTGTAGGTCTCGATGTTCAAAGACGCTTCCCTGATTGCGGACGGACCGAATTTTGATCCAGACCTATATGTGCTCGTTTTATCGTAAGGGATTCCTATTACTACGTAGTCAGCATCTTCGAATACCCTCGATCGACCTGAGAAGGGTTGAGCGCTCGACGTGTAGAATGTCAGGTTTTTCTGTCGGCAACTCATTTGTAATAACGCTCCGTAACTTTGAAGTATATGTCTAAGCGTCTTGGGGGCTAGATAAATTAAGCTATTTCCTGACCATAGTCCTTCGATAACTGTGCTGGACAACAGATTTATCTAATCTGAAGCAGAGTAAGTTAAGCTCTTGATCCGCCCGTGGTGTACATGACTGCGAAAGAAACAAAACGTTCGGATAGATCTTTCGGGGTCTGGTTCTCGTCGGTGTTCTACATACTCGTGGGCATATATATCGTCGCCTTTCCTATTCTTTACGAACGTTTCCTCTTCCCGCTCTACTTTATAGCAGGAGCATGTTTGATAGCAGGCGTCGGGATCTTTCTAATGTCACGGTGGGCGCTGTGGTTGGCGGTGATCGCGATTCCAGCGATGGTGACGACTTTCGGTTCTGCGCTATTCTATTCGGTCAGCAACTTCGGCTTCAATCCTGACTGGGGGACCGGCCTATTCAATATGATTAATGCGCTTTATCTCGCATTTACTGCGGTTGCGCTACTATTTGTCTTAGATAAGAGAAAGGAGTTCAAATAGATCGAATCAGCTCAGTCGAGTCTACCGAACCTGATTCTCAATGCTGTAAGTAAGAAGTCTAACCACTGTCTCTTTGAGAGCTTCGATCTGCCTTGAAGTCTATCGCGGAAAACTATTGGGACCGCTCCCACTTTGAAGCCTTTCTTGATCGATCGAGCTAGAATCTCCAGCTGAAAGCTGTAGCCGGTAGACTTTATCTCGTCAAGATCGATTTCTTCAAGAACCTTCCTCTTGTATAGTCTATAGCCTGAAGTCAAGTCTGAAATATTGACGCCGGCGACCTTTCTCCCGACGAGGTTACCTCCATAAGAAATCAGTTTCCTACGCCAGCTCCACCCCACGATGCCTCCACCGGGCATCCTTCTCGAACCTATAACGATATCAAAGCTCTCGCGGGCCTTCTTGACGAACGATGCGATGTACTTCGGATCATGACTGAGATCTGCGTCCATCGTAATTGCTAGGTCGCCTTGAACAGCTTTCAAGCCTTCTGAGAGCGCTCCGCCCAGCCCTTCACTTTTCTGTCGTATGACATTTACCTTCATCTGATTGAGACGTTCGTACGTGCCGTCATCAGACTTGTCAACCGCGACTATCTCGTACGGCTCGGACATCTCGTCCATAGCCTCCCTTATTCTAGCCAATAAGATGTGAACTAGCGGTTCGTTCCTAGTAGGCAACAGTATTGATATCATCTGGAGCACCCTGAAGCATTAGAACTCTAACATACTTCCTTGTCTTGATGGGATAAGATCGACGAAAAGATTTAATCGTTTGGAAGTCACGACTACGCGTGGAGTCCTTTATCTACGAGGCCGAACTTGGGTGTTCTATCGAAAGGCGATCTTCTTCCGATCAATGCTCCAACGACGGCTGCCGAGTTGCTGAAGAGAATCCCAAACCCGACAACCATCAAATAAAGCAGATAGAACAGCCTGGTGAATGTGTCGTTCGTTTCTCTCCGCAACTCTGAAACTGCAGTACCGTAAACCAAAAGAGGTGCAGAGTATATTGCCACTGAAAACGCTGAGGTTAATGGAGCGAAGACTGTGCTCCAGTAGTCGCCCATTAGGAATGTAATTGGCAACAAAAGGTAGTAAAGAGGCATCAGGATTAGGCCAGCGGCTGATATGACGAACATGAAGTATGTTGATAGTTGAAGGACCGCCTCAATCTTCTGGAAAGCACTCCAATTCCCATGGAAGATTATAGCCTTCCAATACTTCCTCAAGCATTCTGTGAAGCCCTTCGCCCATCTGAACTGCTGTTTCCTCAGAGCACTGAATACAGGAGGAATCTCCCCTGAGCAGTAAACGTTCGGGGCGTATAGGTACTTCCAGCCCGCTAGTTGGAGACGGACTGAGAGGTCCAGGTCCTCCACAAGTGTGTCCGAATGCCATCCACCAACCTGTTCTATCGCTTTCCTTCTAAAGATACCGTTCGTCCCACTGAAGTGGGCGAGTAAGTTTCCTGCAAATCTCGCCCTTTGATCGATCAAGAAGTATCCATCGATCGCTAGAGAGTACGCCTTCGTTATCCAAGATGATCCACGGTTCAAGTAGCCACATCTAGCTTGAACGAAAGCCACTCTTTCATCGATGTAAAGGTATGGGATCATTTCCTCCAATAGGTTTGGCTTAGGTACATAATCCGCGTCGAAAATCGCTATGAACTCTCCTCTTGAAGCTTTCAAAGCCAGTTGGAGCGCTCCAGCCTTGAACCCGTCTCTCTTCTCCCTATGTAGAACTCTCACTAGATCTTTATAGCGTGCTTCGAATGATCTTGCGATTTCGGTTGTTCCATCGTTTGAGTCGTCAATCACTATTATCTCAAGCTTTTCTCTTGGATAGTCCAGATTCACGCAAGCTTCGAGTAGTCTTGAGGCGACATTGCGCTCGTTGTATAAAGGAACGTGAATCGAGATCCTCGGCCAATCTTTAATCTTTGGGGGGCGAGGAGTTTTCTCTCTACCTTTAATGGATAAATATGTCAGTAGGCACCAATTGGATGCGTAGATCCCTATCAAAACGGTGAAGAGCGTACCTAAGAAGAGAACGAGCTGTTGCAGCAGTGAAAGTTGTCCCAAGTCGGTGCATCTCTTCACTCAAAATGGCGAACTCTAGGTCTTGCTCATGAAATATAAGATTTGCTATTAGATAGCTGTAACTATCGCTCATGTTCTGTATGCAATGAAATGATCCCTTGCTCTAAGAATGAGGGTTATCCGCTTTCAGAGCTAGTCATTGACTGCCGCTTGGCTTGAAAGCATTTGGGACAGGATATCATCGGTCTCTTTCCTTTCATCTTGACTTGGATTAGCTGGAAGCCGCACTCTCTACAGTCCTTTTCTAATAGCGTTAAGACACCTAGTTGGGGCAAAGGCAATCCGAATCTACACTTGTTCTTCCACATCCCTGAACAGCCTATGAATCTCTTCCCGCTTCTTCTACTTCGTATAACGTAGAGCTTGGACCCACATTCTGGGCAAGGTGTTCTCAGCGTTATCTCCGCCCTCTTCATTTCCCTGATAGTCTTCGTCAGTTCTCTCCCGATCTCTGTCTCTTTCGCTTTCAGGTCTTCGATGGTCGGTTTCAGATTTTCTACCGTTTGTAAAATCACGTGCTCTCTGGTCTCTTGACCAGATTCAATCTTCTCCATCATACCTTCGAGCTCTCTGGTGAACGCCACGTCTATCACTCTTGGACAATATTTGAGTAGCAGTTCAGTAACCTTGAAGGCAAGAGATGTAGCGACGATCCTTTCACCTTTGATGTATGCTCTCCTATACAATGTATCCAGTATTTCCGCTCTTGTCGCTTTCGTGCCTATGTTCTCTTCTTCCATCAAACGCAAGAGGCTGCTTGGGTTGTATCGTGGCGGAGGTTGAGTGAACTTCTTTTCGGCTGAGACCCTTTTGAATTTGGCTTCCTGACCGACCGAGATAAGGGGCAGAATAATCTCCTCTAGCTCAGAGTACGGTTCATAGAATTCTATCCATCCTTTCTGTAAGATTCTTGACCCGCGTACTAGAAACCTTAGTTCGTCGACCTTGATCGTGGCTTTCTCGCTTTGCTTTGTTGCGACCGATCCGAATGTTGCCATGAACCGTCTTACGATTAGGTCGAATACTTTCTGCTCGCGTGGCTCAAGTCTTCTCTTCGGGAAAATTCCGGTTGGGTAGATCGCGGGGTGAGCCGGATCGGTCTTCTTCCCTTCGTTTGGATGTAGCGCTTCCGTTGAGAGCAATGTATTCGAGTGTCGCTGGTACTGAGGTATTTTGCTTAAGCCACCCAGTATCTCTCGGTACCCTATCGTCGGAGGCAGCTTTTGGCTGGAAGTCCTCGGATACGATACCAAAGCATCGAGGTAGAGTCTTTCAGCTATTCCGAGACTTTGGCTTGGAACGAATCCGAAGTGTCGATAGGCTTCAGCTTGGAGGGTGGAAAGATCGAAGGGTGTAGGAGGGGTCAAACGGTATTTCTTTGACTCCAGATCTTCGACGATCCCGATCTTTCTAGAAGATTTCTCAACTACCTGCTCAGCTTCGCGGTTCGTTTCGAGTCTCTCAATCTGATACTCTGCCGCCATCTCTCTCCCATCGATCTCGACAATAGCTTCTATAGTCCAGTACGGCACAGGAACAAACGCCGCTATCTCCTTCTCTCTTTCTACAATGAATCTGAGCGTGGGGCCTTGAACTCTGCCCGTGCTGAGCGTAGAGTATCTTTGGCTGAACTTGTAGGCGGATTCAGTCAATGCACGGGACAGGTTTACCCCGTATAGCCAGTCAACCTCATGTCTGCACATTCCAGCATTGACCAGAGGGAAATCCAGTCCAGGCATTGGATTCGAGTATGCTTCACGCAGTTCTCTCTCAGTCAGTGTGCTGAACTTCATCCTCTTGGCAATTTGATCCGCTCCATTGCAAGCGTACTTGAGTATCATGTACCCTATCAAAGAGCCCTCTATGTCGTAGTCGCATGAATTGATGTAGGTGTCAACGCCTCTGGAGAGATCGGTGATAGCTCGCAACCATAACTCCTGTCTTCGCTGCCCTTTTTCTACCTGGTATTTCGGCCTCCAAGAGAAATCCCAAACAGGATAGTAGCGCCTGTCAGAGCTCCCTTTTACATCTACCTCATAGAGATGGCCGATCGCAGAGCAGACTATTATCCTCCCGTCTTTCCAATCAATCTCATAGTAAGAGGCGCCATACTTCTCTCGCTTTGATACTTTTCCAAATTCGCTTAGCGCCTCAGCTAGGTGCAATGAAGCGTCGGGCTTCTCACAGATTATTAGTGTCTCTTTCATCTTCAGCACTTTGCGCTTGCAGTTTAAGTAGGTAGGCGGCCATCTCTTTCACAGCTTGGCCTGTCTCCTCAAGTTTCAACACCTCTTGAAGGTAGCTCTGCATCGCCAACTCCCCATCGTAGGCTTTGAGCCAGATCTCATAGCATTCATCTAAGCTCAGTCTAGCTTTATGGTGCAGCTCACAGAACTCTGAATTGTCGAGGGTAGGTGAGTCGCACAATCTACAACTTTGACGCATCGTGCCGCCCTCGAAATCTCAGCCTACCGTATAAAATGTTGGTGGACCATCAAGATTTATTTATTGATTTCTCGCCGATTGAAGATGGAATTTTCCAAACTAGAATCTTGCGCTAAAATTCAGGTATCTCCCTAAGCAGCATTCCTTCAATCGTTATGGGGTTTATCTTCAGAGCAAGTGCTCGCGCTTCTTCCAGTTTGGATTCCCTTTCAGCGTATATCTCTAAGACCTTCTCTCCTTTCGATACCTTATGTCCTTCTTTTCCATAGAAGATGAGACCCGCTCCCTTTTCCATAGGCGCGCCTGCTGTCCTAGCTATTTGCGTTATTGCACGATTCGAAACTCGAGTAATATACCCGTCGCCTGGCGCGTATATTTCAGCGACATGCTGCCCTATGGGGATATCTTCAGGCTTAATCCTTGGGTTGCCGCCTTGAGCTTCGATTATCTCTCTCATCTTCTGAAGGGCTTTGCCACTGTTCAAGATCTCTTTGGCGAAGTCCTGCCCTTTTCCACGGACGACTTTGCCCGCTATCTCAAATAGAAGCCCTGCAAGCGCTGTAGACTTCTCGACGAGGCTGCTGGGCCCTTTTCCATCCAACGCTTGTAACGCTTCCCTCGCCTCCAATGCTGGTCCAACTGCGTATCCGACGGGCTGCCCTCCATAGGTTAGCCCACATTTCACCGCAATGCCGAGCTTGTCGCCAAGTTCAACGAATCGGTTTGAAAGACGTCTAGCTTCCTCAAAGCTCTCGGCCTTTGACTCCTTCCCCACAGGAAGGTCTATTACAAGGTAATCCGTTCCAACCGCCAGTTTCTTGGCGAGAATGCTTGCCAGCATCTGGCTCTCCGGATCTATCTGGAGAGGATATTCAACGTTTATTAGCATGTCATCTGCAGGAGCCAAGTTTAAGCTTCCTCCCCAAACGATCGCCCCATTCCTCTTCAAGACCATCTTCTTCAACTCTTCAGCTGTGAACTCGACCGGCGCCAGGACGCCCATGGTATCTGCCGTTCCAGAGGGGCTTGTAATGGCTTTGCTGCTCGTTTTAGGGATGAGCAACCCAGCTGCGGCTACTATCGGAACGATAAGTAGGCTCACCTTATTTCCAGGAATTCCGCCGATACTGTGCTTGTCGTAGACAGGCTTTTCGAAATCTATGCTAGCTCCAGTCTCAACCATCGCCTTCGTTAACGAAACCGTCTCTTCAACAGACATACCGTGAAACTGTTGGGCCAAGAGGAAAGCAGCGATCTCTATATCGCTCAGTTTCCTATCGACTACATCGCTGATTATGTCAAGTATCTCTTCTCCCATCAGTTTTTCTCCTCTCAACTTCTTTTGGACGAGTCTAAGCGAGGTCGGCGCGGGTTGAAGTTCTACAGCTACCGAGGCGCCGCTCTCAATCCCCAGCTCTTTCGCGACGTCCTCGAAAACGCCAAGCTCACCGGGCTGAACAATAGTTCTTGTAGTCTCAACAATCGTTATTGCAGATCGTCCTTCAGCCCTCACTTTTATTCTATCATGCGTTCGAATTCCTAATGTTTCCGAATCCTTCCAGTTTAGCAAAGAAGTGCGCTTTTCAGTTGAGATATCTATAACCTTTGATTTCAGATTCTGCACGTAATTTTCCTCTGTGCGACTGATATTACAGAGTGCGAGGAGATAAAAAAACCTCTAGGACAAAGTTGAACCGACGGATATCATTATCTTGGCTTTCTAACTCTCTCCTGCCTGTGAACATAGACCGCAGCGAACAATGCTGCGCCGCAAGCTGCAAGATTCTGCGAAAGTGCAAACTTCCAGATAGAGTCGAGATCCATCAACGAGATAATGGTTCCGTAGGCAATTGCGAAAAACCAACCGAGCTGAGGAAGATTTGTGGATAGATTATTCACTCCGGTCATGAACCAGTTCGATCCCAAGATGTATGGAATGAAGAGAAATAGGCTGTAGTTCCCGAGTATCAAGGCGCTGGTCTCAACCATCCTTGAGACCCTCTCTATTCTCTGCTTCCTCAAATCCGCCTTTATCCTCACTCTCATCGTTCTTTCGACCGCGTACATCCATGACGACAGGATTACCAACGTAACGCCTAAGGTTGGGAGGAGAACTATCGGAACGAAGACCTCTAGGGTTCCAATCTTGATCTGCTCATTTCTGAGAGAGAATCCGTGAAACGACATGTATTCTACAAAGAAGACTTGCAATAGAATAGTGGCGGCGATTAGAACCGCTGCAGAGATTATGCCTCTCACAGTCGCCCATCGGAGCACCGCCCTCTTGTAACCCTCACTCATACCCAGTCACCCAAAAGCTCAGGAGGGGAATTCGTGACTGCACTCCGGGCACTTGATCAAGCCGCAACTTCCTATGGCTGAGGAAGGGCATCCTGAGCAAGCGAATGCTCTCGCATAGGTTATATCAAATTCTGCTTTGCATCTTGGGCATTGAATCAATCTCTTCGACAATGAATTCCCCACTTCTATTCGCGTTGGATAAGTCAGACTACCGCCATACCTACGTCGGTTTTAGATGATTTTCGCGTATGCTAAGCGATAGTCCAACCATGACTGTCCGTGCCTTATGAGCAAGTGAGTTCTTTAAACTTTATGTTTTAGATAATCTGGTGGCAAAAGCGTTATTCGAACGAAGCGAAGAAATATCTACGGAGAGCGGCCCTCTATCTCGTGCTTGATGATGACAAGGAAGAGCTAGACCAATCCGTATTTGGGACCTCGACGGTGCATGGTGAAGCACTTGTGCGAAGATGGGAACCTTTAGACGACGTTGCTATTGTAATGGCCCTGGTTTAAGCGAAGCACTGCATGAAATGTCGTCGACATTAAAACCTCTTAGAGACGTCTGACACTGATTTTCCCGAGAAGGAAGAACAGGCAACGCGTGAAGCATATTTGAGCTGATCCTCACGGCGCGGGAGGGGGTTCGCATAAGGAGATAACCCGCTGGCGTTTGTCGCCTTTGACGTTTTGGCTGAAATCGTTCAGTCCAACGGAAAAATCTTTGACCGCGAGCACAACTATCATATATTCAATCTCGACGTATGTCAGCGCTTTAAGGAGGCTAGGTGAAAAAGAAAATTTTTCATCACTCAGACGTTGTTATCACCACATTTCCCCCGGCTAGCCTCATTGCCAATATCTTGATGCCCCTACATCTGCTCGAACACGCATTACAAAGGGGTCAGAATACTCATAAGCCGCACGTGATATATAGTCGCTGGAGGCAAAACATATCATCGGTGGTTAATGTTGGTAAAGTGTCCGAAATGTGGAGGCGATGTTGCGAAGCCGCTGAAGCAGTGGCAACTTAAGGGCGGAAAATCCAAGAAGGCCGTGAAGATCGGTCTTTTCGAATGCCCAAAGTGCAAAGTTAAATTCAGAGGCGCGATCTGATCAATTCAAGGTCGAATTGTTAGCTTTGTCCTATTCTCCTTTTCACTCAAACTCTATTGTAGCAGGCGGTTTGGATGTCAAGTCATAGTAGACATGTGCTACATTAGGACATTCGTTTAGTATTTCCCTTGATATCGCAGTCAATGTCGTCCATGGTACCGTAACTATATCAGCTGTCATAAAGTCTCTAGTCTCAATCGCTCTAATGGCAACGTCGTAGGGCGCATTCTCCTTCCCCTCTTTTACTGTGTATAGGATTCTTGTGAACTCCGGATTCGATGAGATCAATTTGGACTGCAGCTCTCTAAGCTTCTCGATCAACCATCCATAGATCTCTCTCTGCTCCTTCGAGACGCCTACAGAAGCTATTCTTCCGTAAACTCTCATGTCTCCTTTTACACCTGTAGCCTTGTTCCAAAGTATGTTCACCTTCACTTCTCCACTCGGAAGCTTAAGAGACTCTGAAACCTGCTTCTGCAAAGGCTCCCTCGCGGGATGATCCTCAATCTTGTTGTCAAGAATAGCTGCAAAGAACTGTTGACCGCCTATTGCGGCTAGATGTCTCTCCACGATCTGCGTCGACCGCTTAAGAGTCTTAAGCTTACTCGGCTCGACTCGTCCGACGCATCTCACAAGCAGTCCTGGTCCCGGGAATGGTTGCCTCTCAGATATTTCATGTGGGATCTCCAAATATCTAGCGAGGACTCTAACTTGGTCTTTGTAAAGGCTGGCTATCGGCTCGATGACTGTGAAACCGTATTTCTCTTCTGGGTTTATCCCTATCTGTTCGAGGACATTGTGCTGTGTCTTTATTCCTCCTTTCGTCTCAATCCAGTCAGGCGCTATGGTCCCCTGAATGAGAAAATGGCAGTCTTCTTCCTTCGCTATCTCGCCTAAAGTCTCATAGAACATCTCTCTGAAGGCCTTTCTTTTTTCTTCAGCATCGTCACTTTCACCTATCGCCTCCAAGAATCTCTCTTGAGCTCTAACTTTTCTAACCGGAAGCGCAAGAGGCCGCTTTGAAATTGAAGCTCTCACTTTTTGCGGTTCATCCAGCCTCATAAAGCCGGTGTCGATGAATACGCAGAGGAGATTCTTCCCCACCGCCTTATAGGCTAGAGCAGCGCAAGTTGTGCTGTCAACACCTCCAGAAATAGCTATTATAGCTCGCTCACTTCCAAGTCTTTGAGCTATTTCCTCGATCTTCGATTTAGCAAAGGCTTCAGCCTCAAATTCAGACTGTTCAACTGTCATAGATGGATACCTTTCAGAGACGATTGTTATGGTGGTCATTTATGTTTTACTGCATTCTGGGTGGAGCCAGAAGATAATTGTGGCTGGCAACCGATGCGGAGCAAAGAATACTTATTCAGAAAGTGCGTTTAATCTGTGAGGAAGAGCTATGGAGAAGGAGATAATCGGTCTGGGAACATGGCTCGACAAAGTTGCTTTCGAAGTACTTCAAAGGGAAGAGAGCATCGGAAGAAAGGTCGATGTACTGCGAACTGAGAGTGGTTTAGGTGCTTCTGGTATTCCGCACGTCGGAAGCTTAGGCGACTGCGCTAGAGCTTACGGAATAAAACTAGCATTGGAAGCTCGAGGCCGCAAGTCTGAGTATATTGCCTTCTCAGACGATAAGGATGGGCTTCGGAAGGTCCCCGCTGGCCTGCCTGACGACCTAGGCAGATATCTAGGTTTCCCAGTCTCATCGATTCCCGATCCTTTCGGATGCCACGGTAGCTACGGCGAGCACATGAGCTCGCTCCTTCTAGACTCCTTGGACAAATGCGGCATAGAGTACAAGTTCTATTCAGGAACGAAAGCATACAAGGAAGGTTTGTTCAACAAGCAGATCGAGATTCTTCTAGCGAACGCCAAGAGGGTAGGTGAGATAATTCGAGAGGAACTCGGGCAAGAGAAGTATACGGAGGTGCTTCCATATTTCCCAGTCTGCTCGAATTGCGGGCGAATATACACAACCAAAGCGTACGATTTTGTACCTAAGGAAAGCAAAATCCTCTATCGATGCGAAGGATTGGAGATCAAAGGCAGGTGGATTGAAGGTTGCAAGTATAATGGAGAACTTGATTATAGGACTGGGGATGGCAAATTGAGCTGGAAAGTAGAGTTCGCAGCTAGGTGGACCGGACTGGGAATCAACTTTGAAGCATATGGAAAAGATATAGCGGACTCTGTCCGAGTCAACGATCGAATCTGTAAAGACATTCTTGAATATGAACAGCCTTTCCATGTGCAATACGAAATGTTTCTCGATAAAGGCGGAAAGAAGATATCAAAATCTACAGGAAATGTTTTCACGCCTCAGGTTTGGCTGACCTACGGCTCGCCTCAATCCCTGCTCTTACTAATGTTCAAGCGTATAGTTGGGACTCGAGTTCTTTCCCCGCTCGATATTCCTCAATATATGGCCGAGATGGATGAGCTTGAAGACATCTACTTCGAAAGAAAGACCGTCGGAGACAGAATGGAGCTGGCCAAGCTGAAAGGCTTGTATGAATACTGTTGGCTCTTCAAGACGCCTAGCCAGCTGAGCGTTCACGTCCCCTACAATCTTCTTGTCTATCTTGCTAAGGTCGCACCTAGAGGGTTCGAGATTCAATACGTCACGGAGAAGCTTAGAGAATACGGCTACGTCAAGAATACAGTTCCAGAAGATCTAGAGAAAAGGATAGAGTACGCTAGAAGCTGGGCGGAAGATTTCGTTGAGATTCAAGTGACAGCCGTAAAGGTCTCCGAGCAGGAAAGGAAGGCAATCACCCGACTAATTGAGGTTCTCAGAGTAGAGAGAGATGAGAGGGCGATACAGAACGCGATCTACAACAGTGCCAAAAGCGTCGAGCTAGAGGCTCGAGATTTCTTCAAGCTACTGTACCGGATTCTCCTCGGTTCTTCAGAAGGGCCTAAACTCGGATCGTACATTGTTGCGATGGGAAACGAGAACGTTATAGATATGTTGCAGAGAGCCATCTCGCAGTGAGCGATGGCTAAGACCTTCTTTTCCTCCATTGAAATCGACTTTGGAAGATAATGGTAACGACCGCGGCGATAACCACTATCTCAACGAGATAAGCGAAGCTTTCTAGAAACCCGTTAGGTCTTAAGAAGCGCAGTATCTCGAGTTCAACCTCATCCTCAGCCGAGGTCCCTCTGAAGTCGTGGCCATAGTCAAGAATTCGGAGTCTCGCTAGCTTTGGATCCGCGTTCTTCATCCAGATCTGCGCTTGGATTAGAGGCGTTATTGAATCATTTGCTCCCCAAATCAAGAGGTGCGGTATCTCAACGCGTGATGCCATGTAAGCCGATGAAAATATGTCTTCTCTCTTTCCATAGTGGCCGCACAGCGCCCCGTTGACGATGACCGCTTTCTCGAAGACCGTTGAGCCCATTATTGCATTAGCAGCAACAACTCCCCCGGAAGAGTATCCGATCATATAGATGTGTCTAGGACGAAATTCATTGGCAATTAGTGACACTACATCGTAGACCCATGGCTCTCTTTCATCAGAATAGTAATATGAATACGGCATCAGAACGTTGAAGCCTTTCCCAGCAAAGTGCTCCAAGAAGCCATACCAAGCCGAACTTTCATTCTCGAATCCCTCAACCCAAAGCTTCACGTTGAGGCGCTGGAAGACAGATGCGTGCAGAAACCAAGATTCGTCGTGCGGGCCTCCGTGCAAGAATAGGACAAGGGAATCTGACTTAGGATTCCTGTAGAATTTAAACCTCATCTCTTGAAAGGTGATATCTATCGAATTTGCGACAGGTACTTGGGAGGGTTTTGGCTCAGATATGGAGGTGACGTCTCGACATATTGAGAATGAGGTTAGTGCCAGAAGAGCAAGCAAAACCGTCGATATGACCGATCTCCAAGTCAATTCGATCAAGCCTCAAGCTGTGCTTCAGTATTTCGACTCAACCGCAGGTTCGTCTGTAGTCGACGACTTGCTAACTTTTCTCCGCACGGAGTAGTACAATAGATCCATAAATGTTATGTACGAGATCTTTGAAGCCCGCCTCCGAGAGGTATCTGTTCAGCTCGTCCACATCAAAAACGTGGACCCCATGATCCTTCATGAGATGCTCATAAATTCTCTTGAACTTGAAGAAACGTCTCTTGACAAACGTCATAACCGCCAATCGAGCCCCCTCCTTCATGACTCTAGCCATCTCACTCAGCGACTCCTCAGTGTCCGGAAATAGGTGAAGGGCTCCACAGCAGACCACGCTATTGAACAAGCCGTCTAGAAAAGGAAGTCTCTCAGCCCTTGCACGCGCAAAACGGATGTTACTTATCCCTTCCTTCTCCGCATATACGACCGCTTTTTCCAGCATGCCCATGGATATATCGATGCCGTAGACGAAGCGCATCTCTCTCGCTATAGAGCGTGTGAACAGTCCTGTTCCACAAGCTACGTCCAATCCCAAACCGTTCTTTGCATCCACCATCTCCGTTACGATTTTCACTTCTTCCTTAACCGAAGGTATGAATAATCCTCCGTAGAAGTGATAAACAAGAGGATACCATAACTGTGTCTCGTAGATCCTAGCTAATCGATCAAGTTGCGAAACAGACCTTAACACGGGATGCTTGCTCTTCGAAAGGTCCTCTAGGATGAAGTCTGGGATCCCTCTTTCAACAGGGTATTGTACTCTACACCGCTGGCACAGTAGCCCATCGCCCTTTGCGAACAATGATAACTTGCAGTTCGGGCAGACGTAATCATCCTCCATAACCCTTTCAACCTCGGTACACTAATCTCCGCTTAGACATAAAAGACCTGAGAATGCTAGAGCAGACAGAAATGAGGTCGGAGAGATTGTTCAAGGTCGACTTGAATACTCGATCCTGGAATTCAGCCGAATATTGGTTGTCCCAATACGCAGAAACTGTCGGCGCAAAAAACTCTTTTTAATACACGGACAATTCTTGTTATGTTGGGCCCGTAGTCTAGTTAGGACAAAGACGCTGTGAAGGACGCTGATCCTTCGCGCAAGCCTGCGGATATCTTTCCAAAGCGGAGAGCCGGAGATCCGGGGTTCAAATCCCCGCGGGCCCGCCATAAGCCTCGACGACGAAAACGAATGAGAAACGCGCAAGATTGTAAGGAACCCTTTGACAGAACATTCGAAGTGCGGTTCCTGAGTTGCTTAGGACTAGAACTAGGCTTCCTCTAGGTAGTCCTTCTCCAAGTCTCTCATCGAGCCCTCCAATACCTGTCCTCATCCTGTGCTCTTTCATTTCCTGCCACTTTGGGTTCACTCGATAGGGCGGGTCTTGAAAACTGCTTTTCTAATCCTTCTCGTTACTTCAGGACGGCTTTCCACTATGACACCGTCTTGAGTTATCACGAACTTGTGTAGGTCATGTGAGTGGTCGGTTCCCCTCATCTTTAAGACTTCTATTCTTCTTGTGCGTGTTCTAGTCCAAGACTTGCTTTCCTGAAGCAAGTTTTGGAAGTTTCCCTCAACAGGGTTGTCATCGAGAGTGGTCTCCTCAGAGATACTCTCATCCAGCGCATGATGAAGCATTATTATACCATCTGTAACGAACTCCTCAACCCCGTACCGGCTAGGGGCGTTCCCGTCAAACGACTCCGAGATCAGTAAGGAGGTGCATTGGAAAGACTTTAAGATCATAGTTAGCTTGAGAAGAGTCTTTCTAAACTCCTCAGGATCCTTAGCGTGCAGACCCATCGCGTCAAGGCAGTCGATCACAACTCTCTTAGCTTTTATCTTCTCGACACAACGATTGACCTCGTAGAGTAAAGCATCCAATGTGAAGGGTCGAGGAACAATAAACTTCTCTTTGCTACCGAAACCGACTCTACTGGAAGACGCATCTAGGAGGATCAGCCTGCCGTCACTCTCAAGCTTCTTCAAGTTCCATCCGAAGCTGAACATGTCCCTCCTCAGCTGCTCAGGAGTCTCCTCCAGAGCCACGTAGACCCCATTCTCTCCGCATTTTACGACCCCGCTATGAATAAACTGCATCGAGAAGATTGTCTTACCTGTCCCAGCTGAACCGGCCGTTAGATACGCTCTATTCCTTATCAAACCTCCCTTCGTCAATTCGTCAAAACCTGGAATCCCAGATCGAGCACGATTCGAACCGGCAACTATAACTTGTGAGACTATTCCTTCTCTGCTCTCAGTTGCTTCATCTTCAGTGTCCATTTCTTTCTTCACCCCCGATATTCCTTCTTAATGGGAATATGATCGTCTTGGAATCTAGCTGAGAAAGACGCAGATAATCCAGAAATTCCTCGCCACGATCAACGCGTACAACGGAATAATTGATACTATTCCTAGAAGTAGACCTAGCTTAACGACTCTAAGAACCAACTCGTATCTATTCTTGCTGACTGGATAATGTACAGCCATGAAAGGAATAACAAGGATGATAAGCTTCATGAATACAGCTGCAGCTGGTCCAACTCCATTCATGCTGTGGAGGAGAGGAGCGAAGATCTTGTTCGTCTCGTATACAAATGGAACAGTGTTCAGCCCATAAATTGTACTTGTAATGTCAAGGAGATTCAAAATGAGGAGCATGATAAAAGCTGTCCAGAGCCCTAACTGCAAGCTTCGGGGATTTATGCTCATTATCAGCTTCTTCTCACTATCATAGCGGGCTTGACTCGCCCTACGTATGCGCGTGCATATGTCAAGTATGGATCCCGAGATCGTCACCAGCCTACCTCTCGGAGCTTTCTCAGGGGCGCCGGGATGACTGCGAAGTACAAGCATCGATCTTCTCTGCGGCTACAAGCAAAATCTTCTCGTTCCGACTCCATCTCTGCGCGTGAGCAGGGTTCACCAATCGCACTATGATTCTGCTTTCGTTGCCGCCGACTATCTCAGCCGATGCTAAGCCTAAGACCCCGTCGCCAAGCTTCTGGCGAATCCGCTGGCACAATCCTTCATTGACGCATCTGGTCAACCTAGGGCCCTCCTCCGTCGCCGGCACATAATTATACCCTCGCGCACATAATTAAGCTTCTCGACATATCGAGGCATACGAAGATCGCCTTCTCAGTTTGAAAGTAAAGAAGCTAGCAAGGAAACGAGTTTACTAGTGTTGAAGTCTGGCCCTTGGAATAGAGTTTCTTATCTGCTCAAAGGAGTGGCTGAGTTGCTTAGAGAATTGGATGATTTGTATTCACACTCTTTCGATGAGGGGTCTCAAGTCGTTTTCATTTCTTGGAATCCATTTCGAGTTCTCTCTTCTGAAATAGTTTTCGTCCGCGTATTGATCCGAGGATTCTTCAACGAGCTCCTTTAGATCCGTATTTGTCATAGATCGGATTTCCTCTAGTTCCGATCCTTCTTCATATGTAACTAAGGTGATAGCTGTTCCATGATTTCCAGCTCGAGCAGTTCTTCCAATTCTATGGAAGTACATTAGAGGATCTCTGGGAACGTCGTAGTTGATTATGTAGTCAACTTTCTCGATGTCCAATCCTCTTGCCGCCAAATCTGTGGCCACTAGAAGAAGTGCACTGTTTATCGTGAATTTTTCCATCACGTAATCTCTTCTAGACTGAGTTAAGTTTGCGTGCAAAGCGAGAGTGGGATACCGTCGCCGCTCCAATTGTTCCGCTATGCGGTCGGTCTCTAGCTTCGTCCTGCAGAAAATTATCGCTCGTCGAATCTGGAGTTGATCGATAAGTTCGCAGAGCGTCTTGAACTTGCGTCTCTGCTCAACTACGCAGTAGAGCTGTTCTATCTCCTCTAGGGCGATTTCATCCTTGTCTATAAGAATCTTTTCTGGGTTCCGCATATACCTTTCAGCGATTCCAAGAACCTCTTCCGGCATGGTGGCTGAGAAGAGACATGTCTGCCTGTTGCTAGGAATATGTTCGAGGATGAACCTGACATCTTCAATGAACCCCATCTCCAGCATTCTATCAGCCTCGTCTAAGACGAGGAACTTCACATGACTCAGGTCTAGTGACCGTCTTCTCAAGTGGTCGATGAGTCGACCAGGAGTTCCAACTATTATATGCACTTTCCTCTTTAGCTTCTCGATCTGCAACTCGATCGATTGCCCTCCGAATACAGGAAGAATCTTGAACGACGTATACTTACCAAAACTTTGAATATCCTCTGCTACCTGCTTTGCTAGTTCTCTTGTTGGAACTATCACTAGGCCTTCAACGTTTAAGCTCGTTGAACTTAATCTTTCGAGCATAGGCAGAGCATACGCAGCTGTCTTGCCAGTTCCCGTATGAGCTTGACCAATTACATCATTGCCTCCTAAGATAGTGGGCATAGCCTCAGCTTGAATTGGAAACATCTGAATGAACTTCAGCTCTCCAAGGCTCTTCTTCAAGTCTGGACTTAATGGTAATTCCTCAAATTGACCCATTGTTGTTCTTCGCTTCTTTTGCAAAGTGCGCTCAGAGAAAGTAGATTAGTTTGATAACCCGCTTTTCGTCAGTGAGCGTCTTTGTTCTTCCGTACACATGCAGTCATGTTTCTTTTATACCTTTCCAAGTCTCCAGCTTTGATCATATGCGACCTGCACACGAAATGATGGTTCAAATTTCACTGCCTGCACCATATGGTGCGCGCACACACAAAATAGTTCCTTTCCTTTTGTCAGGGGAAGAACCCCTAACAGCCCCTTTTTTCCTATGGTGTTCTCACCTTTCCCTTCCGCATTCATTACCCAGATCTTGTAGTCGCCAAAAGCGAGAAACACCTAGAAGACGATATTCCAGTTTGAAACTAAAGGGAAACCTATAGTTGAAGCTACCTAAGGAGAAAAGCGATCTCCTGGGCTTGAAAGATTAAAAGAGTATTGATTCGAGATGGGCCCGATTAGGCCGTGGTCTCTCAAGGCGTTTCGAGTCTTCTAACAGCTCTACTAACCTAAACCCTACTTTTTTCTGGTGAACGCGTTAGAACCGAATTTGAGAAGGACAGACTCGCAAGGTTTATATCACATAATGAAACATCTGTCTGGCAAGTTGGGTTTACGGGAAGACAGCTAAGGGCCCTGTTTTGCGGTCTCAGGTTTCTCTCGCAACCGACTACATAGACGAAGAGGTGAATGTGTTGAGCTTTAGAAGTAGGAGTTTCGGTCCAAGACGATTCGGTCCAGCCCCTGTTGAAGAAGGCAAAGAATACGAAGTTGACATTCAAGAGATCAGTAGACGCGGCGAAGGTTTAGCTAGAATTCAAGGTTTCGTCATCTTCGTTCCAGAGACCAAGGTTGGGGATCACGTCAAAGTCCGAGTAACAAGAGTAGCTAATAGGTTCGCTACAGCTGAAGTCGTTCAGTAGATCCTTCAATCTACTTGGAGAGAATTCTAACTCCTTTATCTTTTTCTTGAGAGAACTGTTGCTTTATTTGACGTCGAATGCTTATCTCACTGAGACCACTCTGGCGTCAACGCGTTTCTTGCATCTGGGGCAATGGATGTAGTTCCTATGTACATCTCCTACCTTAAACGTGCCAACGTCGGGCAAATAATCATATTTACTATCGAATTTGTATCCGCATATCATACATCTCATCTGAACGTGCAATTCGGATTTCTCCTCATTTTGGCCAAGAGATCGCCTACTTCAAAACACTCAGTTTTCCAAATTTCCTGCTGACACCCAAAAGCATCTCCCCTTTGAACATCTTAACAATGCCGTTCTCTATTCTAACTTTGTCACCGACAGAGATTGTCCCTATCTGATCGTTCCAAAGCGATACTTTAATCGACCCGGTTGCATCTGAAACAGTTATATTGGATACGAGGAGGATGGTGCCGAACCGTGAGAAAACCGTCTTCGGATCAGACTTCTCAACTACCTTAGCCACCAAGTTAACCCCTCTCGTTCCAGCTACCAAGTCCTTGATACGTAGCTTCCCTTTGGATACTATGCTCCTCTTCACCTGCACAGGCGGTTTGGATTCGATAAAGGGGAGATCAACATCGGACAGGTTTCTCAACATAAGCTTATCCAGTCTAAGTTGCCCGAGAACCACTCTTTCCTTTGTAATTAGAAATATTCCGTAATCTTCTCCCTTTTCTCGGCATTTAACAGAGACGCTTCCGCACTTTCCGACTCCATTATTCCAAGCGTCCAGAAAGCTCTTAAGAAATGAGCTGGAGCTTATGTTATGCTTTCTAGAGACTTTCATCAGATACATAAAAGCGGAGAGATCTGAGATAGAATGCCATGGGGCAGGCAGCCTTCCTCGTGAAGAATGACTCAGTATTCCTCTCCGCAGAATAGTCATAGACGACCTTTCTACGCGGTTCCGACTATTAGCTTTTGCTTACGCAGGCGGTGAACACCATATGGTGCGGACATACAATTTCTTCCTTAGCCCACTGTTAAGGGATGAATCCCCTAAAACCCCTCCTTCTTTCGCGGTAACCTCGCTTCGCTCGCATAAGTGAGGGTAGCAAGTTCAGTTCAGGAGCCCACGCAGTACCTGTTCTCTGGAACTGTCACAGTTGGAATTGACCCCAGAGATTGCGGCAAGTGTCTTCGCGCGTGCGATCCAGCAGTCTTCCTACTTCATGAAAAACTTGGCGTCCCACAGGACTCAGTAGACCCGCAGATATGGCGGAATACACCTATTTGGATATCTGTCTGTAATCCCTGCATGAAACGCGTGGAGACATGCCCCGAGAGAGCCATCAAGGTTTATTGTTGAATCTTTGTCCGCCATTCACGAAATTGAAGCTATCTCCGACGATGAGGTATTCCGATAGGGCAAACCTCGATACATGTTGTACATTCAACATAGCTGTTTGGAGTAGGCCTCTGAACAAGCCTTCTTTCCAACCTCCTTACATCATCAGCAACATCTAATGAATGAGGACTCTCTGCGGAATAGGTCATACAACGCTCGATTTTCAGCTTGTAAGGTTCCAGCGCCTTACTCGGGCATGCAGTAACGCATTTTTCACAATCTCCACATAGATCTTCCTTGAAAGGCTCGTCTATGTCAAGCTCTGCTGTCGTCAGCACTGAAATCAGTCTCACTCTTGGTCCATGGCTAGGAGTAATGAGCAGAGTGCTTTTCCCTTGATAACCGAGACCGCATTTCACAGCAGCTGTTTTGAGAGGGATAGCAAGCGAGAATAAGGATTCAAAACCTCGTTTTCTAAGATGGTCAACAACTACCCACGCCTTGTTTTTCATGATCTCATAATAGAATTGGTAGTGTTCCAATAGTTCGTCGGGCATGTGCATCCCGTAGCCTCGCCAGTTCGGCGAATCAACAGCTAGATTCAAAGCCCTATCCCAAGCATTGAAGCCGATCAATACTACGGATTTAACCGTTGGCAACTCCTCTTCCGGCGAGCGCAAGTTGCTAACCTTGCCTACCCATCCGTAGGGTAGATCGCGTAGCATGTTTGGATTCGAAATGCCGACTACCGCAAAGCCAACCTCTATCGCTTTCTGCTTCAGGTCTTGCGTCAAATTCATTATTCAATCTCCTTTTAGGCGAAGTGGATGAGTATGAAGGGCGTAGGGAAATAAACTTTCCATCGTCAAATGACGGCATGGCCACTTTAGATCAGTATAACACTCACTACAGCAAGCGCGTTTAACATGGTTTCTCTAGCTGCCAGTTGACCCCACGGTGATACGTGTGCCGTTTCGAAAATCTCGTTGTAATGATCAGTTTTCGCAAAATAACGCCATGTCCCAAAAAATGGATGTATTTCAAAATCTTAAAAACCTGAATTTTCTCTTCTACATTTTTGCGCGGCAGACTCATCAGTTTCCCGTGCCCATCCCGCCAAACATACGGTACAGCGCGCCCATTGCTCAAGAATAAGATCAACCAACTCAGCAAATCTTAAAAGCATTATTCCGGATGTTCTAGAACGCCCGCTTCGAAGAGTGATTTGGCATTGACCGAATTGGCCACCGGAGTACTCGAAGGAACTCAGAAAGCCTTGAAAATGGCTTCGATTCTAGTTGAAGAAGCAATCAACAAGTTGGGAAGAAAGGCATCGGCCTCCTTTCCCGAAACGAACTATTCTCTTCCAGTGCTCTACGGCTTGTTGGGGAAGCGTGTCGAAAACCTCAATGATCTCGATACCGTTCTTTCTACGCTCAACGGAGAGGTCAAGAAAGAGTTAACATATGATGGTATGCTTTCAAACGGAATTATTGCGTTGATGGCCTTCGAAGCGGCTGAAGGTGCAAGATATGCCCTCGAGAAGGAGCCTTACAAAGATCCCTACGTTGGCTTCATAACGGACGCGCTCTTTAGAAGAGTTAGTTTGGGTTTAGCCGACGGAACCATACCTGGGATAGTCGTAGTCGCAGGCGAAGCCAGAGACGAGCACTCAGCAGCTCAACTCGGAAGAGAGATAAGAAGCAGAAGCCTTCTCGGCCTCTTATCCGGCAGAATAGTCGATCAGATGCAGAAAGCGGGGGTATCGTTCGGACTCGATCAAAACCTCATCCCCTTAGGCGGTGAATCATCATCCCTGATACACGGCGCAAATCTAGCGGTTAGAGCCTCTCTAATGTTCGGTAGCATCGAACCTGGAAAGAAGAATGAACTTACCAAATACTTGAAAGAACGAGTTCCAGCATTCGTAGTCTCGCTAGGAGAGCTCGATAATCTCACGCTCGCAGCATGCGTCGGAGCGATTGCATTAGGGCTTCCAGTCGTCGTAGATCAAATCGTGACAGAGATCCCAGGCGCTTTGCTATCGAGACCCGACTATAGAATGCTCGTCAGCTCAGGGTGCGCCCTAAAAAAGATCAAGACGAGAGTTGTTGTAAAGCCGCCGATCCCAGTGGAGTATGGCCCAGCATACGAGGGAAAGAGCATACGAAAGGAGGAGATGTATGTAGAGTTCGGTGGAGGTCGAAGCATTGCGTTTGAACTTGTCCGAAAGAAAACCCCTGAGGAGATCGTCGATGGAGCTGTGAGTGTGCATGGCCCCGACCTATCGGATATGTCTGCGGGGAAAGCCTATCCTTTGGGAATAATCGTCGATATAGCCGGCGCGAAGTTTGAGAAAGACTTTGAGCCTGTCTTCGAACGCCGACTGCATCAATTCTTGAATAGAGCTGAAGGCATAATGCACCTAGCCTCTCGCGACATTGTGTGGATTCGCATAAGTAAAGAGG
>Ga0209725_1000246_pt1 | contig 33358 bp, 28 predicted proteins | sample I18A1metaG_FD_184145 | JGI IMG/M metagenome (GOLD analysis project Ga0209725, IMG submission 184145) | Lake sediment bacterial and archeal communities from Gulf of Boni, Indonesia to study Microbial Dark Matter (Phase II) - ​I18A1 metaG... | ecosystem: Environmental > Aquatic > Freshwater > Lake...
GCTTTGGTATAGATGGAGTGCATCATCCAACTCTTGGCTTCTCGGTGAAACAGGAGCAGACCAGTTCAAACCACGAAACGGAGAAATCATCCTGTGGTACTACGCATCCCTAGCAACATGGCCTCCCAGTCCTCCTCAACCGCCTTCCATCGTGGGAAACGCCAAGCTCTAATTCCACCTGCTGCAATCTCTGCAAAGCTTAAGAGTATTTGTCTCAATTTTCCTTGAGACAAGAACAACTCAGCGATCTTGGCTATCACGCGTGGTGAGGTGTGAAAGAACTGAGGCGGAAAACAGGGAGGATCATTCAAATGGTTCTGAATGAGGGTCGTCAAAACCTGCTCGAAACTGAAGCCAAAGAAATGTGTGCCGAATATCACATGCCAATACCTCCGTCTGAACTTGTGAGAACCGCACAAGAAGCCTCAAGCGCTGCAGATAGAATTGGGTTTCCAGTGGTGCTGAAGATTGTGTCGAAGGATATTCTCCACAAGACAGAAGCTCGCGGAGTCCTTCTTGATGTCAGGACTCTGCTTGACGCGGAGAAAGGGTTCTCGAAGATCATAGAGAACGCAAGACAATTCAACTCTTCAGCGCGAATCGAGGGCGTCCTCGTGCAGAAGATGGTTCCCCAGGGGATAGAGGTCATTGTCGGAGCCTTGACCGATCCTCATTTCGGGCAGACCCTAATGTTCGGTCTTGGTGGAGTGTTTGTTGAGATCCTAAGGGATGTGACATTCCGAATAGCACCAATTTCCAATCAGGATGCCCGAGAGATGATACATGAGATCAAAGCGTGTCCGATCCTGAGCGGCTACAGAGGAAGGCCACCAGTCGATAAGGAGACACTAGTTGACATAACCCTTAGGGCGTCAGAGATGATGATGGAAAATAAAGAAATCAATCAGATGGATCTTAATCCAGTCATGGCTTACGAAGAGGGAGCCAGCATAGTGGACGTAAGGATACTGCTGCAGAACAAGTGAACCTCAGAACCTAGAAGAATCAATGAGCCGAACCTAACCAGCATCATCTATCAAGTGATGCAAACTCAGGTAGTTCTGCACCCCAAATCCAGATCCTGCAGAGGCCACGTTATAACTATTCGCCAAAGCTTAATTAAGAAAAGTGATTCTCCGTCTTATCGAAATGCCCGTGAACTGCTGAGGGCTAAGAATGGCACAGATAACGGAGACTGTCGAAGATCTCGACGAGAAGATCACTTCATTGAGAATCAAACGGAACCAACTCGACGACCAAGCACAGACGCTGGCCCAGAAGAGAGACGAATTCAATTCTCAGTTTCAGAAACTGAGAGAGCAGATTCAGGAACTGAAGAAGAAGAGAGATTCACTGAATCAGCAGGTCCAAGAACTCAAAGCAGCGCGAGACGAGTCCAGAAAGCATCTAGTCACACGAAAAGGAAAGACAGACTCAGTCAAGAAGACTATTCAGAACCTTGAGACAAGAGCCTCCGGCAGCTACTCCGAACTCAAGAGGAAGATGGACGATCTGGAGTGGCGGATTCAGACAAGCGCTCTCACTCCAAAGGAAGAAGCAAGGCTGATTAGCCAAATAAAGCAGTTCGAATCTAGGGTCGTGGTCCACGAGAAGATTCGTGAACTTAAAGACAAAGCCATAATGCTTCAAGCAGGCATAGGGGCGGCTCGGCTGAAGGCAAACGAGGCTCACGGAAAAATGAGCGAGCTGGCTAAGGAAAGCGAGCTGTATCATGAGAAGATGCTTGAGGCGGTAAAACAGGCATCGGAGGTAAAGGCAAAGGCCGACGAGATGCATCAGCAGTATGTTGGGCTCAAGAAACAGGCAGACGAGGCTCATCTGGAGTACGTCAAGGTAAAGGAGACAAAGCAGAGGCTCGTGATGGAAGACCAGATGAAGCGTCTGAGAAAACAACAGGAAGTCAAAGAAAGAATCGAATCTTCAGCTGAAGAAAAACTGAAGAAAGGCGAAAAGCTCTCGCTTGACGAGTTCAGAACGCTTGTCGAGAAAGGACTTGTCTAGATTAGGAAACGAACCATGTCAAGCTCAGATCCAACACTGTCCAATACCTCTGAACTACCTTACGAGGAAGGGCTCGATTGGCCAAGGTAGCCATCGTGGGCGGATCAGGCCTAGAAATGCTGATTGAAGGGAAAGATGTCATCGAGATCGAAACCAGGTACGGCAGACCGCCAGCAATAACCGCTGGAACCATAGATGGCAGCGAGATATCGTTCGTTTCCAGACATGGCCCTAAGCACGAAGTTCCCCCTCACAAGGTTAACTATCGAGCACTCATCATGGCTTTGAAGGATCTAGGCGTCAAAAGAATCATTGCCACAAACGCAGTTGGTGCCATCAACAAAGAATACGTACCCTGTGACATCGCCGTGCCGATTGACATCATAGATTTCACAAGAGCCAGACAGGCGACATTCTACGACAGCGGTCCAGCCACTCATATAGATGTTAGCGAACCTTACTGTCAGAGCCTAAGGAAAATCTTGATAGAATCGGCAAAGAACCGTGTAGCAAGAGTCTGGACTGACTCAGTTATGGTCTGCACAGAAGGCCCGAGATTTGAAACCCCAGCAGAGATAAAGATGTTCAGCCTTCTGGGAGGTGATGTGGTTGGAATGACTTCCGCTCCGGAGGTCTTCCTAGCCAGAGAAGCAGGGCTGTGCTACGCTTCCATTGCGTTCGTAACAAACATGGCAGCAGGAATGCAGAACCAGATAAGCCACAGAGAGGTTGAAGAGGTCGCCTCTAAGGTTGTTCCCGTGATCAGATCCATTCTCTCAAGATCCATTCAAATGATGAGCAACATGGAATCTTGTCACTGTAGTGAACGAAGCCTGGGAGGATAGTGCTCAGAAATGCTGCGTGGCATACTCGAGACATCTGGCGTATACAAGATCTACGAAAGATGGCTCTTTGACCAGGTGAAGAACGGAGAGAAACCTAAGCACATTGCCGTGATTCTGGACGGAAACCGAAGATGGGCTGCTGAGCGCCTACTGCCCCAATGGAAAGGACATGAATCAGGCGCACAGAAAGGAATGGATCTCGCAACCTGGTGTCTTGAACTCGGAATCGACACGCTGACGGCATATGTTTTCTCAACCGAGAACTTCCAAAGGCCTCAGGGTGAGGTTGATCAGATATTCTCGATAGTGGAAGAGACGGCGAAGAAGCTTATGAATGACAACAGGCTGAGCGAAAACCAGGTTAGAGTCAAAGCCATTGGGAAAGTAGAGCTTCTTCCAGAAAGAGTGCAAGATCTTCTCAAGAGAATAGAAGATCAGACAAAGGACTACAACAAGCACTTTGTCAACATTGCCATTGCGTACGGCGGGCGAGCAGAAATAGTAGATGCTGCGAAGAAAATAGCACAAGACCTGGGAGCCGGAAAGATCTCCTCGAGCGACATAAACGAGGACAGCTTCGGCAGATACCTGTACACCGCGCATCTGCCAAACCCCTACCCAGATCTAGTCATACGAACATCTGGAGAAGAGCGGCTCAGCAATTTTCTTCTCTGGCAATCTGCATACAGCGAACTGTGCTTTGTCGACGTATACTGGCCTGAATTCCGAAAGATTGACCTTTTGCGAGCTATTCGAACCTATCAAAAAAGAAGACGGACCTACGGGTCCTGATCTGTAGGAAGCGCGGCCATTACAGATATATCAACGAGGCAAGGCGACCAAGCGGACTGCTTGGGAGGCCTAGAGCCTGAGTACATAGGTCATTCAAACACTGAAATAAGCCATCATGAGGTTGAGCCTAGATTGAGACAAGAAAAGACTGTGGTGTCAAGTGCGGCTTCGCCCTTCAAGCCACAAATCCGCTTTCCTTGGTCTTCCTGCATCCCGGTTCTGTTTCTATGCCTAACATTTGTGTTTTCACTTGTTGCGAGGGCAGTATACTGTCTTGCGGTCAGTGATGTCGTCACGTTCGGCCCGGGAGAGGAGAAGATCACCTCTCTTGCCATAGAACGTACGACGCTCTACGCGGGGATGAACACCTTCCCGGGCATCGTGGCAAGGATTAATACGGTCTCCATGAGGACTGCTGGCTCTTCGCTGAAGCTGTCTGATGGAGAGAACTCAATCTACTCTCTACTGGTTGTGGATGGGTACCTGTACGCGGGGTTGTATACATCCCCTGGGAAAATTGTGAAGATTGATACGAGCAATTTCTCCAAGGTAGGGGTGCTGACTCTCCGCGAAGGAGAAAACTGGATCACGTGCCTCGCTGCTTCAGACGGTTTCCTCTACGCAGGTTTGAGAATGTTCCCTGGCAAGATAGTCAAGATCAATCTTGGGACCTTTCAGCGAGTTGGCCTTCTGGAATTGGCGCCTGGCGAGAACAACGTGTACTCTATGGTAATCAAAGATGGATACCTCTATACAAACGTCGCCATGCGGCCCGGAGGAGTAGCGAAAATCAAGCTGGAGACTTTTCAGGAAGCGCAATCTCTGCGGCTAAGGCCCGGAGAGGACTACTGCTACGTGCTCGCCATCTCAGACAATCTATTGTTTTCAGGGCTTTACTCCAAACCAGGAGGAATAGCGAGAATCGATCTGACCATCTTTGAACAGGTTGGATCTGCGGTACATTTCTTGTCGGGAGAAGACAATGTCTGGAGCCTCATAGTCCATAAGGGGTTTGTATATGCTGGTCTAGACTCAAGGCCAGGAAGAGTTGTCAAATTAGACCGAGACCTGAAGCGTCTGGACGTCCTGCGCTTCAACGAAGAGGAAACCGGAGTATATGCACTCGTTCCTCTGAACGAATCCCTGATCTGCGGCATGTACAGCTCTCCAGGAAGGATCGCTGCACTTCGAACACAGGCGCTGCCGAGCCAGACCATCCATCCTATGCTGATATATATTGTCGCCTTATCTGCCATTGCTTGTACCGTGTTTATTGTGGCAACAAAGATGCGTTCAGCAAGGAAATTGACGGATCTACTCCTCAGACACCACAGTTCAGATCTGTATCTCTCGCGACGAGTTCGGAAAGCTCGCGGTTTCCTGGGATAGCCCGCATTTCAGACGCTAGGTCGTTCGTCTTCTCCTTGTCAGGATCATCAGTAATGTTGCCGCTCCGACGATCATAGAGGCCGCAGGATATTTGAAGTGAGGAAGCTCTGGAATGTCTATTGTCATTGCATGAAGCATAGCCTCCACACATTCTGCGGTCGTTTCGGTTGTGGATTCGAGATCTGCATACGTGGAGTTGTGCATCCCCAAGCGGAAACTGCCTCTCCGTCCCGTAGGCTCGTTCACGAGCTGCATGTCTCTCTGCATTTCATTCTTTCCGACAAGCCAGCCGTAGGTTAACTCTGTGAGGGACCAGTAGTATGATCCTCCTAAGTCCACCCAGATAAGCATCAGATCTCGTATGAATTCCGCTGCAACCAGGGTCCTCTTTGGATAGAGCGATGTCAACAGCTTCGTCCGGTTCGCTGCAGGACCGCCATACTGATCAGTCATCTTCACCAAAAAGCCATCTGTCCAAGCTATCATCCTCTTTCTTAACATATCGTAATCTGGCTCCTGCACCGTTAGCCCTATGAAAGTCCAGAATGACAGAAGACCGAAGACTATTCTTCCGTTTGACACGGTCGTCTGAATTGCTTTCGACTGATCATCATAGTAACCACCATATCCCCAAAAGTCCCGATTCATTTCTTGCTGGTTCAGAATCCAATCGCAGGTCTTCCTTGCAGCTCTAGAGAACTTCTCAGCTCGACCGTTGTCTCCCCACATCTTCTCGTATCCAGATAAGCACGAGAGTACATTCAGCATCATTCCAACATCTTCTACGCGAACTGATCGAGGCTCAGGATAGACGATTTCCCAACTACCATCCTCCTTCATAGCTGCACCGGCCCAGAAGTCGATGCATGCCTCAATCCTCTGTATGACTCCATTCCAGAACGTGTGCTCGATCAATCCTTCAGGAAGCTTCCGCATTAAGAAAGCAGTTTGTGCCAGTAGAGCTATCACGTGACTATTCCAACAGTAGAATGCCCCTGATCCAACCCATTGCTGTCGCTTCGTGTCGTAGTATCTATGAAAGTCGAAATTCCCAGTCTGACCTTCCAAGACGAATTCAACTGATGCCTTCAGCCACCTGTCGTGTCTCGTCGAAGTGAGATCTTTGTGATAGTTGGCGAGGGTCCACGCAACTCGCGCGTTGTCCTCAAGGTAGACCCCTGCCCCGTTTGATTCTGCGACCCCTCTCGAGAAAGCGTACCTGCCTCTCTGATACTCCACAACCTGCTCGAGAATCCAATCTGTGCCTTTTTCGATCCTAATTACGATGTCTATCTCGGCGCCTGATGCGCTGCCAGAGACCGAAGACGCACTGAGAATACTCATGAGCATAATTGCTGAGACCAGTACTCTACGCGGGAGATGCAGATCAGACAAATCCGATGCCTTCCACATTCTGTCAGTCCGAGATCTCGCTCTAAGATTTGGTCAACTCTTATCTGGGTTTTGGTCACCGCACCTGGCGTAACACCTCTCCCACAACACGATGACAGACAATCTCTATTTCTTCAGTCTATTTGTGAAGTGGATCAGATCCGGTCGGCTGGAAACTTGGTGACATTGCGTTCGGCTGTCTTCCGGTGTTAGTGAACTTTGGGTAGCAAGGTGCAGATCGAGATCTTGGCAGACACTTGCTTGCGCTACAAGGTTGCTGTGAATCAGATTTGATTGTGACAACTGCGTGTCACAGGGATCTTCGATTTTATGCGTACTTGCGTCAAAACATTATACGAATCGCATGTGGCCAAATCACGTCCGTCGGAGAATCCGAAACTTGAAATTTCGTACAGAGCTGTTACTGTCACTCGTCCTTGCTAGCATGATCATGACGGTTTTTTGCGGAATCACAACAGCCAACAGACCCAAGAACCAGGTATTACAGCCTTGGCGGCAAGCGCCAGTGACTCCTTCTTCCGAGGTCCCAGTTCCAAGCATTCCATCAACAGGAGTCTCTCCTTTCCTTGGTCCTCCATTGTTGTCATCGGTGGAATTCTTTGTTGATGCAGAAACTAAGAGCGGAGACTATGTGAAGGCAACCAACAACGGAGGAGCTATCTTCCTCAAAGGCAAACATCTCAAAGTTGTTCCTTGGAACACTGTGTATGATGCAAAGACAGGGACATGGGTAGTGTTTCTTGCGAATGTCACCTCGGACAACTTCAGGGTAATGTATCTCTACTTGCGAAATGGAACTGGCTATTTCACTCTTTGGCATTATGAGTATGAATCTTCCTTGCTAGATGGCTACATATTCTATGGGGCAGACTATGTCAAGAACAGAACAAGTTTGACCCCTACTCCTAAGATACAGAGATTGTCGATCACGCCTCAGGCGAAAAACCCAAGTGGAATATCTGCTCTCGGCCCGACCGTTTTTATCAATGACCATGGAGGATTGTACCTGAACCAAACAAGGGTCTTGTCTCTGTATCCTCTGCTATACAGGAGTTTTTCTGGCACGAATGAGCTTTGGCTGCTGATTGGCGATCATCAAGGGCGATACTATTACTCAATCTTCTATCTGTTTGACTCTGATCGTGACCATGTACTTCGAGGACACACGTTGTGCTTGAATGACTATTCGCTTGCTGCATTTGAGAGCATCGCGGCGCAGTGGATGCCGGGCGCGTTTCCTTACGCTTTGAACGTGGTTTCTGATCATAGCAATATCACAACCAAGATCAATGGTTTTCCCTTTCGCACAGACCGACTGGGGAGGATTGAGCTCAGAGTGCCCGGAGGAGATATTCAGATTGAGGCCCAGAAGGAAGCATCAACGGGAACCGGTTCGAGGCGAGTTTTCAGTGAATGGAAGTGGCTCACAAAATCGAACCCTGCCTTGGTCAGAATTTCACAGAACACGGACCTATATCCACAATACAAGACGCAGTTCTATCTATCCGTGAAGTCTCCCTATGGCTCGCCCGTAGGCGAAGGCTGGTACGACGAAGGTGCAACAGCCAAGTTTTCAGTGAACCCTACAATCGATCTAATGAATGGCACAAGGTTAGTTTTCTCCAAATGGACAGATGGTCAGAACGCTACCACCCATGAGAGCACTATTACTCTCAATCGGCCTAAGACGGTGTCAGCGATATGGAAACGTCAGTACGAAATCAAGATCTCTGTGAAGGGCGTCCCACAAGGCACCTCTTTGAATCTTACTATGAACGGCAATCAGACAACCGTAACCACGCCCTTCACCTCTCGACAATGGATTGATGCAGACTCTACAATGAGAATGACGATTGACCCTGTCCGTTTCTCTTCTTCGAATAGAAGATTCATGTTTGTGCGATGGCAGACAGAATCTGGATCAGCCATTGACGTTCCTATTGTCGTGAACAGTCCACTACAAATTGTAGCAAGGTACGATCTGGAAGAGCCATTCGTTGGTCGAGTGACCATACAAGCGGACCCAACAATTCTGCTCTTGAAAGAGACGGTTACAATCAGGGGAACTATAAACCCGGCACAGCCTGGAACAGAGGTTGTCATTCTGTGGAGTAAGGATTCAGTGGAATGGAATATCGCCGCAACAGTTGCGACGGATTCTCAAGGGAGCTACGAACACGTTTGGAAGCCTGAGAGCATAAACAAGATATACCTCAAAGCGAGATGGACCTTTGATCCTGACTACGAGCCCATCGAGAGTTCAGTCGTCACAGTGACGCGCATTGATTCAAATGCAAGTCGCATATTTCAGTGGCCTCAGTTTCTCCGTAACCTTGCTGGCTTTCTAGAGAGCTTCCCATTCTTCACTCAGCTTCTGGCGATGACGTTGAGCTTCGTTACACGAATCTATGAGATAACTATCTGGACAACATCAAACGCAATGTCCCTTCCCATCTACGTAGGGTTGCTGGTCCTTGTTGTTTTCTTGATCTGGAGAAGAAGGAGACGCCGACTGTCATCGCTCAGCTAGAACGTGTCCAAAACCGCTCAGATGCAATGCCTGAGTGATGCTTGACGCGGGACACAGCGTGCCAAGTCGGTCCGGACAAAAACACCATTGTGGAGTCGAATAGCACATGCTTATGCGGAGGATTGGTCAGGGGAAATGAGCCACCCTCTTGCACCAAAGAAGCTTGAGTTCGGAGAATCAACGATCACTGGGCGCAATCCCCCGTCATACTCAAGGCCTTCGGGAGAAAGGGCCCGGGAGATTCTCAGTCTCCTGAAGAATGTGGCTTTGCGGAGTGAGCTGGTCTTGGACATTGGCTGTGGGCCGGATCCTTTGTCAGAGAACTTCAGACATATGTCACATCGTCTAGTTGGCCTTGACAAAGAGAAACGCTACCTAGGGGAGGCCCGGAAGATTTCTTCGCTGGAGCTTGTTCTCGCTGATGGAACAGATCTGCCGTTCAAGGACGAAAGCTTCACCTTTGTCCTGTGCAACGATGTGCTCGAACACGTTGCGGATAGTGAAAGGCTGGCTAAGGAGCTTCTGAGAGTACTGGCTCAAGGCAGTGCGACATACATCCAATGCGCGGGAAGATACCAGATCATGGAGCCCCACTTTCTGCTACCATTCCTATCTTGGCTTCCGGGGCCACTGGCTGATTTCTATCTCCGATTGACCCGCAAAGGAGAGAGTTATGCTGGGTACCATCCAAAGACGCGCAAGCAGATACTTCGCCTATTCCGTGAGTACCGTGCCATAGATCTCACCTACGAAAGGACTCTCATGCAAATCAAGACGCTTAACATCAGATCGAAATCGCTTCTTCGCGCGGTTTCATGCCTTAGAAAAGTGTTGTCCGATCAAGCCATTGCGATGGTTGCGGAGAAATTCAGCATACTCGCGATCCTCGTTTTCAAAGAAAGGCTTGCGTAGTTAGAATGTTGCTGATAGCTGGCAGGCCACGCACAGTCAGAGCGGTCTTGGTTCTCAGCTATTAAGAACCGAGCCATCCGCTGGGAATGACTGTACGCTTGATCTTATGTGCGTGAAAAATGACCTACATGTGTGGATTTTGCCTAATTGGCAGAGGCTGCTCTGCAACATATTGTGCTTGAACCGCTTTATTCAGCAATTCCTCACGCTACGGGGCCAAGCCTTCGCGCATGCAGTAAGGTGGAAATCTGGTGAGAAGGATTACGATAAGAGCTCTTAGCTTGCTTATTCTTCTAGGTCTTGCGCTTGTCGCGGCCAACGACCTCAGAATTCCCCTGTGGAATGGAACTTCTGGCGCAAAGCATGTGTCTGCTAGCTTTTCGCCGCCATTGAACGAATCTGTTCCCGTACCACTTCCATTCACAATCCCCCCGGTCTCGTACGGAATCGGCCTAGCTCCTGCGGGCCAGCTAACCGCAATAGTACTGTCTGTCGAGTTCACAAATCAGAATCACACCAAGAGCAAGAATGAAATTCACGACACAATATTCAATCGAGTCAGCCAGTACTATCGGGATGTATCATATGGCCAAGTTTCCTTGACTGGAAGGGTTTCCCGGTGGTATCAAATGAACAAGACCATGGGCGCTTACGGACGAGATAGCGCTCTCAACATCGATGATCCTGATGCGGATGGCGCGCCAGACAGCTGGATGCTAATTCAGGAGGCAATCTACGCAGCAGATGCGGAGATAGACTTCAGCCAATACACATATCTCATCATTCTACACGCTGGTTTTGGGCAGGAAACCTCCAACAATCCCAATGACCTGTGGTCATGTGCCTACCTGATGGGCATATGGTTCAGAACCCACGACGGAATATCATACTCGAAGGCGATGATCGTTCCTGAGCTGGAAAGTCAAGGAGCAGATACAGTTGGCGTGATTGCGCACGAATTCGCTCATCTTCTCGGCCTCCCTGATCTCTATGATCCCTACCGCAGAAGTGATTACTGCGGTCGTTGGGAGCTGATGGGAAAAGGGCTCTGGAACGGAAACCCTCCTAGCAGCAGTCCAGCTCACATGTTCGCGTGGGAAAAGATCAGGTTAGGATGGATATCCGAAAGCCAAATAGCCGTGGTGCAGACCGGAGTTGTCCGAAACATCACTCTAAGTCCTCTCGAGATAAATGGGACCACGTTAGTGATCAAGATACCAATAACCGACAAGGCCTACTATCTCATGGAACTCAGGCAGAGGATTGGATTCGATATTGGTCTACCTGATAATGGCATTCTCCTAACCTACATCGACGGAGACATCTATGGTGCGGGAAGCATCAGAGTTGTCGACGCAAACCCGTTGACTGCCACGCTTGATGACGCTACCTTCAAGCCCGGCAAAACCTTCACCGATGCGACCAACAAGTTGTTCTTTTCTGCTTTAGGTGCAATTGAACAAAACTACCGGATTGTGGTTAATCGTATTGGGCCTGCACCAGACATAGCGGCCACGAGATTTGAACTCACACCGTATCCTCCACGCTCCGGCCGAATGACGACCTTGCTATTTCAGATCACCAATCAAGGTACCATATCAGCATCCAATTTCACCGTGCAGGTATATCTTGACACAAATCTGATCTACACAGGCTCTGCGACATTGGAACCTGGTCAAAACCAATTCATACAGGTTAACTGGAACGCTACCATGGGCAGGCACGTCGTAAGATGCCTGATTGACCCAGCTGGACAACTTAACGATATCAATCGCCTCAACAACGAGATAATCCGAGAGTTCATCGTAGGAGTAATTCTCTCGATAAGGCTACCCTGGTCAGGCGGGTCAATAAAGGTCAACGGCACAACCTATGCAGCAAATGGAACCTACACAGTTGAAATACCTGTCCTGTCTGCAACCCAAACGGTCGAGGTTCCTACCGAACGCCTTCTGCAGCCTGGCACGCGCCTAGCCTTTTCGCGATGGAATGATGGAGATACGTCGAATCCTCGGACCTACCGAACTACAGGAGACGCAACGCTCACAGCTGAATACAAGACCCAATATCGCCTCACCATAGTGCCCGGCAAAGGCGAGACTTCAGGAGAGGGCTGGTATGACGAAAACACAAGCGCCACGGCCAAGGCAACATCCCCATCCCTCAGAAGCGGAGAAAAAACCCGCCAATTGTTCTCGCACTGGAGCGGCAACTACACATCAAACTCAACCACCGTTCAGCTGACCATGAACCGCCCCTACAATCTGACAGCCAATTGGCTCACTGAACACTATCTCGGAATAGCATCTCTCGTCGGCACGTTCGCTGAACAGGGATGGCACAGAGAAGGAAGAACTGTCCAAGTCAAGGCAGTCTCTCCAATCGACCAAGGCAACCGCACCCGAAGAGTATTCGTGAATTGGTCAGGGGATTTGATTTCGCAATCGATGGAGATCGCAGTCATCATGAACGGGCCGAAAATGGTGGTAGCGAACTGGAGAACGGAATATGAGCTTCGTATACTGAGTGAATATGGCAAATCGTCGGGTTCAGGCTGGATACCCGCGGGAGAGACAGCACGATTCTCCGTCGAAGCAACAGTCAACTGGGCAGAGGGAATTCGCCACATCTTCATGAAGTGGACGGGGGACCACGAAAGCGCCTCGAATGACAGTTCAACGATCATGAATGGTCCAAAGACCGTAACCGCAAACTGGAAGACGCAATACTTGATCAGATTCAGCGTTTCCGGGCTTCCAAATGGAACTACAGTTGCGCTGAGATTGAACCAGAAGTGGTGGAATGGCAGTACGCCATTCCGTTTCTCGGAATGGCTAGACAGCGGTTCCAACATGACGCTTGAGGCTTTGCCGAAGCTTCAGGCAGGCATTGACCAATATGTGTTTGAAGGGCTCAGAGACTCTGATGGCCGCACGATGGAATCGCCTCGCTTGGTCAGCGCACCTCAAAGCCTTGAAGCAAGATACTTCAGAAAGCCCAGAGGTTTGCTTCACATACTGGAATCTACCTACAGCCCTGAGGCCAGCGGCCAGCTCGCACTCCTAGAAACCATCAGAGAACGATATCTCACCAAAACCTTCGCTGCCAATCACTGGTCTGACATCTTTGGCGGCATATTTGACTCTCTGCTTCCCAACATATCAATAAGGATGGCTGAGAATCCAATTCTGAAGACGATTTTCCAAGCACTACTGTACCCAATTCTGCACATTCTACCTCTATCTGCTTCAGTCTACTTCATGATCGGCCCAGGCTCAGAGCTAGGTTTCTTCGGCGCAGGATTCGTAGCTTCACTACTTGCTGGCATAATCTATCTTCTGCCCGCGCTTCTTCCGTTGCTGCTTGTGGCAAGAAGGAGAAGACCTAATCTCGGAAAGAATACGCCAAAGTACATTGCAATCGCCCTCATGATCAGCATCGAATTGATAGTGCTCGGAGAGATAACTCAAGCGCCGATAACTGCAACCGCTGGAACCTTCCTCTTCCTAGCTCTGTCTGCGTGTTTCTCAGCCATGGGAATAGCTCTCAGCGCTCATTGGCTGATCGAGCAGATTCGATCATATGAAATCAAGGGAAGGAATACGGGTGCTCCGAAATCCTTAATGGGCCTAGGGCCAAATGTGTCTACAGCAAGAGGGGTATATCCATGAAGAAGAGAATGTACGTTACATCTCTGCTTCTTGTAGTAGGTGTGATGCTTCTTCTTGCCGGAAGCTCTTGCACGAAGGCAATGAGGCCCGTAGGAGGTATGCTAAGCGGCAGGGTCTACGGATACAACATGTACGATGAGGCAATACCACTGGTGTGGGCGAGAGTCTCGGCGTACGCTAATGGTACGCTAGTGGAATCGGTCTCGACAGGATTCAATGGTAGCTACGCGATGTTCCTTCCGGGCGGGCTGTTGAACGTAACTGTGCAGTCTCCCGGGTTCAAGCCACAGGCCAGGTTTGTCGCCATTTCCGATGGTGGTTCAGCTCAGTTGAATTTCTATCTCGAGCGGTCAGAGATCCCAATACCTGAGTTTCACACATACTTCCTTTCAATAGTGACGGTGTCGCTGCTGGTCCTTACTGCAGCTCTAACAAGAAAGAAGCGTCGCTAGAGACGCCCGCACCTATCTCTATCTGGAAAAAGATTCCCGAAACCGAAGATGACCGTCTAGATCATGAAATCTAGCCTGCAGCCATGTCAAAGAATGTTTAAAAATCCTTTAAGACGGCACTTGTGATCCTACGGAAGCTTGTCCATTACTTCGTAGGAGCAGAACTGGGTCTGGTCTACATCAAGAAGATTGAGCTCAGAGGATTCAAGACGTTTGGCAAGAAAGTCTCCATCTCCCTAGACAAGGGTCTAACTGTCATAACCGGTCCCAACGGCTCTGGGAAATCAAACGTTTTGGATTCTGTGAGATTCGCTCTTGGTGAGCTCAGCTCCAAAGAGCTTCGAGGTGCATCATTTAGCGATATCATTCACAAGAACTCTCCCCAGCTCCAAGCTCGATCAGCTTGGGTAGGGATCCAATTCGACAACTCCGACAGGAGAATCCCAGTAGAGGCAACTCTAGTCACAATATCGAGAGAGTTCCGCAGAGGAGGAGAAGGGATCTACCGTCTGAACGGTAGAAAGATATCACGAAAACAGTTGACCGAAGTACTATCGTCAGCAGACATTCAAGTGACTGGCTACAACCTGATTCCTCAACACGCCATAACTCGACTCGCTGAGGTCACAGCAGAAGAACGTCGCAAGATAATCGAGGATATGATCGGCATAGGCGTCTATGATCTGAAGAAGGAAGAGGCCCAGAAGCAACTTGGCGCAGCTGAGACGAATCTGAGAGTAGCATCAGCAAGAACCGATGAAGTCAGAAATCGAGTCGAATCGCTTGAACGTGAGAGAAACGATTTTCTCAAATACACCTCTCTGAACCGAGAAATCAAGAGGTTGGAAGCCAATCTTGTGTCAAAGGAGGTCAGCAGGCTCAGACAGGAGCTCGTGGCGGTTCAGGCTGATGCCGGGAGGCTGCGGGCAAGAGTAGATGAAATAAGGAAGAAACGAGAGGAGCTAGGCGCCAGAAGAGAATCTGTAGAGTCAAAAAGGGAAGAATTCGAGCGGGAACTGGCTGAAAAAGGCAGCAATGAACTATTTGAAGTGGAGCGTGGTGCGAGCAACCTCAATGCAAAACTGGCAGGCCTGACGACTCATATAGAATCAAAAAAGGCGGCTTTGAGAACATCAGAGAAACAGAAAGCAGCCCTCCAACTCCGCCTGGATCAAATCACCTCCTCCATCAAAGCAATGAAGGCAGAGCTCGCGACGCTTCAAAGGAGACACAGAGCAATAGTATCGTCCCAAACAGGCATCCAAGAACAGTACAACAAGACTTCCGAGAAGGTGAAGACCACAAGGGAGAGACTGGGAGAGAACACCAGGAAGATTGAACACATAGAACAGGAAATCGAAAAGCTCTCAAAGCAACTGTTGGATGTGGAAACCAAAGTCACAGGTAGCTCCGCGAGAATTGAGCTGCTCAGAAATCAGAAGCAGTCTCTTGAAATTCGCAACGCCGACTATTCAACGCTCCTAGAAGAAATCGACAATCGGCTGAAAGAGATTACGCGGCTACGCGAAGAAGAGGAAGCAAGAATCCGATATGGCAGTACAAGACTGGAGCAGAATCAACTCCTACTCAAAGTGAAGGAGAAGGAGATCGCAGAAGCAGCAGAAATAGCCAAAAGGGCCACGGTATCATTGGCAGAGTTCCACGCCCAAGAAGAGCTTATCGAGACGGTAGCCCCGGAGGCAAATGCTCTTCGAAGAATCGAACAGATGGCTCAAGCCGGAGCGCTATCTGGGATTTACGGCAAGTTCGGAGAGTTGGTAAAGGTCAACGACCGGTGCCTAAGAGCGGCTGATGCGGCGTCAGATGGATGGATGTCTGCTCTTGTAGTCAAAGACATTGAAACCGCAATGAGTTGCGCCGAGATCCTTAAGCGAGCAAGGCTCGGCAGGATTAAGATAATTCCGGTCGCAAGCGTTGCTCCGCTCGAACCTATCCAAGATTGCCCGGCCGTTGCTGGAATAGTTGGTCGTCTTTTGGACTTCGTGGAATGCTCGGACGAGATCAAACCCGCAGTGAACTTTGTCTTCGGAGACACAGTGCTTGCAGAAGATCAAAAGGCGGCGTTCCTAGCATCAATCGAGGGGACCAGATCAGTCGTGTTGACTGGAGATGTCTATGAGCCAGGTGGAGGAATGGAGACAGGATACTTCAGAGAACATCTCGACTTGGCCTCCGTGTTCCCTAAGCCATCTGCAATCCAAGACCTAGATCAGACATTGCGTTCTCTGGGGTCATTGATTGCGCAAGGAGAACAGGAAATGCGAAGGCTGATCAAAGATATCCACGACATGAAGACGATTGAGATTGATGGGAAGAACGTTATTGACAGTGCTAGCAAGCAGATAGAAGAGATCCAGCAGAACTTTGATCGTGCCAAGAAATCGCTTGAGTTGACTAGATCAAGAATCAAGGATATATCGGACCAAATAGAAGACCAACTTCAAGGCCTTTCCTCACTCAAGAACTCCCAAGACGAATGCAAACAAAGACTATCGCAGCTACAAAAGGAAAGGAACTCGCTGAAACTCTCTGTTAAGCCAGCATATCTTGTCCAGATCGAGAACGAATTGATGACCCTAACGAGAACCCTCAATGAGACGAAGCAAGAGCAAATACAGGTTGAAGGGAGAATCTCTTCTCTTGAGTCATCAATAAGCACGCTTAGCCCAAGTTGGGATCAGATTCGCATTCAATTTCAATCGGTATGCCAAGAGATCCAGAAACACCAGAAAAGTCTCCATGAGTCTGAGCAGGATCTGAACAGAGTTCAAGCCGAACTAAAGTCTCTTGAAAGAAGAAAAGTCGAACTGGTGGAGGCGGTTTCTACCATCAAGGAGTTGCAGGCGAAAGTCGATAGCGAGCTGAGAACTATACAAAGTGAAATCGACAAGACATATATCGAGTACGAATCAGTCGCTCAGGACAACAACCAAATCCTTGCGCAAATCAAAGAGAAGGAAGCACAGATTTCCTCTCACTTGACCGAGCTCAAGGAACTGGGGCATGTTGAGGCGGATGAGCCTGATACAGAAGACCCCGTGAGAGTCGAGACAGGGCTCGAGGCCTTGCGCAGGGAATTACAGAGTATCGGAGCCGTGAATCAGCTGGCCCCACAACAATATGACGAGGTCATAGGCAACTACAGACAGTTATCAGTCAAGATAAACGAACTCGAGAAGGAGAAGCTTGCAATACTCTCATTCATAGATGAACTTGACAAGAAGAAGCGCGACACATTCATGGATGCATTGAGCCAAGTCAACAAGAATTTTCAAGAAACATTCTCAGCCATCACCATTGGTGGCAGAGGAAGGTTGGTTCTGGAGAATCTGGACAAACCATTCGAGGGAGGCTTGGATATGCTTCTCCAGTTTCCAGACAAGGCAGAACTCGGGGTAAGCTCGGCTAGCGGAGGCGAGAAATCAGTGGCGACTGTGTGCTTTTTGCTTGCGCTTCAAGACATACGTCAGTTGCCATTCTATATCTTTGATGAAATAGACGCTCACCTAGACGATTTGAACTCCCAGAGATTAGCTGATCTTTTGAAAACAAGGTCGAAGAATTCACAGTTCATGGTCATCTCCCTTCGGGACACAACGGTGAGCAGAGCGAACCGCGTATACGGTGTCTTCGTGCAAGATGGGTCATCTCAGGTTGTGACAATTCCTGCAATGGTGGCAGCTAAGTGACCCACGAGGAGGCCAGTAAGCCTTTCTGGCTGAACCCGCCATATTCGATTCTCTTTGACCTCATAAGGCTTCATAGACTCAGGCCGTGGGATGTCAATGTTTCATTCTTACTGAACTCCTTCCTATCTGAAATGAAAAGAAGTGGATACATAGATTTCACTGCGTCAGGCACAGCTCTGCTTTCGTCGGCAATAATTCACCGCATGAAGTCCGAGCTTGTTCTCAGACTTGAAGAACCGCCGAAGCCTCCGGTGCCTAGACCAGATGAGCAGATCCCACCGCCTCTGCAAATTCCGATACGATATGAGTATATGTCCGCCTCCGTCGAGCAGCTTCTGACAGCTCTTGAGGAAGTTCTGCAAGCCGAGAAGATAATAGCATCAAAGCAAAGTAAGCCAATAGTTCTTCCATCACAAATCTCTGAGGATTTGGATGAATTTCTGACGAACATTGATGAACGTCTGGAGGAATTCTATATGCACCTCAAGAGGTCATCTAGGAAGGCTTCCGGTATCTCATTTGTCCGTCTGACTAGGGGGCTCTCGGCTGTCGAGATGGTGAGGGATTTCATATTGCTTCTTTTTCTCGCTTGCCAAGGCAGACTTGTCCTCGTTCAGGAACAAGATTTTGGCGACATAATCATAAGGTTGCTGGAGCTGATGCCTAAGGTTGGCTCAGACTGATAAGACCACCCCCCCCAGTACCACGAACAAGGCCAAGGTCATCGAAGGAGCGCTTTATGTTTCAGGAAAACCGCTGGATCTGCAGACCCTTGGATCTGTTGCCAAGATGAGATCGGAAGCAAAAGTCAAAGAGATTGCACGATCAATCGTCGAAAGATATGGACAATCTCAGACATCTCTTCAGGTTCTTGAACTTCAAGACGGAAGATTCGTCATGCAGTTGAAACCGGAGTTTGCCAATTCGGTCAAGAAGCTCGCAACAAGAAAACTGCTCACTCCAGGTCCCTTGAAGACACTCTCATTCGTAGCCCTCAAGCAACCAGTGACACAGTCCTATGTTGTTAAGGTAAGGGGAAAGCTTGCGTATCAGCATGTGAAGCAGCTCGAAGATCTCGAGCTTATCTCTGAGTCGAAGCTGGGCCGAACCAAGGTTCTGAGAACAACACGGATATTCGCCGACTATTTCAATCTAAGTCAAGACACCCGACTGATGAAGAGGCAGCTTGAGAGGCTCTTCAAGGAATTCGCGCCAAATAAGAATGGAGAGAAAGAGGAAGATGCCTAGCAGACAGGAATCTTTCCTTCTGCCAAGTCGTTGCAGAACTCATTCATCCTACTGAGTTCATCATCCATAATGTCTTGCACCTTGGATGAAATATCTCCAAGGCTCGTAGTCGCAGGCAAAACAAGTTGTGTTGAGGCTATTGCAGGCTGATCAATCGGAACTCCGATCCTACTCAGCAGCCAGACATAGGCCTCGTCGACACCTGAAACCTCTGTGACTATTCTGTCGGCTATCCTGAAGCTCAGGAGATTGTAGATCTTGCCAACGTGACTGACAGGGTTCTTTCCAGCGGCCGCTTCTGAACTTGATGGTCTATTCAAAGAGATTATGCCGTTCGCACGGTTTCCTCTTCCCACTTCCCCACTGTCTGCCTCTTCAGCGGAGGTGCCGGTCACAGTTGTATAGATGCCTGCCAGCCCCCTTCCTCTGGCATCGAGGGTGTTCAAATTCAGGTCTATCTTCTCGAAGCCTGAGTCAGATGCAACGAAGCTCCTCAGGTCCTCGAATATCTTCTCCTTTCTCGAGAAATAGTCTGCCTCACTTTCTATGAATCTGTCAACAAATGCCATCGAGATCGTCATTTCAAGTTGATTGTTTCGTCTCAATGCCATGACCTTGATGTCTTCGCCGCTCTCGGGAAACTTCCTCTTGAAGGCTTGTGCGTTGAGATACTTCTCGGTCCTAAGCACTAGGTCCTCTGTAGGAGTGAGGGGGGCATACCCGACGGCAGCCGATGTGTCGTTTGCGCCTAAGAATCTTCCTTTTCGTTGGAAGATATCCGTCAGCTCAGCTGAGCCAGGCTTGATCTCCACTTGATATTTCACCTGCTTTTCTGGGTCAACGAATCTCAGTCTGGTCTTGAACCAGTTCTTGGCTGTCTCGATCGCTATCGTATTGACATCAATCTTATCCCTTCCTACCTCGAAGGTTGCTCGATCTCCAAAAACCATCAACATAGGTTTCTTGATGATCCCTCCCCCGAAGCGTCCTTCGGTCTGTCCCGCTACGAGGAGTCCCTTGTCGATATTGTGATGAACAATTTCTCCAAACCGTTTCTTGTATTCTCTACTCAGAGCAACGGAGATCTCGTTCATTATGGAGTCGCAAATGTAGTCTGGATGCCCCAACCCCTTTCTCTCAACGATCTCAATTCCCTGTCTCTTAAGGGGAATCTGGGTCAACTGATTAACCACGATTTTCCGCATCATATAGCCGTCTCAGAGGGGGGAACACGCTCATGATATTAATACCTTGGGGTCCAGAATATTCCTATAGGAATGGGCTGGCAGCAATCAGGCAGTCGATCCTTTGAACCGTTTCACGATTTTGGTATGATGCCATTCTTTTGCGTGATCTCAAGAAGCACATTGCCAAGACAACATTCCCGGCCAATATACCCAGTCAGTCCTCTTGATTGTTGAGGATCAAAGTAAGTCTTCTAGTGGCTTGAGGTGCTGCGGTCCGGTGGATGGGGATCAAGTCATATACCGGAGCATTCACACAATTGATGTCTATGTTGCCTAAGCTGGAAGAAATACCCAGGCGAAGAAAGAGCCTCAACCTTAGCCAAAAAGAGCTGGCTCTGTTAGCGGGAGTCAGCCAATCAATGATTGCCAAGATCGAGGCGTTGAAGATCAGTCCATCCTATGAGCGAACAAAGAGAATTTTCGATGCGCTTGAAGAGTTGGAAAGAAGGGTCGAAATGAAAGTGAAGGAACTCGCCAACAAGAAAGTCTTGGGAGTACGACGACAAGACGCTGTTTCCAGAGCCACGGAGTTGATGAGGCAATCCGGATACTCACAGCTTCCGGTCCTTGATGGTCGATTTGCAGTCGGAAGCGTGTCTGAGAAAACTATGCTCGCTCAGATTCTGAGGGTAAAGAATCTTGCTGAGCTCTCTCGAAAACGTGTGGAAGAGATCATGGATGAGCCATTTCCGCAGCTAGATGAAGAATCTCCACTTTCTGCCGTATCAACCCTGCTCCAATATAGTCCGGCTGTGATTGTTACAAAGAGAGGCAGTATCACAGGCATAATTACGAAAGCAGATCTATTGAAGGTCGTGAGAAACAGGGCATGAGCAAAGCGGGGACTTACGGCAGTCCTGCAGTATATTGCAGATATTGATTCGAAACCTGCTTTGATGGATCGGCATGAACAGGAATCCTCTCCAGCAAAGTCTTGCATATTACTCACGATGCGCAGTCCTTCATCCTCCTCCAGCTTTCGTGCCGTTTCTTCAGACCACCTACGTCTCGTATCCGATCTTTGATCGTGGAGTTGATGATCGCATCCTCCTGTATGTTACGTCCTCAATATTGGGGCAGTTATACAGTGCGGGCCTCCTCCTCCTCGCAGAAGCTCAGTTCCCTCTATCTCTAAGACCTCAGCTCCATGCTTCTTCAAACTTCTAGCGACTTCATCATTCCATTTGTAGACGATGCATTTTCGAGGCGCTAGGCATATGGCATTAGTGCCTTTCATGAATCTCTCAAAGGAATCTATCTTGATGAATTCGATCCCTCTTTTCCCGAGCCAGGGAAGCAGCCTGAGTCTCCGAGCCCTTCTTCCCTTCTCGAATAGGGTCGCAGGTTTTGCGAGCGATTCCGGGTGACCCAGAGCAAGATCCCCATCAATTGTCATGAAGGCTCCATCTAGGTGGATATTCCAGGGAGAGAGAGGCACCGCTACAATTTGGCTCAGGCACATGCCAAGAGCTGACTTCGCAAGCTGTATGACGCCATGCAGGTTCGATCTCGCTCCGACTCCGATCAGAAGAGTCTCGTCATCTAAGTAGACAAGGTCGCCCCCCTCAAGGCGTCCCTCTCCTGAAACCTGAAGCATGCATGGAATCTGCAGTTTTCTCGCTGCTTGTTCCGAAATCTCAGGCTCCGGACCTCTCACTTTAGAGGTCATTTTCATTTTGATGTATCCACTATTCGCTATTGTGATTGTATCTCTGATATACGTGAGATTAGGCTGATGACGGATGCGTATAGACGCCTCATGATTGTCCCTCAATAGTTCTTCAACAAGTAACACATCCACGCCTTCAGATTCCAACAGCCTCACGAGTTGCTCATGTTCCTCAATGAACCTTCTTCGGAAGACGGGAGTCGCGAACAGGTAACGTCCGTAGTTCTTTTCGTTCACAAGTCCAATTGATTCTCTCGGGGTATGCATCAACACTCTTCTCAACGGCCTGTACTCGGACTGAGCTCCAAACATTTCAACACCTCCACACAGATTCCTACAATACTAGTGACTTCTCTACCAATAGGGTTTGCAGTTTCAGGGGTATTCATGAGACAACTCAGTCTCTGTAGATCTGGGATTTTCTGCCGCTGAAGGATTCTCAGTGAGGGAACAGGTTGTAAAGTTGAGGAAAGACCGTGGTCTTGTTTGAACTAAGCTTTGGGGTGCTGCGTCATCGTCAACGTTGATCCGTTCACCATGACTGGACTAAAGCTCGATTATCTCCACATTGGCTCTGGGTATGACCGCCTTTCTTCCGTCTTCCAACTCTACTTCTAGGATCCTAACCGATGACTCAGATTCCACCTCTTCGAGTTCCGCTGGCAAAGAGATGATCGTGCCAATGGCCCCGAAGTAGGGCTCAGCGATTACTCTGACTGTCATGCCTGGCTGCATACCTTTGCTAATGATCGTCTTCTCTCTCTCCGGTTCTTCCTTGGAGACTGTGATCCTAGGAATGATGATCTCTGGTCTTATGACGCCGGCCCGTATCTGCGTGGCGCCGTTCAGAGCCCCCTCCATACCTTCGCAAGATTTCAAGAGTTCAAACGTCCTGCTTGACATGCGCATCTTCCCAAACCCTTCTGTGATGATCAATGTCACGACAGACTCCTCTTGTCCCGTGATCGCAACGCCAATCTCATATCCCAACAGGTCTTTCAGATCCTTGTCTTGAACCCCGCCAGACACTATGCCTCTGACTCCAATGCTGGCCGCTTTTTTCAATGCTTCTGCCGTGACAAGTGACCCTCCTATGAGAACCTTGCCTACATCCCCGGAAGTCACGAGATCTTCCGTCAAAGTGTCCTCAGGTGAGTTGGCAACTACTCTGATTTGTCCATGCGTTTCTCCGCCAATGCCAAATATTCCTTGTATTATTGCAGCGTCTGTCTCAACGACCACTCCTTCCTTCGGAATCTCTGAGACCACTTTGCCTGGAATGTACGCCTTGACTTCCACCGGCACAGGATCCTCTCGGATCGTCACCTGGCCCGTCACATCTGAGACATGCTCTATGGTTCCGTCGATAGGAGATTCAACGAATGCCTTAGACAGCCCAAAGAAGGCAACTCTCCTAGCAATGACCTCCCCTTTCCGCACAGTTTCTCCTGGCCTCTTCAACATGTATTGCCCCAACTCCTCGATGTCGTCCGCTTCTATTCCTAGGATCTGAGAGGCCCTGATAGTCTCGACATCGCCCGGCACTCTTGTTCTCGCGACTATCGTGTCAAAATCCAGAACATCATCCTTCTTGACCAGTACCTCGCCGGGTATTGGGAGTCTCCGCACCTTTTGGATTACTGTCTTCTTTTTCACTTTGAGTCCGGGGGTATATGCCAATGCCATTTCTCGGTCACCTAACCAAGAGCCTTCTCGTATCGATCGAGGGCTGCTTGCGGGTATGCGTCTATTGCCCTGAACCACTTGACAAGCTGTCTACGCCTAGTCCCATCATCCTCCGGGAGGGCAAGAGGTCTTCCCCTTCCGTCAAGCATTATTCCGACAACTCCTCCCTCAATCTTTATCTCCAGCTCCTTTCCCGGGCCCGCGCCGACATCCAAATCCGACCTTGGTTTGATCTTTGCTTCGGCGAACTGTCCTTCTCCCAACGGTGTCAATCTAATCTCGCCCTGCTTGATCTCCTCAGTACGACTACTGCCGTCAGGCAGATCCAGTTCGACCGTTGCCGTTATGCTCTCCTCTGTTTCCTCTGATCCCTTCGTTGCTATGCACGTTCCGATCCGAACCAGGCAGTCTTTCTCAAAGATCTCCATGGCGGCCTGAGCATGAACAGTTGACAGGACTCCTAGATGAGGCATCATGAAGACACTGTCCTGCGCCAGTTTCGTGACTCCCTCTGGCTGAAATGCGTCGGTGAGTATCAGGGCCGTCTGGGCTCTTCTTGGTGCGTGAGATAGCAGGCCTCCTGTTCCTGCAATTATGTTGATCCTCATCATATCTATGTAGGACTCTTCTTCCATAGATTGCTCAAATAGGTCACTCACGTCGCGCTGCCTCTGAACTCCGCGGAGGCCTCTGGCTAAGGATTTGTGATGAGCAAACCCTAACCGAAGCGCCTCTCTTGCAACTGCATGCTCCAACACAAGTGCGTCAATCAACTGCGGAATGATTGTAGGCCTAATCATCTTGTTCCTGAGGCGGTTTCTAACGACGACCTCGTCCATCTCGAAAGGAAGCCAACGCATAATGTTCTTGATGCCCGTTTCCTTCAGGACATTGCATATGCTGTAGCTCATGCCCAGATTCGCGCTGACCGTCCTCACGAACTTCCTATCGTATACACTGTACACGTTTGTTGTGGCTCCGCCGAGACCGACCCCTATCACATTGACGTCTCTCATCTCCGCCAGAGTCCGAAACATCTTTCCCTCCCCCGCAGGAGTAGGCATTATCGGGACAGAAGTCCATTTCATGAGTCGGTCATATCCCGGGGCATGCGACATAACATGCTCCATGAAGAGTTCGTGAATTGCGTCTCGAGCGGGCTCCGGATTCTCCTGTGAAAGAGCTGGACGAATGTTGTCCACGATCTTCAGTGCGAACTTGGTGCTCAATATCTTCCTGGCCTGTTCTCTGGCTTCCTTATTCCCTGCGTAGACTATGGGAAGATCATAGCCCGCACCGAGTCTAGCCTTGGGTTCAGCCGTGGCGATGAGCTCAGCTATGCCAAGTACGTGTCGCACTGTTCCTCCGTCGGTTCCTCCCGAGATGAGGATCATGTCCGGCCTCAGACGACGTATTCTGTCAATCTTCTGGTAAGTCCGCCTGCCATCATCCACAGAAATTACGTCCATGACTATGGAGCCTGCTCCTAGTGCGGCACGTTCCGCGCTTTCCGCAGTCATGCTCTTGATGACCCCGGTCACCATCATCTGTAATCCCCCGCCCGCGCTGCTTGTAGTAACATAAAGATCCGTTCCAGCACTTCCTTGCGATGGCACGATAATCCCCTCATCTGACAGAAGCTTGTGTCCCGTCAGTTCTTCAACTTCTCTCACCGCATTTCGTACACCCAATGTCACGTCTTCATAGGGCGCCTCGACTGTCGTAGGCGCCTCGCCGCTTGCGACAAAACGATATTCCTTCCCGAGTTTTCTGAAGAATCTCGCTTTGCTTGTCGTGCTTCCACAGTCCGTCGCAAGAATGATGTTGATCTTGTCGAGGTCAAATGCGGGTGTCTGGCTCATTTCATTCATCACACTATTGGAACCCAATCGTGATATATTGCTGCCCGCATAATTCAGCGCTGAGGATTTAAGATTTGCACAGAGGTAGGCCGAGTTTCGGGTTATTCTTCGCTACTGCTGCACTTGCAAACATACCCTTCTGGATCTACACTGGTGTGATCGGGTTCCTGGGGCTTCAAGGGAATATGTATGTCGTTTTGATGTTTGTGACCGTTCTGGCAGGAGGCATCATGGGAGGGAGATTTCTTTCCAGTCGCCTGAGAGACCGATCATGGGCGATTGGTCTCAAGGCAGCTGCCCTTGCCTCAATTGTCAACATATTCTTCGGAGTTGGCACCTTCTCAATCGACTACATACACGTGCTTATGCTGATACTATTCGGATTCGCCATCGGAGGCCCCATCGGATCTATGCTCTACTCGCGAGAGCAACGTTCAGAAGAAGCTCGAGACTCCAGATCACAATAGCGATACAGCTACCTTACCGCCTCAATCCCCAATTCCCTTGATCTTAGGCTGATCTTGGCCCTGTGTTCCTCAATTCTCTGCACGTATGAACCAACCGCATCAACATTCTTCTTCAGGCATTGAAGATGAAACTCTGAAAGTCTGCCGTCAACCGTCGCCAGTCCCTGATGAAAATTGCCACCCAAGGCAGATGCATTCACACATGTTGGTGAACACGGAATAAAGTCCTTTGAGAAATACGCGTAGACGTCGGGTTCGAGGCCCAAGGCTCTAATGTCAGAAATCTGAGCTGCTGCCCTTTGCTCAGCACTCGGTTTTTCCTGTTCTCTCCCCTCTATGTATGCCTTCACACAGCAGGCCGGGTAGGCGAGTAGCCCGCCGATTTCAGTGAGGTACTCGGGGTAGAGTTCCTCTGGGTAAGCCGCTATCGATCTGGGGGTTGATTGGCCTGCGTGTCTCAGGAACTCTTCTCGAAACCTCAGTCTTTTCCTCATCAGGTTCTCAAGCCTGAGCTTCATGTCTTTCTCTTTGTATATGAAAAGCTCCCTCACTGTAGGCCGGATCTCTACTTCAAACACTTCAAGCCTCAACCGGTTGATCCAGGAGATGTGGCTGTTGTACGACAGAGAGCTTCTGATCTCTGCCAGGGAAATCTTTCGCATCTTCTCTTTGACACTCCGGATCATCTTCATCTTCCTTATCACATCTCTCTCATGTGCCAGTTGCTTGAAGTCCTCAATGCAGGCGTCATCGATTCGTCTTGAAATGTCTTCCGCGTCTGGCCACTCTGCTGGAATTGTCACAAGAGAGCATCTGCGCAAGCCGGTTGCGACCGTTAGATAGTATTCAAGAAGCATCTGAGGCCATAATGTCTTCTCGCGTAACAGATCTGTTACAACTGCTTGGGCATCGGATATCATTGAGTATCAGATAAATCTCACAGGCACGCGCTAATATTCCTTCCGTGATCTGTCCTCTGCTGCATCAGCTCCGCTGCCCCAAGAAAGATGAAAGAAAAAGGGAAGTTACTGGCGCAGATCGCACTAGCGCCAGGGAATTATCCCGAAGACTTTGAGAATCTCCTCGACTCTGCCTGAAAGCATTGCCATTCTGAAGAGTATTGTGTTTCCGAAGTATGATCCGAGCGCTAGCATGATCATGTACCTTCCGATTTTCGTCGGAATTGCCATGAACCCTGTGTGTTCCCTTGTGAATATGAAGTAGCTTGTTGATGTCAGGAACGCTATGAGGGAGAAAAAGAAATTGAACCAGTCGATGGGTTGAGGTGCCTTGGGAAGTGTTATTGCGGTCAGGACTTGGGCGACCATCTGTGCGTGTACGGCGCCTCTCATTGCGAGACCTGTGCCTACGCCGACAACGAATGCGAGTGGATATCTGCTTATCCATCTCACCTGCCTGAAGGGCAAGGTGAATAGCAGTAGCCCGAGGATTATCGGAATCACGTATGATATGTCGCCTTTTGACAGAGGCAGGAACGCGTTGTTCGTCAGGGTCTGTGAGGCCACTACTACCGAGATTGCTAGGGAGGTCGATATGTAGGTATGTTCAGTGAACCTGTAGGCTAAGTTTTCCTTGTACAGCACGTAGCTGTAGACCATGAGTGTCAGTATTACCGAGGCCCAAGCTCCGGAGAGGATCAAGGGGTCTGTTGGATATGGCATTACTTCTTCCTCCGCGTTGCTATATAACCCACGTTTGCGAGCGCTATGGCTATGATGAAGAGTAGGTGTGAGATGTTGATGGCGTCCATTCTCACGGTTCCGTCTCCAAGTCTTCCTATCAGTTTCTCGTATTCAGCTCCACCACGAACTCCAATCATCAGGCCCACGAGGTTCGTCGGGTAGTATACGACCATGTCGGCTTGCATTGCGATTCCGATCTCTGCGACAGGAGTTCCCTTCCCGACGTTCCAGTGTCTGACGTAGTACAGTATGTAGCTACCTGTGTCCACTGTCAGAACAAGATCGATGTCTTTGGCCGATTTGACTCTCTGTATCAGGGGCAGCTTCTCAACCGGTGTGCCGTACTTGTCTGCCTTGAATACGGAATGGACGTCTGAAGCTAGTGCTGCGACAGCGGTTTCGCCTCCTGCAAGGTACCCCATATAGACCCAGTCCTCTCCGTACTTGTACTTCGTTTTCAGTTCGGGAACGTTTGACGTGATCATGTCCAATGTGATATCTTGGTCAGTGAAGAATCCCCAAACGACTATCTTGACCTCCTTCTTGACGAGGTGTCTCATGACTGCGACCATGCTTGGTGCTATCTCTGGCCAAGCGCTTACGCCTCCAGCGATTGAGAACAAGGCTATGTTCTTGGGGCCGAGTGATTCTACCTTGTCATAGACTGCTTTGGTCATCTCTGTTACTGGTACTGGCATGCCGAGCGGAGATATGAATGGAATGGCCAACGCTATGAACATGACCCAGTACAACACTCTTCTGTCAACTTCTGTTATCTTTGACCAAATGCTCTTGCTCATCTTACTCTCCTCCGTAGTATCCTCTTTCCATTCCAAGCAGAGTTCGTATGCCGAACACAACCAGGCCTACTGCCGCAACGAACGTTAGCGTTCTCATTCCGCCCACTTGTCCCTTCATAAGTACCCACTCGCCGAGAGTTGGAAAGCCGCTCCAGATCGCTTCGCCTATGGGAGCGTTTCTCAACAAGATCAGCACTCCAGAGACTATCAGTATTGTTGCCTCGATGCTTCTTGCTCTGAACGCCCGATATGCAGCTGTGAAAATATAGAACCCGGTTATCGCATACAGTGTTGTTGACAGAGCCACGTAGACGTTCTTGAAGGTCCAGTCGTAGACAATGAACTTTGTGTTCCATAAGCCGATGAGGGTAAGCAACACGAAGAACCCCATTAGCCAGGCGCTAAAGAACCACTGTCCTTTCGACCTCCTCTTGACATGTGCGATGTGAATTCGAAAGGTTGTTATGATTCCCAGGCCGAGAGCGAAGGTTGAGATGATGATTGCCCATTTCTGTATGGCTGATGAGAGCGCAGCTATTTCCTTGACTGCAAAGAAGTATTCGAACATCATCAATCCGCCAACGATTCCTGTTAGGAACAGAATTATCTCTCGTCTTCTCAACATACTGGACATGTTCTCACCACTTTAGTAGCTGGGAAATGACCCCCACATTGGCGAGCTCCAGTACCACACCCAAGACCGTCACTGCAATCAGAAGCGCCTTCATCCAGTCTCCGCTCGCTATGCCGCTTGTCACCAAAGGATCTCTTGTGACGTATGCCGAGGCAGCGAAGATCTCTTCTCCGATGAGCGCGTAGTCGCATGTTGCGATGATGAATGGCATTTGGTGGATGTTGGCCGTTCCTCCAATCTGTGTTGCTCCTATCACGTTGCCTGCTTCACCTATGACCACAGCTTCATAATACAGACCGCCGATCATCATGTTCACTGCGGGTCTTTCTCTCTGGAAGGATCCTAGGACTGCTGTGACGTACTCTGACTGGCCGGGCTGGTATCTTATGCTTTTCGAATCAAACGCCTCTGGCTTTCCTTCGTTCCTGTAGGCTGCTCTGAGGGTCTCCTCCACCAGCGGCAGTGAATCAGCGATGCAGGTGTTGTAGATGATGGGCACATCGAACCTGGCGCAGAGAGTTGCGACATAGCCAAGGATCCCCATTGAGGCAAGAACCTGAGGCCCCTGCTCCGATGAGAGGGTCTGGTATGAATAGCCGGGTGAGAAGTGCACTGGCTTTCCTTCCTCTGTGGCTCGTCCGACGGCCTCGTCAATAGCATCCATTGCTGTCATCCGACGTATTTTGGGCGCCTTTCCCTTCTTCGCAAATTGCGTCGCTACGTAGAAGAAGATGAACGAGAGCACCAGAACGACGAAGCTGAAACCTCTACCTGTTATGATCAATAGTGTCTCCTCCGATTTTTCTATCGTATAAACGCCGGTCTCAACGTATAAGTAACTTTCGACTGTTACTTTCAAAGTTTTTATAGTGGATGTCTAGCCCTGCGTCTTGGACAGTTCTCCAGACCAGTTTCTACCGTATCCAGCATGTCAGCTGAAGTGACAGCAGGCCTTCGCGAGCCTCCTGTGAGGTCTTCTCGTCACTAAGGCAGAGGCGACGACAGACCCTTGCGGATCCCAGTCCTATCGTCGTCTTGCATGCCGTCCAATTGTTCCGGGTTTTGTCTTCGTTGCCTTTCTTGCTTGAGATATCATCTCCGTCAGACCGGAAAATGCTCTCCCCACGTCGTCCATCCGGACTACGAGAATCGTGTCTGTGAAGCAGCTCATGGTTTCTTCGATGTTTATGTGTCTTCTGGAGACCGGGTTGTAGAAGGCCACGGCGCTGCCTGGCACACCGATAATTGCACGCGGGCTATGAACCATTATGGCTGCCAGCCCATTCTTCTCGTCGAGAATGTCACTCTTTCGGAACATTGAACGCACACTCTCGAACAGTCTCTCATCGAAGATCAAAGTAATGGCCGATATGCCTTCAAGAATCTGAAGGAACTCCCCTCTGAGATCTGCCATTGTGCGTCTGACTACCTGAACCGTCCGTCTGGTCTTCTCAACCGAGATCTTCGCCACATCTGTCCTGAGATTTATGACGCTTCTACTGACTATTCCTGCTATGCTTGCCTGGCTTGTGCGAACGGTTGATCTTGCTCGTTTCACAGCGGTTATGATGCTCTCAATCTTTGTCGGCCGTCCTACAATCTCGTCTACTTGGGGCCTGAGGATTCTTGCTATGGCACTGTAGTTAGCATACCCCCGCTCTATGGCATCTTGCATCGAAACATCGTTGTCGACTAAGCCCTGCACGGCTGATGAGACACTGTCTTTGACCAATTCAGCTCTCTCTTGGATTGGTTCTTGGGACATAACATAAAAACATTCACCAAACCTGCGTCAGCGAATATCTCCATGTCTTCATCATGATATATGCTCAGATACCAAGAATCGCAATCCATTCCACAAACTCAAAGTCCTAGTATACGTGACGGAGGCGCATGAGTCGAATCCAACTGGGCGGATACTGATTGGAAATCGCCATGGCTCTTCAGATCAAAGCTCTGACTGATATTGGTCATTTGTGACCTCTGGCTGGTTCCTTCTGACCACAAGGGATAAGAATATGCCCAAATCGCACCTAGATGACAACGAGGATTCAGTGAAATGGCAGATACTCTAGAGACGAAAAAGGGCGGAAAAACACAGCCTTCGACTTTCTGCGTGGAGGTATGCAAGGGCCACCTTGGATCATGCCCAGGATGCGTCGTTGACCACATGGCGTTCGAGGACTGGCTGAAGCGGAACTATCGAGAGAACGGAATCTTCGTCAACACGTGAATGGAGGTGAATCGTTAACATGAGTAAAAGTGCTGGTAGCAAGTCCGTGCAACTTGTGGCTATTGCTTTGATTATGCTGGTTGTTGGCGTTGCGGTCGGCTATTCATATGGCCAATCGCAGATTCCTCCTCCGAAGCCTGCCACAACCGTGACCGTCACTGCCACTCCACCAAAGAGAGTGACACTTCTAGAGAAGATCAAGCAGAGAGGACAAATCATTGTCGGGACAAGTGCAGATTACCCGCCGTACGAGTTCATTGACGACAAAACGAAGAGGCCGGCAGGGCTCGACATAGAGATAGTTGAGGCTATTGCAAAAGAGATTGGTGTTACCGTGAAATGGGAAGACATGCCGTTTGAATCTTTGATTGGAGCCTTGGATGCTGGGAAGATCGACATGATCGCTGCCGGTATGGGTCTGAAGGCGACACGGATCGAGAAACTGGCCTACAGTATCCCCTACCAAGAATCTTCAACAAACGTACTTGTGGTCAAGAAGGAATCGTCCGTAAAGCCGTTCACCGATCTGGCCGAGGCCGGGAAGCTGAAGCTCAAGGTCGGGGTACAAACAGGAACAATACAAGAGAGTATCATGCTCGGACTGGTTAGCGATGGAAAAGCTCAGAAAGAGAACATAATCTCATATATCAATGTGGATCTAATGATGAACGACCTTGTGGCTGGACGAATCGATACCGCCATGATCGACAAACCTGTTGCTGACAGCTGGGCAAAACGCATACCGCTCAGCATAATCTATTCCCAGTGGGCTCCTCCAAAATGCCTGTGGCTTCTGAAAGGTGAAAGAGAACTTCTCGACGCAGTGGATATGGCAATGCTAAAGCTTCATGAGAAAGGAGTCATTCAAGAGCTACTCAGCAAGTGGCTAGGATAATCCAACCGTTGTCCCCCCTTGGATCGTTCTTCTTGTTTTCTTTCTTTGAGACCATATTGTCGCACATTCTCTTCATGATCGAAGGGCTACCTGTTACATTGGGACTGACGGCCTGCGGCCTCTCAGTTGGCTTTGTCATTGGCCTTCCATTGGCAATACTGAGAGTCTACGGCAGAACTGCTGGCAAGCTCTTTGTTGCAGTTTTTGAGAGGACGATGCGTAGCATTCCTCCTTTGGTCTTGATATTTCTGTTCTATTTCGGGATACAAACAACGCTCTTCGAGGTTCCGGGACTCTTTGCTGTCGCGGTGGCTCTTGGCCTGTGCAGTTCTGGCTATCAGTCTCAAATCTTTCGGGGAGCCTTGGAGTCGATTGGTACGGGCCAAATGGACGCAGCCAGATCATTGGGAATGAGCAAACTGCAGGCGATAAGGTTCATCATGGCACCACAGGCCTTGAGGTTTGCCTTGCCAAGCTGGGCAAATGAACTCGCAACTATGATCAAGGACACCTCTCTCGCGTTTGTGGTTGGAGTCGCGGAACTTATGAGGCGAGCCGATTATGTCCGCGCAGCCACCTTTGACCCACTTACTCCCTTTGTACTGGTGGCTGGCGTATACTTCGTCATCGTTTTTCCTGTGACGCGGATCGCTGGGACTTGGGGAGAAAAAAGGAAGAGGTTGCTGACTGGCGCTTGACCCGGGTCGTATCAGTTCAAGATGTGTGGAAATGCTACGGCAAGGTGGAGGTAGTGAGGGGAGTCTCCTTCGATGTTGAGGAAGGAACCACAACCGTGATCTTCGGTCCAAGTGGCGCAGGGAAAAGTACACTGCTAAGGTGCATCAACATGCTTCATCCTCCTGACCGAGGGACCATCTTTCTTAGAGATGTAGATCTCATGAAAGTTGGCAGCAAGATCAACTACTACCGATCGAAATTCGGAATGGTGTTCCAACACTTCAACCTGTTCAGCCACATGACGGTTCTGGACAATGTCTCTATCGGTCCTAGGATAGTGAAGAGGCTGCCTGGAGACCAGGCGAAACATGTAGCACTTGAGGCAATAGACAAGGTTCGTATGAGAGACTGGTGTAACCACCATCCCAGTCAGCTCTCCGGAGGACAGAAGCAGAGAGTAGGTATAGCCAGAGCCTTGGCCATGGATCCCGACGTTCTTC
>Ga0209725_1000247_pt1 | contig 33333 bp, 27 predicted proteins | sample I18A1metaG_FD_184145 | JGI IMG/M metagenome (GOLD analysis project Ga0209725, IMG submission 184145) | Lake sediment bacterial and archeal communities from Gulf of Boni, Indonesia to study Microbial Dark Matter (Phase II) - ​I18A1 metaG... | ecosystem: Environmental > Aquatic > Freshwater > Lake...
GCCTTGCGGCTTCTCTTTATCTGCAATATCGAGCACCCTCTCCAGCGTCATCTCTTCGAAGTAGAGCTTGTCCGACATGTCATAGTCTGTTGAAACCGTTTCGGGGTTGTTGTTGACGACTATAACTTGGGCCACACCTTCTTCCTTCATCGCCCAGACAGTGTTCATAGTGCAATAGTCGAATTCGACACTACTTCCGATCCTTATGCAACCCGCGCCCAATACGACTAGTTTGCTTCCGGCTTCGTTGAACTCTAGGTCGTCTTGGTCTCCGCCGTAGGTCATGTAACAGTAACTCGTTCTCGAGGGCCATTCAGCAGCCATAGTATCGATCATCTTGACTCTTGGAGTAATCGATCCCGTTCGGCGGATGTCTCTGATCTCCGATTCGGGTTTTCGAAGGGCAGACGCTATCTGCGTATCGGAGAAGCCGAGCCTCTTCGCTTGGTCGATTATGGCTTGGAAAGACTTCTCGCTCGCGTCTGAATATATCGTTGCCAACAGATCCTTCTTTGTCTGCACGATCCCTTTGATCTTGTATAGGAACCAGGGATCTACGCCTGTAAGCCTGTAGATCTCTTCGATCGGCATCTCCATCTCGATGGCTCTTGCTATCTTGAACAGTCTCTCATGGGTTGGTTTGCTGAGCTGTTCGCGTAGCTTCAGAAAATCCGCAGTTTCATTGTCTCTTGGGTTGAGAACGAGTCCCAGCTTTCCAATTTCAAGTTCCCTGATGGCTTTCTGGAGCGCTTCCTCGAAGCATCTTCCTATGCCCATAACCTCTCCTACAGACTTCATCTGGGTGCCGATCGTACAGTCGGCGCCTAGAAACTTTCGGAAGTCCCAGCGGGGGATCTTCACTATGACATAGTCGAGAGCCGGTTCGAAACACGCTGTTGTGACTCCTGTCACTTTGTTCTTAAGCTCAGGGAGGAGGTAGCCTAGGGCGCACTTTGCAGATATGTAGGCCAACGGGTAGCCTGTGGCCTTTGAAGCTAACGCGCTTGATCTGGAGAGTCGCGCGTTCACCTCTATCGCAACGTATCTCTCGCTCTTCGGATCCAGTCCGAATTGGATGTTGCATTCGCCGATGATCCTCAAGCCATTTATCACGCGAATAGCTGCGTCGCGGAGTATCTGATACTCACGGTTTGTCAGGGTCTGTGTTGGAGCTACGACTATGCTATCGCCTGTATGTATCCCGAGGGGGTCGAAGTTTTCAAGGGCGGCTACGGTTATGGTGTTGTCGGCGTTGTCGCGCATAACTTCGTACTCTATCTCCTTCCAGTTCTCGAGGTACTGTTCAACGAGTACTTGGTGCTCAAGGCTCTCGTTCAATGCTCTCTCTGAAATCTCAGTCAGCTGGTCAGCCTTCTTCGCGATCCCGGAGCCTCCTCCGCCGAGGGTGTACGCGACGCGGACGATTACAGGGTAGTTTATGTCCTTGGCGATTCTCAAGGCGTCTTTTACGTCGTAGGCTACGTCGCTGAGAGGAGCCTCGACCCCAAGTTTCATCATAGCCTCTTTGAACAGGCCTCGATCTTCCGTCTTTTCTATTACGTCGATACCGGTTCCGAGGACCTTGACACCTTCAGATTCGAGGACTCCCTGTCTCGAGAGTTGTACGCCAACGTTTAACGCGGTCTGGCCGCCGAACCCTAGGAGAATCCCATCTGGTTTCTCACGTTTGATTATCTGGGCGACAAATTCTGGTGTGCAGGGTTCGAGGTATACTTTGTCAGCCATTCGGTGACTAGTCTGGATCGTGGCGACATTGGGGTTCACAAGCACAGTTTCAATATTCTCTTCTTCGAGCGCCTTCAGGGCTTGAGAACCGCTATAGTCGAACTCGGCTGCTTGACCTATTACGATCCCTCCGCTTCCGACTACAAGAACTTTCTCGACTCCATCTATTCTTGGCATCGGCTCTCACCGTCTAACAGACTCCAACCTCTCCAAGGGTTGGTTGCAGCCAACGTCCAATCTCCGTATGAGATCAAGGAAATAGTCGAACATGAATTCGGTATCGTGCGGTCCAGGTGAAGACTCGGGGTGCCACTGCACGCCTTCCACAGGAAGTTCTCGGTGTCTTATGCCTTCAACCGTGTTGTCGTTTGCGTTTATGAACGAGATCTCTAGGTCGGTTCCACGTGTCGATTCGGAACGAACCGCGAAGCCATGGTTTTGGCTTGTTATGTAGCATCGATTCGTTCCTTTTTCTATGCATGGATGATTTTGTCCCCTGTGACCGAACTTCAGTTTGTATGTGTCTCCCCCTAGAGCTAGCGAGATGATCTGATTTCCCAGACAGATTCCAAGGATCGGTATTCTTTCATCCACCAGCTTGGTCACGGTTTCGATTAGGTATGGAACCTTCTTCGGGTCGCCTGGCCCGTTCGAGATGACGATGCCTTCTGGTTGGCTGCGCATGATGTCCTCGACCGTGGATGAAGCTGGAACTTGAACTACTTGGGCTCCCCTCGAGACGAGGCAGCGTATGATGCTGTTCTTCGCGCCGCAGTCAATGAGAACTATTCGGGATCGTGGTCTACCGACTGGGTTATGCAGCCGTGGCACGGTTGTTGAAACCCTAGCCACTAGATCCTCTTCGTTAGGGTCGGGCACATGTCTTGCCTGTTCTATCAGTCTATTGAAATCCGGCTGATCGTCCAGAGTATAGACAGATAAGATTCCTTTCATGACACCGTGAACCCGGATCTTTTGAGTGAGGGCACGTGTATCGATGCCCTCGATCCCGGGTACATCATACGCATTGAGAAACTCGTGAATGGTCCATCTACTTGACCAGTGGCTGGGTTGCTTACACGCTTCATGAACTACGTATCCTTGAATCTGTGGGCGGTCTGACTCGAAGTGTTTTGGGTTTACTCCATAGTTTCCGACGAGTGGATACGTCTGCATCAGAATCTGTCCTTTATAGGACGGGTCTGTTATGGCCTCTGTGTAGCCTACCATGCCAGTGTTGAAAACTACCTCTCCAGAAACGGTCCCAGCAGCGCCGAAGCCCTTTCCGTGAATCGCAGTCCCATCTTCAAGCGCTAAGAACGCAAGTTTTTCTTCTGTTTTTGGGCCGCGGTTCGCGTTAGTCAGTGAACCCTTCTCGGGCAAGGTAGCGATGTTTGATTTAAGCTTTTTCGAATGTGGCTCCTCTCGCCATCTCAAGTTGTTTGGAAGGGGTACTAGCCCTTCACTCATTCGTGGCTTTCGCGTTTGTAGTTATGTTTCTGTCGAGGGGGGAGCCGGGTACTTCCAAGTCTTTACTCTAGCTTGAGAGGCGGTCGCTCTTTGCGATGGAATCTCTACTGGCGTCGGTTAATCTGCGGCGAGAACTAATGGGTCTGGATTCCTCAAATCTTTTGAATGAGGTGCGTTGTAAGTACTGCAGTCTAAGGGAGAAGACTTGGGAAGAATTCGGGTCGCTGTGGTCGGGGTCGGCAACTGTTGTTCATCGCTTGTGCAAGGCGTGCACTTTTACAGCGAGGCGCATCGAACCTGCACGAAACGTGAGGTGGCGCATCCCGAGCTTTGCGGGTACAAAGTCGATGACATCGAGTTTGTGGCGGCTTTTGACGTTGACGGTAAAAAAGTAGGAAAGGATATTTCGGAGGCGATATTCGTTGAACCAAACAATGCTCCAAGATTCTCTACGGTCTCGAACATCGGCGTCAAAGTCATGAAGGGAGAGGTGCTCGACGGCGTCGGCCAATACGCAAGTTCAAAGGTGTCCCTTGATGATTCGGCCGCCGAGGATGTGAAGAGAGAGCTTGAACGAAGAGGGACCGAGGTTTTGGTCAACTTCCTTCCTACGGGCGCGGTGAAAGCTTCGGAGTACTATGCGGAATGCGCTATTGCGAGTAAATGTGGGTTCTTGAATGCAACTCCAACCCCAATTGCGAGTGACGCCGACTGGGGGAGGAGGTTCGAGAATGGAGGCGTCCCCGTGGCTGGAGATGACATTATGGATCAGCTGGGGTCAACCGTCCTTCACAAGACTATTCTGAACATGCTTGTAAGAAGAGGCGTGGCCATAGACGAGAGTTACCAGCTGGATATTGGTGGCGGAACCGAGTCGCTGAACGCTCTTGAACGTGAGCGGTCCGAGATGAAGAGAAAGGTGAAAAGCCAGTCTGTCTTGTCTGTCGTTCCTTACTCTTTCCCGCTAGTTGCAGGCTCGTCGGATTATGTGGATTTTATGGAAAACTCGAGGACGAGCTATTTCTGGATAAAGGGAAAATACCTTGCAGGTATCCCTTTCACGATGGATATTCGACTGAATCTATTTGATGGGCCGGCGAGTAGCTCCACGGTCCTAGACGCGATTCGTGGACTCAAGATCGCCTTGGACCGTGGCATATCGGGTCCACTGATCAGCGTAAGCGCCTACGGTTTCAAGATGCCTCCCAAACCTGCAACCCCAGAAGAGGCGACGTTTTGGTTGGAAGATTTTGCTGCAGGAAAGAGGGACAGATAACCCTCAACAGTAATGGCCGTCGTGGTTCTTAAGAAGTGAGGAAGCGGTTCAATGCTTTTCTCAAAGTTGATCCAGAAGAACGCGCATGAGAGAGGTTCTAGGATTGTCTTAGCTCTTGACGTGGAGGCTCGGGAGAGGAGACTCTTACTGAATAGGTCTCTCAAGATACTTCGTTCAGTCAGCGACTACATATGCGCCGCCAAGGTGAATAGGCAACTCGTACTTCCGCTAGGCCTCTACCAAGGTGTTCAGACTCTGGTTAGGGAGGCTCATCGGCTTCAAGTGCCGACGATAATGGATGCGAAGCTCAATGATGTTGGACATACGAACGAGGCTATAGCCCGACACTATTTCAAGATTGGGTTCGACGCCATCATAGCGAGCCCCTTTGTAGGTTGGAAGGGAGCATTGGAACCTGTCTTCAACCTCTCTAGAGGAATGACTCGTGGGATGCTCCTACTGGTCTACATGAGCCACGAGGGTGCGGCTGAAGGGTACGGTCAGACAGTCATCGATCCCTCTACAGGCGCCAAGTCCTACCAGTTTGAGGTATTCGCCAAGAAGGCTCTGGACTGGAACGCGGACGGTATAGTTGTTGGCGCAACCCAACCGGAGAGGATAGCGGATGTCAGAAGGATCGTAGGAAAAGATCTGGCGATCTACTCTCCAGGCGTGGGGGCCCAGGGAGGAGAGGTTGCACGGGCACTGAGCAGTGGAGCAACATACCTCATCATAGGACGCAGCATCTTCGCAGCAAGAGATCCAAGAGGCGCTGCTAGAGAAACCTGCAGCCTCGCGAATCAGATCTCACCCATTTAGATCTTTGGAGATCGCGCCTTGGGTTACGTATATCTTTACACTGGAGACGGCGCTGGAAAGACGACTAACGCGCTAGGCCTAGCGTTACGTTCGATCGGGCATGGAAACAAGGTTGTGATCGTACAGTTCCTTAAGGGAAGGAAAGACGTTGGAGAGTTCAGGATAAGGACGAAGCTCGGACCTGAGTATGAGATTCATCAATTTGGTACAGAGGAGTTTGTAGACCCTAAACGTTTGCGGCCTATAGACTATGAGGAGGCTAGGAGGGGCCTTGACTTTGCGCAAACTGTCCTAGAAAGAAAGCCGAACCTTCTAGTCTTGGATGAGATTAACCTAGCTCTTGCAGGAGGGTTGTTGAAGATTCCGGATGTGCTTGGCTTGTTGCAAGAACTTCCTGAAGAGACGGACGTTGTGCTGACTGGAAGGTTCGCGCCACGCGAACTGATTGACAGGGCAGACTTCGTAAACGTGATCGTTGATGTAAAGCATCCTGCCGAGATGGTCACAACAAGAGGAATTCAATACTAGATTCTCGGGTTGGACACTCGGAGAGTACCAGTTGACAACGGAACTGTTCAGTCCGAATCTCCTTCCAACGAACGCGCACAGTCCGATCGAAAATGATATCTATTATTTATCTCTCTCTAGGGCGAAGAAACTAGCATCGAACACTGGTATTAACCCGAGAAATTGGATGATTGGCCCATGGCAGAAGTTAGGGTTGCGATCGCTGGAGTAGGAAACTGCGCCTCCGCACTTGTTCAAGGCGTCCAGTTCTACCAGGATGTTCAAAGTGAAGAGTCTGCTCCTGGACTGATGCATGTCAACTTTGGAGGTTACTATCCCCGTGACATAAGGTTCGTCGGAGCCTTCGATGTTGACGAGTCCAAAGTTGGGAAGGATCTCAGCCAAGCTATCTTCACAGCCCCTAACAATACACGAAGATTTGCTGACGTCCCCTCCATGGATGTCGAGGTGATGCGGGGGCCGGTCCTGGACGGAGTTGGAAAGTATGTTGAGTCCGTGATTAAGATCGGCGGCGGTGACTGCGTCAACGTCAGTGAAGAGCTGAGAGCTAGAGACGCTGATATGTTGATCTCCTATCTCCCGGTGGGAAGTGAGAAGGCTGTCAGGTGGTATGCGGATCAGGCGATCAAGGGAGGATGCGCCTTCATCAATTGTATGCCTGTCTTCATCGCTTCGGATGAGACTTGGCAGAGGAGGTTTGCAATGGCTGGGCTTCCCGTCGCTGGAGACGACGTCATGAGTCAGATCGGAGCCACAGTCTTGCACAAGTCTCTGGTCAAGATGCTGGTGGATAGGGGCGTCAAGATCGATAAGAGTTATCAATTGAATATTGGGGGCGACACGGATTTCCTCAATATGCTTGAGGAGGAGAGGCTTGAATCGAAGAGGGTTAGCAAGACAAGCGCGGTCCAGGCCATGGTACCTTACAATGTACCTCTCAGAATTGGTCCTAGCGACTATGTTGGCTTTCTTGAGAACAAGAAGATCTGTTACATCTGGATCAACGGCCGCTACTTCGGCGACAGCCCAGTCAAGATCGATGTCAAACTGGATATTTGGGATGCTCCGAACAGTGGTGGCGTTGTCATCGATGCTATCCGTGCCGTTAAGCTCGGAATCGATAGAAAGGTTGGTGGGCCCATGACAAGCATATCGGCCTACGCTTTCAAGCATCCACCTGAACAGGCATCATATAGCTTGGCGAAACAGTGGGTTGAGGAGTTTATTCAAGGAAAGAGAGAGAGGTAAGGGTTAGGGAGCCTCCGTTCGCCAGAGCTCTCTCTTCAAGAGGTCCCTGACCGCGGACCTTATCGCTGCGCTTCGACTCTGATACATGCCTGCCTTTATCAGCTCATCCAAACCATCGAGTAGCGCTTCAGGAAGCTTAACGGTTACTAGCTTCACGTTGAGTCTCTCCACAGATGATTAGATATTCAGATCTACACAGAGAAGATAAGAGCTTTCCCAAACGTTTCTTATCATCATGAAATAGCAGGATCTCAAAGAAGTTTCGAAAAACGATGTATCTCAAAATGATCGGTTCAACATCGGCGTCGGGCCGAATCCGATATGAAATGTTTTTATGGGGCATAGTTTTTCCTAACAGGCTCGAAGGTGGCTTAGATGGGCGGAGCTAAGAAGAAGAGTCTCGCGCAAATGGAGAAGTCGCAGACGCTTGAAGGAAAGAAAGTTGAGCCGCCTAAGAAGACTAAGACCAAGGTGGTTGCTGAAAAGAAGGTTAGAGGAATAACCGGTCCCGAGGTGACTGACCGACGTTTCTTGACGGAGCTCTCGAAGATGGGCGCAATAACACCCTACGCCCTCGCATCACAGTTCAACCTTCGAATAAGTGTTGCGAAGGATCTACTCGAAGAGTTGGAGAGGAAGAGGCTCGTTCAGCCAGCTGGAGGAAATGCTAGACTGAGAATATATCAAGCCGTGGCAGCCTAGCCCCTTCATGTTCGCATCCTTGTGTTATCTTTTTTCGTTTTGAATGCATTTCACATGCTTTAGTCTGAAGAGCTCATATTAGGCTTCGCGAGTTCTCAAGATCACATCGACAAGAAAGATTTCATTCTGAACAGTCTTTGACTCGTGACGTCATTGAAGAGTGTTTTTAATACGTTCAGTTCGAAAGGAACTGCGAGGACGGAATATGCCTGCGTCTGAACGGAGCGTTGAAGGGGACGATCTGCGTCTACTGAAAGATGCAGATCTAGGGAGCCTCAACATAGTAATCGCCTTTGGTGGATGGCCGGATGCAAAGAGAGTTGCCACCCGTGCCGCGGAGTACCTGAAAGATAAACTGAACGCCGAAAAGATAGGGGAGATCGATCCGAATGCCCTATACAACTTTGCAATCCAACGACCCATCGTTAGGATTGAACAGGGTCTAATGCGAGATTACGAGCTTCCGAGAAATGATCTATACGCGTGGAAAGGAACTAGGGCCTCACATGATCTGCTTATTCTGATAGGGGTAGAGCCTCACATCAGTTGGCCAAGGTATGTTGAGTCGATATTTCGTGTGGTTGACCTTGAGAAGACGCATCGGATATGTCTACTAGGAGGATTGATCGATAGAATCCCCCACACGATCGAACCGTTGGTTTCAGGTGTAGCCACTACGTTGCAGCTTGTAGAAGAGATGAAGATCCACGGCGTCGAACCTACAGAGTACACGGGTCCCAGCAGTATCCACAGCTTCATTTTGAGAGAGAGCCAGAGGAGGGGGATTCCAACGATGAGTCTTTGGGGGCATGCTCCTGAGTATATCGTGGATGCGGATTCAAGAACCGCGCATCAACTCTTGTCAAAGGTCAAAGCCATAATGAGCATAGACGTTGATCTAAGAGATCTCGAGAAGGAGGGAGAGATGCTCCGCAGACAACTCGATATGGCAATGAGAGAGAACCAGGCGTTTTCACAGCTCGTTCAAAGGCTTGAACTTGATTACAAGGTCAGTAGAAGAAAACCAGACTACATAAAATGAGCCTTATCGAAGCAGATGCGTCCAAGAGTTCATTCTATCATGTTTGAGGGCGAAGAGCTAGCGACGGCGCCGGTCGATGTTGGATGTGTCACAGGCGCGTTAGAGATATGCGCTGTCCTTCCTTCACCTTCCGGAAGAGGTCAAGGTTACCGGTTATGTTCCCGAGCATGTTGACTTGACTGTAGGGTTGAGTCTTTCCATAGAAGACGCAGATTGCAGAGCCCATCGGCCAATAAGCGACCGCGCCTGTATCAACCTTCGATCTCGGTTTTTCAAGCCCAGCGCCAAATGGAACCTTAAAGTAGACCTCCTCCTTCCATAGGGCGGCCCTCCCTTCCAGCGGGAGTCTTCGAAGCAGGCCATCAACGGTTCTTGGCGAGAGGAAACGTGCGAACTCACCCTCCGCGTCTCCTAAGCCCTCTATAACAAACCTGACCTTGATTCTAGACTCGTCGGACATTCAACTCCCCCGAACCGTCTCTACGCCATAGATCACTCGAAACGGGTGGCCTATTCAAAAAGTCTATCGGTTTCCGACATATTTCTTTCGCTCTCATATGAAACTCCACCTTGGAACAGGTCTAGTCTCAGGTCGTTGCGCCATAGGAGAGCTCCATGATTCGTGCCTTGGCATCGACGGATACATTTGATCTCTCTTGCAGCCCTACAATTTAGGGAACATGGGCCGTTTTCTTCTTCTCCCTTGTCCAAGTTTCCTTTCGGTTCGGTTTCGTCCACTTTCAAAATTTCATTCTTGATAGTTTGTCTCTTGCTTCATTTTGTGTTCACCTGGTACCCCTTACTCTTGGCGGGTTAGAAACAATAGATGCCCAAAAAAGGTGGAGGAATACCCCCACGAAATAACAACACAACACCTAGTATCTCGAGGGTTCTTGGGTCAGTGAAATCGTTATAGGGCCTTGGCAAAGTCTACTCATGCTGGGAGGCAGGCGCCAATGTCAAACCACAGAAGAAGAGTGACAATTATGGGAGCGGCTGGAAGGGACTTTCATGATTTCAATGTCTATTTCAGAGAGAAAGAGGATCACGAAGTGGTTGCTTTCACAGCCGCTCAGATTCCGGGAATTGCAAGGAGAATCTATCCAACAGCTCTTTCCGGGCCCGCTTATCCGAATGGGATTCCTATTTGGCCCGAAGAAGACCTCGAGAACATGATCGAGGATAAACATGTTGAGGAAGTGGTTCTAGCCTACAGCGACCTATCCTATCTTGAAGTCATGCATAAAGCTTCGTTGGCTTTGAGAAGTGGAGCCGACTTCAGACTGATTAGCCCAAGAGCTACTATGTTAAAGTCGAGGCTTCCGGTGGTCTCGGTCTGCGCCGTTAGAACCGGAGCAGGGAAGAGTACCGTTACACGCAAGGTCTGCTCTCTGGCTAGGAACTTAGGAATCAAGTTTTCAATCGTTCGTCATCCCATGCCTTATGGCGAGCTTAGCCAACAGGTTGTGCAGCGCTTCGCCACATACGAGGACCTCGATAGATACAACTGCACTATAGAGGAGAGGGAAGAGTATGAGCCGCACTTGTACGCTGGGAACACTGTGTACGCTGGTGTGGACTACGGCAAGGTTTTGGAAGAGGCTGAGAAGAACGTTGAGGTGATCTTCTGGGATGGAGGAAATAATGATCTCCCGTTCTATGAACCTAGGGTTCATATCGTTGTAGCGGATCCTCACCGGCCTGGCGACGAGCTGCTCTATTACCCAAGCGAGACTAATGTGAGGATGGCCGATGCTATAGTAATCAACAAAGTCGATACAGCTTGGCCCTGTGATGTTGAGACCGTTGAGAGGAACGTTCGAGGCCTGAACCGGAAAGCAAGCATCTTCAGGGCGGCCTCTTCCATTGAAGTCGAGAAGGCAGAATCGATCCGAGGTAAACGCGTTCTAGTTGTTGAGGATGGACCAACGGTTACGCATGGTGAGATGCGTTCAAGCGTGGGCGCCATTGCAGCAGCCAAGTTTGGAGCCGCGGAAGTGGTCGACCCGCGTCCCTACGCTGTGGGATCCGTGAAAAGAGCTTTCGAGAAGTATCCTCACCTATCCAACATCTTGCCCGCTATGGGGTACGATGGCTCACAGATCAAGGACCTCCGTGAGACGGTTGAGAGGGTAGAATGCGACTTGGTGATTGTTGGTACACCCATCAACCTCAAGAGGATCATAGACTTACCCAAACCCTTCTTAAGGGTCAGATACGAGATCAAGAGCCCTGAGTTCGAGTTATGGGTTCAGGATCGATTGAAGACCCTCAGGAAGAATGACTAGTTTCAAAGCTCTCGTGCGATAGTTCTATGCTATAACCTTCTTCACGTTCTCAGCTATGTAGCTCACGTCTTCGGGGCATACTTTCGGGTGGATCGGCAACGAGAAGACTTGTCGTGCTGCCTTCTCGGTTTCTGGGAGTGCTCTCTTTCTATGGCCGAGCCTATCACGATACAACGGTTGAAGGTGTACAGGCGTCTCATAATAGACGGTTGCGGCTATGCCCTTAGCTTCGAGCTTCTCAACAGTCTTGTTCCTTTTCCCCGCGTTCGCGCCTCTCAGCCTGACCGTGTAAAGGTACCATGAATGTTTCAGGCCCTCCGGCTCCTTGGGCAGGATCAACTTTCCTGTTGTGCTCAGCTGTTCTGTCATCATCTCCGCGTTCCTTCTCCTTTTTTCAAGGAACGAGGGAAGCTTCTCGAGTTGGACTGTACCCATAGCTGCAGCTATCTCTGTCATCCTATAGTTAAAGCCGAGTCTTGTAACCCAGTAGGGCCTTTCTTCTCCATGCGTTCTAATCATCCTCAACGCCGAAACGTAATCCTCGTTGTTTGACGTAATCATCCCGCCTTCACCGGTCGTCATGTCCTTTCCTCCGTAGAAGCTGAAGCAGGTCATGTGCGCAGTGGATCCGACCATGCGATCTCTACACATGGCTCCGTGCGATTGCGCTGCATCCTCGATGATTACGGCATCATGCTGCTGAGCCAATTCGATGATTGGGTCCAGGTCGACCGGCAACCCATAGATGTCAACAGCGACTATCGCCTTTGTCTTACGGGTCAAGACGCTTTCGACGCTCTCGGGTTTAATACAATAGGTGTCTCTGTCGATGTCTGCAAATACTGGTTCCGCGCCCGCCATGGTGACGGCGTTTGCTGTTGCAGCGAAAGTGAACGATGGGAGAACGACCTCGTCTCCTGGTTGAACGTCGGCTGCCAAAAGCGCCGCGTGGAGAGCGGCCGTCCCACTTGAAACTGCTACGGCATGTTTGGCTCCTACGAACTTTGAGTACCTCTTTTCAAAATCTAGGACCTTCGGTCCCATGCCGCTCTTGTCGGTGAGTATGCCGCTCTTCAAGACCTCCTCTATGGCTTCGATCTCTTCCTTGCCTACGCAGACATCGTTTATCTTGATCATATCCTTCAAAGCGGATGCCCTATCGATATGGCTGTATTGGTTTGATTAATAGCGTTTTCTTGATCGATCAGCGTGGTCGAGCTGCATGTGATGATGCTACTATGTTCGCTTCAACTTCGTTAGTACTTCGTTCTGAATCCATTGTATCCCGGCACCTGAAAGGGTATACTTGCCCTTGTCTGCGACCAGCCTTCCATCACGCCTCAGCTCACTTGCTCTAGCTCTTACAGCTTCAGCTTTCATTGTCTTCCAGCTTGAGCTAAGCAGATCACTTAGCTCTTCATCCGAAAGCTGAGTTGGATGCGATGCATATAGTACTAATGCCAAAGCCTCCTTAGCCGTGATCGAGTCAACGGGGACAGTGAGACGTGGCTTACCATCCGGGCCCCGTTCGACAACTCCCTCCAGACTCAACGGTAACGGACCGGTCTGCGTTGTTGAAACCGCAGCAGACATCGCGGCAGCTGGCGACTTTACGCCGGATATAGATGTTACATCTCTCATAAGCTCCTCGAACCTCTCTTTGACATAGTCAAAGTTTCCCTCCAGCTCTACCTCAAGGTCTCCACGCCTGATCCTGAACCTCAGTCTCCCACTGTCCGACACGTTCGATACCACGTTTCTCGATGTAACGATAAGACCAGCTATTCATTCTTTCGATTCTGAACTATGCTCCAAGAAGGCGACTCATCACTTGCGTGAGACCAGCCGAAAGTTTTAAGCAGACACCGAGCATCTTGGCAACAGCGGTCGCCCAAGACAAGGCTGGACGCATGGGTCGCGAGGCAGCGCCGCTGTCCGATCAGCCGTAGTCTAGAGAGCGTTACACAGCTCGGAGAACCTGGTCTAGGACATAGTACAACGTCCACTGGCCTTCCAAGTGAGATAGAATGAGAGTTCGCGAAGAAAGCCAACGACCCGGGTCCGAATCCCGGCGGCCGCACCAATTTTTCTTGAATGGCCTGCAACTGGGCCTACAATAGAATCCAACTCATCTTCGAAGATCTGCCTAGGGTGTATCCCATTACGCACTTGTCGGTGTTTCTTAGCATTTCGAGTAGTGTTCGAGCGAAGGCCATTCTTGGAGGTAGATCTGAAGGTTCGACGAGTAACCCACCTCCTGCGTTAATGTGTGGAAGAAAGTCCACGAGTCTCGCAAGTTCACAAACGTCTCTTATCGTTCCAAGTCTACGGTTTCCATCTAGGTCAAGTACATAATTGCAGCCGTACCCGGGAACTGACCAGCAGTTGTCTCCTCCGACTCGAAGATCATGTCTAGGATCCCTAGCTCTCCAGATGAAGTCGGTCGGTGCCTTCCTAACCAGACTTTCGACCACATCCCTTGAGAATTTGGCTATTCCAGTTGTGGAATCAACTTCCGCTCCGGCCCTCTTCAAATATTCGAGTGCGTGACTATGGAATTTGACGCCCCTATTCGCAAGTGTCTCGACAGTCGCTTCGTGAACCGTCTGCAACTGATCTTTGGTGAGAATCTCTAATCTTGGCAAGCTCACATACCAGATCTACTCAAGGACAAAATCCGAAACGGTCAGTTCCTTGGTTGATGAAGAGTCTGAGTCTATCAACAAATGAAGGGGTTTGATTCTTCGCAGCAGTTGCCTATGCTACTCTCCGGTTATCCGGCCCTCGTACGTCTTCTCTAGGAGTTCTGTGACGTTCTCCAACGTCAACTTTCTAGGATTGTAGGCTTGCAAGTAATAGTAGGATTGACGTTCTTCGACAATGTACTTCGCGTACTTGGGGATGTCGCCTTTCGGAAAGTTGACCTCTTTGAGCGATGTCGGCAGTTCCAAATCTTTCACGAGGTCTCTTGTCGCCTGGACCGCCATAAGCGCGGCATCACGTTTTGGTAAGCCATGCACCTCCAAACCCATGGTTTCAGCAACCATCGCTAGTCTCTCTATGCATGCTGGCATGTTGTAATCCATCATGTACGGAGTGACAATTCCACATGCAACTCCATGAGACACATTGTACATAGGTCCAAGCGATTCCGATATGCAGTGGCCTATATTAGCGCCTGCAGGTGTGGCTCCCATGACAAGGCCACCCATCAAGGCGGCAAGTGCCATATTGTATCTGGCTTCTAGGTTGTCTCCCCAATAGTAGGCGGTCCTCAGGTTTTGCGCGGCCAGTTTGATCGATTGAAGTCCAAACATATCTGAGAATGGTGTGAAACCTAGTGACAGTACGTTTTCCATCGAATGGGCGATTACGTCAATTCCGCTTGCAGCTGTCTGTTTAGGTGGGCATGTTATGACATTTAGGGGATCAATTATAGCTGTTTCTGCCAACATCCTAGGGCTTGTGATATAGTTCTTGACGCCTTTCGTATCAACAATAACGGCATACATGGAAACTTCGCTACCGGTTCCAGAAGTTGTTGGTAGAAGAATCTTTGGCAACGGTTTCTCCTTGAGACGATCTTCAGTGTAGGCTAAGTAATTACCCACATCTCCCAGATTCATCGCCATCGCCGCTGCGGTCTTGGCGCTGTCCATTACAGCTCCTCCGCCGACTCCTACAACAAGAGAATATTTGCGTTCTCTAGACCTCTGGGCGACTTCTGTTGCGCTTTGTAGTGTTGGCTCCGCTGCAAGCTCGTCGTAGATATCGACCCGAAGACCCTCCTTCTCTATGGTTTCTTGAATCTTGCTTGGTGTCCCCGCCTTCATCACTCCCTTGTCTGTAACTAGCAAAACGGGATCTTTTCCGACCGCCAATCGTTTCGCCTCAGAACCGACAGCCTTGGAGGCCCCAGCACCGTAGATCAAAGTTCCAACATTCATGAAATAACTGGTTCTCGCCGCTGGAAGAACATAGTTCTCAATACTCATGAGATATACTCTCCCCAAATCAATCTGAGCGCTCAACTTTCTATTAAAGCGTATCACCACTGCACAGTATAGAGATAGGCTTTTGTTTGCATTCAATATACCAAATGGATGGTTGAGCAAATGCCCGAAACGATGGTCATCTGGCAACACGATGTCTTTCCTGAACGGACTGTCAAAGTAGACCTGCCCTTGACGGACAAGATTGATTATGAGAAAGTTCGATCCGATCTTGGAGTTCCAAGACACCTTGACATGAACTATTTCTTGATTCGTAAAGCAGCTGTTGTTCTCTGGGCATCAAAACATGCGCATGAACTCCATGAATTCTATCCTGAAGCTGTTAAGAAGATGATTTCAAAGAAGCCCTTACGATTGCTCTTGTTAGGTGGATGTGCTACAAAATGGAGCTGTCCATCAGCGAACTTGCCGGGTTCACTGTTCAATCGACGCCTAAACGATGTCGACTGCATAGTCCGCATGGCCCAGCGGAGAGACGTGGAACATCTTCTTCTTGCGCTTGGCAATTTTGCTGGAACTAGGTATATGCACTTTGTCACGCCCTACGAGGAGCAATACAACACAGTGCAAGCTGAGAGACTGTTGGTGAGAACGTTCAACAAAGTATCTGAGAAAGGGATACCAGAAGTAGGCATAATGGATATTCTCGTAAATCGTGTTGAGATGCGACATACCGTTGATGTTGGTGAAGATCTTAAGAATGAAGAGATCAGCCATACGATAAGTCTCCACAATCTACTCCTAACAAAGTTGCAGTACATTATGGATCTGTCGAAAGAAGACACCGTGCCAAAACTTGAGAAGTACGGAGAGATGTTTAGAATACTGCCATACAAGCATTTCAACCCAAACAGAGTCCTGATTGGCATGGAAATGAAAGATCTACTCGACGTCTCTTGCGTACTCTTAGATCATGATTTTGGAGAAGAACCTCATGAAATAAGCTTGGCTAAAATGAAGGGAAAACTCAAGGATGACAAGTTTAGGATGACTGTTCGACTGAATCTTCAGAATCTAGTCGCCAACTTAACTGTCCTAGAAAACTTGGGCTGCTCTAAGTCAGATTTAGAGAGGATTCAAGCAAGGGCGCAAAGAATATTGGATGAATTGGCCCCAGCGGACTACAAATGGTCAAAACCTTGGTGGAACACTGATGTGGAAGCGCCAGAAACCCGTATCGGCTGAGACGGGGGGAAGTCAACTACCCAGAAGTGCTAATGTAATTCTTCACGCGCTTGTCGTCTATGTTGATAAGGTACCCCATCAGTATTCCCTGGCCATATGAGCTCCCCGGGTTAAGGCAGATTGTCCGGCCGATCTTACAGTCGCCATTACCTTCATGTATATGACCGTGAAGGCCAAGAAGAGGTTGATTATGTTCGATAGATTCTCTTACTGCTGTACTACCAACCGGAACCGTGCTTTGACCCGCGTACTTGGGTTTGAGGGTCTCATCGAGCTCTGGTGCTTCATCCAATCTAGATTGGTATGGTGGCACGTGCAAGTTGAAGATGCAATTCTTCATGTCACGCACTTTGGAGACAAGATTGCCAATCTTCTTGGTCATCTCCTCCTCACTGCATTCTCGGAACGTATGCCAAGGGGTTGGATTACTCCATCCCAAACTTATCATCTCATGGTGATCATTGACCATTACAATCTTCTCTCCGGACAACGTTACGGTCTGAGAACCTTGGATTATACGGTCGATCTCCGGTCTGTCGTCGTTTCCGGGGCAGACGAAACATTTTATCTTCTTTCCACTCAATCGTTCATCGGCAATCTTCATCCATTTTTCTACACTTTGAAACATGAGAGTGTTGAAGAGTTCATCGACTTTTGCAGTGTTGGCTTCGAATTCCTCCATTTCTTTTTTGTTGATACGATACGGGTATAGTCCTGTCGCTCTGATCTTCTTCTCTAGTTGTTCCACTTCCGGCACAGAGTTCAAGATCTCCTTATGATCCAAGAAAGTCGCCTTGTAAGTGCCGTCTGGTTGTTCCACAATTGGGACAATACCTTTGCCTGTCATGTCACCGCCGAGAATGATAACGTCAGCTTCGTAGTAATCTCCTGCGTTGAGAAACTTGATCCAACACTTGTCAGAGCCATGAACGTCGGTTGCAAAAAAGATACGCGTCATAATATCTCGATACCAAGATAGACTGGGTTTGCTGGTAGAAAAGATCTTTGGAGTATGCAATATCGTCAGGAGTCAAATGTCGGAAACCGGAGTTAGGAAAAAGAGGGGAAGGAGAGTTACGGGTCAATTCGACCGGGATGTCCTTTAGAGCATATCTACATCAATTCCCTGTCTCTTTTGTACAAGTTGAATCTGTCGGGTACACTGCCAAAACATCAACCATACCAGATGAAGTTTCGAGAAACGTGGCGGATGGGACACAGCGTTACGGGCAACTACGCGCTAATTCAGATTAAGATGTTCAAGGACAAAGGCATCCTCCCCTCTCTAAGCATCTGAAGGGTAAATACGGACGACAGCAACCATGCCCCAATATGATACTTCCAATACGGTGATTGGACAGATCTTGGTTCAGACGCTGCATGACTTAACTGGCCGCAACTCTACAATCCTCTGAGGTTCGTTCTGATGAATCTATTACACAACAAACCTCGATCAGACAGTTCTCAAGGGATCGATCTCCTTTTTCCAGAGTATCAGCCTCCACTTCTGGGGTTCAATCGAAAACTTTCCAATATGCAATGAAAAGCTTGATCGCTTGAGCAACTCATAATTGAAGGAACCGAAGAATTCGACAAGAGATTCGATAAAGCCTCAGCCGATTACCGACATAAACAAGACAGTATCTCGTTAGTCTCATACTGGCGTAATCATCACTAGGTGCTGAGCAGCAATAGATATGATAGCCGTTTGTCAATATTAGCGGATAGAGCAAACACTATTACTATTCATCATCAGTCCGTGAGTCGCACTATCTTGAAGTCGTCATCATAAAGATTTGTCTTCACTCGAATGGTCTAGAGGTCTTGAATCACGAAGCTAGACGCTTCGTTCTTTTGAATGCCAAATCGGATTGCCAGTTTGCATAATTTATTGGTGCTCGTTGCCTCGGCTGGAAAGCCTTGAAAAGATTATGTTGGAGAGTTTTGACGGCTCAAGCTTCCTCTCCTGTGACGTTAGTGATACGCTTAGGTCCCTTGCATTTTTCAGAAGCATCGATTTGCATCGCGTTTCGTCTGGACACATGTCGCACCGTCCTAGATTATGTTGATACCAGACTTGCAAACCTTCTGGACCCATAGCGATTACCACTTCTGTCTGAAGGTCTCTACTCCATCCGAATAGTACACCCCTGCTGACATCCAAGTATTTTGGTTCTACTCTGTTAAGTTTCGCGGCATCGTTTAGAGCTGACGTAATCCTTTCGGGAATTGTGCCGATCATTTTGTTAACGACTTGGCGTCTAACTTTGAGTCTTCTGGCTATCTCGCTTTGCGAGAGGCCACTCTGCAACATTTTCCATACGTCAAACTGGCGACTGGTCAGATACCCGCTATGGAGGTCTGTCAAGGATCACGCCCGCGTGCCGCAATCAACTGGAAATACGCTTCAATTATACAAATGAACCTTTTGGCTTCGTTTGCATTTCTATCTCCGCCTGTTTTGAGGCCATCGAGGACAACGCTTGACATCAGTCGATGGAAAGTCTTTTATGCCACTGTCAGCCATAATGGCTGACACCAATCCCGCCTCTTGGTCGAAACATAGATAGGGTCGAGGAACCTCTGTCGCATGAAGGGACCACGAGCCGGGATGTGTGTGTGCCAAAGGAGTATTGTCTGATGAAACCAGAAACGTTATTCTTGAGAAAAGCAACGGGTCTGGTCAGAGCTTGGTCAACGTTAGATGCATTCATTTACGCTTTCTTGTCTGTCAACATCGTTACGCTAGGGATGATTGGATACAGCTATGGATGCTTTTGGCCATCAGCTAACCTCATACCGGCTATTGCCGTCAGTACGATCTTCATAATCTTCGAGTGCGTCACTTACGCGATGCTCATCTCGGCTATTCCGAGAGCCGGCGGAGATTACGTCTGGCAAACAAGGATCATCAATGGACCTGTAGGATTCATCGCTGCTATTAACGGCTGGGTTACATGCCTCTGGTTGTGGGGACCTATCTACGGAAACATGGTCCAAGTTCAGATAGTTGCACCTCTTCTCGCTACACTTGGATATTACAGTGGAAATCGAGGACTAATCGATGCAGCCTTGTGGTGGACGACCATGAATGGCGTTTTCTTGGGAACCCTGATAACCTGCGTATTCGTCTCAATTGTTGTCGCACTTGGAATGAAATGGTACGCACGAGTGCAAAGAATATGTTTCGCCATAGGCGTGCTTGGTCTGGCAACATTCATAATCGTGTTGGCCTTGACGAGCATCGACACATTCAAGACGGCTTTCAACACCTTCGCACAAACTGCATTTGGCTATTCAGGTTCAGATGCCTATCAAGACACAATCAACTTCGCTGTTAGCGAGGGTTACGTGCACACTGAATTTAGCCAAAGCCTTCAAGACATTTATGGCAGCTTTGTCCTAATGCCTCTAGTGGCGATGTACAATCTGTGGCCAAACTGGGGCGCAACACTTTATGGAGAAGTGAAAGGAGCGTCTGATTATAAGAGGAATTTGAAACAGATGCTGTATGCGAATATTCTCGGCGGAGTCGGTGGCATAGTGGTTTTGCTATTCATATTTCGAAGTTTTGGGTACCTGTTCTATCAAGCATCCAACTATGCGTTTCTGATGACCTACTATGGTGGATCGACACCTCCAGTAGCCATTAATCCGTACCCAGGACTCCTTGCTGGAATCGTCTTCAACAACCCTGTCCTTGCAGTCTGGCTGATTGTCTCGATGTCTTTCTGGTTCTGGGGCTGGGCGGGAACGCTGTTTCTCTCATCCACAAGGGCTATGTTCGCCATGGCGTTTGACCGAACATTACCTGCATGGGTTGGCAAAGTTACAAAGTATGGAGCCCCGGTCAACACTATAGTCATTATGTTCATCGCAACGATGGTTCTTGGTTTTCTGTACTCGTATGTTCCTGGAGTCTCAGTAATCTTCCTAGATGCGACTCTCGCGATCGCCGCGATGTACTTCATTACATGCATAGCGGCCACGATCTTTCCATACAGAAGAAAGTCAATGTTCGAAGCATCGCCGATAGCAAAGTATAGAGTGGCTGGAATACCGTTGATATCAATCGCCGGTGCGATAATGGCTGCTTATCTGTTCTACTTGTTGGTTCTCTGGGCGAAAGATCCGGCATATGGAATTAACAATGCAATTTCAGCCATCTATCTGGCCGCGACATACGTTGGTTCCGCAATCCTCTACTATGGAATGAAAGCTTACAGAAAGCGGCAGGGTATCGACATCAACAGAATCTACGGCGAGATCCCCGTAGAGTAGACATCAACCTCTCCTTTTTTTGATATGATAAGTAACTCCCATATCGCTTAGCCCATGCCTAGCAATACCGGTATTGCTGTAGAACAGTCGAGCCACTCAACAAAGATTCTTATTGGTGCACACACAATCTCAAAGCCATGGTATTGGTGATCGTTCACCACACCTACAAGGATTTCAACGTTTTCTCTAGCAGAGCATGGGACTGGGGCGCCACTCTGAAACCTGACAAGGGATACAAGTACATTAAGACCTACTGTGCCGTACCACTGAAGAACGAGCCGCCGTTCCACTATATACCTAAGAAGAAATCTGAAGACTGAGCAGTCGGCTCAGGAATTTTTCTTGAATCACTGCCAGCGGCCTTCATGCATACTATTGGTTTAAACTATGGTGAATCCCTATGGATTCGCACCTGAGACGAATTTTGCGGCCGCTTCCAGCAGCAAAATTGTGGCGAATCCCGGCGGCCGCATCATCCATGTAAGACGCTTTCTTTATGGTGCGGATGTTTCAACCGGCTTCCTGATGTTGCTTACAAGCCATTACTTCCTAAACGTTCTAGCCTCTTAAGTTTTGATCGATAAAGCTCCTGATCGACTCCACGATACGGTTCCTTTCTCGTAAGCATATGATAGATTATGACAAGCATTTCTCGGGCTACGGCTACAGTCGCCTTATTTCCACCTCTTCGTCCAGCGATTCGTTGATAGAAGTTTCTCAGACGCTCATCATTGCGACAAGCGTTATGTGTTGCTTGGATCAGTATCCATCGCAGCGTCTTATTGCCTTGCTTCGTGATCGTTCCATGTTTGACGCGATTGCCGGATTGTCGTGTGCTTGGTGCGAGTCCAGTCCAGCTTACGAGTTTGTTCGCCTCTGAGAAACGTGTTACGTCACCGATCTCGTTGGCTATGACCATGGCAGCGTAATAGTCGATGCCTGGTAATGTCATGAGGAGTTTCACATCTTCCTTATTGACGGCGTTGGATGCGATTTCCAAGTTGATCTTCTCTATTTGGTCGTTTAGCGCTTCTAATAGTTTCAGGTTGGAGTTGAGAATCGTCTTCTCGATGCTTGGTAGTTGTAGAGTTTTCAGCCAGTTCATTCCTTGTTTTCCGAATAGGTCTGTGAATTCTGGTTGGAGATCGTATTTGTCGGGTAGGTTGTGGATTCGATTCTTAAGTTCTGTTCGTGTCTTGACCAGGCTGCTTCTATGCCTGAGTAACGCTCTTTTTGCCCGTGTCTCCTTGTCTGGAACGTAGCTTTCAGCCACGAGGTTCGCCCTCAATAAGTGAGCTAGTAGTTTGGCGTCTATCTTATCCGTCTTGATTCGGGCTTGGGCTATGGCTCGGGTCTTAAGTGGATTCGAGAGTGAAACACGGATGTCGGCTTTCTCTAGGGCTTCATAGCTTTTCAGCCAGAAGTTGCCTGTGGATTCGAGTACCGCTTTGGCTTCTCCGTATGGTTTGATCCTATCGATTAGATACGTGAGTCCGTCTCCAGTATTCCTGAATGGTATCTGCTCCAGAACCTTTCCAGATTCATCCATTAGGGCTGATTGGCAATGTTTCTTGTGGACGTCGATTCCAACATAGATCATGTTTCCACCTCTTTCTCTGCTGGCTTGTATGCGGCAAACATCCACTCGCGTTTCGAAGCGCATTTCGCGTAGCCGCTATCAGGAGTAACCCAGTCAATACTCGACCTCTACGGGTCATGGTGCGGACGGGTCTAGCCAGCAGAAACATCCATTCCAGCCCAAGTTCAGAAAGCGTTTTTCATAGCGTCACCCATGCAAAACGCGCTCTTGTTGGATGGCGGATGTTTCAGATGGCTTCCTGACTTTGCCTATAACAAAGGCAACAAGAGAGCCCATCGGACCAAGGATAGCAGAAACGCGAATCAATAGATCCTATTAGCAAACCTGTAGAGGAGAAGTTGCTCTTTCAATCATAGACAATGCAACTCCAACCCGTCTAAAGATTTCCTCCTATTTTGTGATATGAAGTCATGCAAATCACAAAAATGGTGGGAAAGACGTAAAGAACAGGGTCATCCAATTAAAGTAGGAGTAGCTCCGTCTTCTCAAGTTTGCCCGTCCTAGGATCTACTTTGAGGGCCAAAGCTTCAAGCGTCAACACGCCCAACAATGCTCGATCCATCTTCTCACTTATCAATACGGGCGTGGTCGTTCTCTCGCCCAAGATATCTATCGTCACATAGGATTCTGGCAGTATCTCCTCACCAGAAGCCGTCCTCACCCTCCTCCTAGTCACCTCGGTCAACCTCAGTCTATCTGCAACGCTCTTAGGTAGTGTGGTGAACGTGGCGCCTGTATCTATTAACGCTTCTACAACAAGTCTTTCGCCAGTTACAGGACTTTGTAGTCCCGCCTCAATAGTCACATGACCCAAATAAGATTGCACCGCCGTTACATCTTGCATGGGAAAGCCATGTAATTAACTTCGCTATCTGAGGAGTGAACTAGGTTTCGACCAGGCGCACTAGGCGAGTTGCGGCGTCTGAGAATGTAATTGTTTAGGAACGACAAATCTTGAAGCCAGTTGAAAGACACGGCCAGAGCTAAAGTGGGTCTTGGAATCGCGAGTGCAAGTTCAAATCCATTAAGACACGAACATGTTGAATTTTGAAACCAATTCTAGCAAGAAGAATGCTGCGAATCCTGGCGGCCGCACCATCATGTCAGACGCAGGTCACCTAGTAAAGAACTCTTTTTCGAAGGTGAACCTTATCTTCACGCTCGATGCTATGTCTAGGTCTCGAATGGTGAGAAAGAAGAATGGGTGTGAAACTGGAAACACGAAAACCAATCACGGTGGCTTATATCGAGCATATAGGCAACTATGACTCGATCCTCTTCGAGAAGTACATTAGACGCCTCTACGGCTGGGTGAAAGAGAAGAAGGTGATGCCGGGCTTTCATCCCCTCGCTATTTACTGCGATTCTCCTGAAAAAACGCCACCCGGCAAGTGCAGAAGTGAAATTGCCATTCCAATATACAGGTCTGTCAAGCCCGAGGCTGAGATCAAGATTAAGAAACTGCCGAGAATGAAGGTGGCAACGCTTTCACATAAAGGTCCATCCAAGGAGTACCCGAACAGCTACAAACGACTAGATGAATGGATTACCAAGAATGGATATGAGTGGGCAGGTCCGGCGATCGAGGTGTACAGTAAGAAACCAGAGGTCGTTGCAGGTGGGACCATCATTCACGCAAAGATACTTGTCCGGGTCAAGAAGAGGATAAAGCCTAGCCGACCATAAGTGGCCTCCTCAGGATCGATGTCTGTCCACTGGTTACCGTATTCCCGTATCGATTCGAATGTCAAGCCTCACTGTCTTCCCAGACTCTACTGTTACTTCTTTGGGAACATCGGCGCTGGAGTCTATACCGATCCTGTTTATGTCGATGACGTATCTGCCGGGGCTTAAGGCAATCCTGTAATTGCCAGTCTGATCTAGGGATACTATTGCAACTATTGATGATCTATCCGACGTGTACACAACGATTTTTCTTGCATCGTAGGCTTGAGCTATCTGATCCTCTGTGAGGTTACATGGCTCCACGGGACATAATGGTCCTATCTCAACCTTGCCCTCTAATAGACCAACATTCTGCAAGATATTGTCCACCTGAAGTTCAAACGTGTCTCTTACGTTATTCGCCTCCACGGTGTAGATTCCTTTTTCCAATCCAACAACATCAAGAGGAAATACTTTCTCGAATGGCGTTATCACCTGTGCGCATACGGCATCGGCAGGTCGACGCGTAAGGATAGTGACAATGAAGGTGCGGCCTTCCCGCGTCGTTGTAACTTTGCCGATTTCTGTACAAGTGTCTGGAAATTCACCATGCACAACTACATCCACTTGGACAGGAAATGACTCGAGGATAATGATCTCAATATCCTTGACGTTCGCGAGGTTTTCAATCACTGTTCCGTTTCCTTCCTCTCGCGTAGCCATGTACCATATACCGATAGAGAATGCTACAACTAGAACGGTGATGATCGCTGAAACCGCGATCAACCTTCTCTTAGACATGTCCCATCAAACCCTTGGTACCACATTTCAAGCATAAAATACTAAACTGTAGAACACCCGGCTGAGGTAGCAGAACACGGTCTTCTTGCGTCAGGATGTGCTGTAACCAGCGTTTCTCTTAGGGTACACCGGTCTTAAAGTGTAGTTTCTCGTTCTTGCATACTAGCTTGATGGTTTCTCGCGCTGAGATAGCAGCCCCGGGAAGCCCACCACCAATAGCGGTCCACTGGCCAGTCATGTAGAAGTTCGAGAGCCTAGGGAGTGTAGGCTTTATCTTTGTTCGCATCGTCTCTTTCGTAAAGATCCAGCCTTGGTAGGATCCGCGCCAGTTGCCTGTGTAACGCACGAAGGTGAGTGGCGTCGCAACGTCGATTACCTCGACCTTGGACTTATGTTGGGGTAGCGTTCGGATAAGGCGTCGATAATGGCTTCCTCGATAAGTTTCTTCTCCGCATAGTATCGCTGTTTGTCTTCGCCGAGTCTTGTCCAGTAGTCGTAGTCTGTGGCGATCATCAGGCTGAGCACCGTCTTGCCCGAGGGGGCCAAGGTCGGGTCGAAGCTATGATTCATGTAGGTGATCCTCTTGAGTCTCTTTCCTCCGATAGTGATGGGGCTCCTGAGCGGGAAGTTGAGCGTGATTGGTTCCTTTGTAAAGTCATCGGTAAGGCCTAGGCTTACAAAGACGAGCGGCGGAAAGACAGGCAGGTTCTGATAGTAACCTCGAATCTCATCATCTAGGTACTTGCCTTCAAGCCAGTCAAAGATGGTTGAGTGACCGTCGGCGGCTGAGATGACGATGTCTGCTCGATGCTCGGTTCCATCAGCTAACCTAACACCGGCTGCCTTGTTGTTCTCAACGAGGATTCTCACAACCTTTGATCTGTAGTTAATCTCGCCGCCCAGTTTGAGGAACCTATCCTCAATTGATTCCACCAAGGGAGCCGACCCGCCAATCGGATAGGCTGCAGAGCCATTGCTCATCCAAGCTAGGTTCATCATAATGAAGATGAGTGACATCTCATGCCATTCGAGAGCGGAGGTGAATAGTTCCCTTAGAACCGGATTTCTGAAGTTCTTGGCGAACTCCGGAACAGGCATTTCGTATCTGCCAAAAAGGGGCAGTACAGGCAACATCTTCAGCAGATTCTTCAGCGATGGATAAATTGGAATGTCTGTCTTTGAGAGTCTGCGAATGTCTTGTGTGAAGCTCTTTATCAGCTTCTCGTCCTCGGGCGCTAGTTCGAGCATATTCTCCTCTAGCCTATCCGGATTCGTGTAGACAACGAACTCGTTGCCCTGCTCGTCAACCGCACGAGCATAGTACTCGTAATTGTGGAACTGCCTGCCTTGAATAACACCGAGTTCCTGCCAGATTTGGTACAGAGCACTTCTGGGTGAGGTGCCAACCAACCAATGGACGCAACCGTCGAATGTATAGTCCTTCCTCTGCCAAGCTGTGCACAGCCCACCTGGACTATTGTTCATTTCACAAATCCTGACACCATAACCATTCATGAGGGCGTAGCAACCAGCCGATAGGCCTGAGATGCCAGCACCAACAATAATGATTCTTTCCGTCATATTAGGCCTCCCTCTGATGTTCTCGCATGGTGTCGGTTAGGAGTACCTAAGAGGTGTATGAACGCATCGCATTTTTTTGTATTTATCGAAGGCATTGTCAATCGCACTTCTCAGCGTTCTCTACACGACCGACAATTGTCCAGACACTGTGTTTCTTAAAGCCCAAGCCAAGTTTGCTATAGAACTGCCGGCGAGTGTTAACTCCAAGAATCAGTAGCCAGACCAAACATTTCTGGCGGCTTGCAACTAGAAGGGTGCTATATCCCTTCGGCCTTGTAGATGGTCAAGTTCGTTTGTGCCAAGCTCGTTTACGGGTAGTTCGTTTAGGTCGCCTTGGGAGTGCCAATCGCGTCTGGAGTGCAGATGACTCACCGGACACAATTCGCACTCGCCGGTATAACTGGCAAAAATCATGATACGAGTTGATTTCCATGGAAAGTGATCGGCGGTTTTTACATGATGTTGTCTTGCAGGTCTTTCGGAAGAGCAGGCTAAGGCTGGAAAGATGAAGATGTATCCTCCGAAGGACTAAATTGCGACGTAGGAATGGCAATCCTTGGGAGATTCGAATTCGGATAAGGTCTTCATCTGAACAAGGTAAGAATAATCCTAGGATGATATGAGTGTTGTCTGGGATTTGTGACTCAAGCTGGACGTGGGAACCACTATTAAATAGTAGAAATCTCAGCGGCCGCACCACTTCCTGGTAGTAACATGATCTCTTCACCGTGGAGTGGCACTCAATCAAGAGTACTATTTTCGAACGAGGCGAACTCCATAGAGTACATTGTTCTGAGGTGACTCAGCGTCCACTTACGAGCCTATTTACTTTGTTCTATGCCGCAAAAAGGGCAATACACGTCAGAATGTGATATTTCGGCTCCGCAGCCAACGCAGAACCTCTTTCCTCTTGGGCGGCTTGGCTTCTTGCTTAAGGTCACTCGTTCCTTTTTCGGCAACGAAGATGGTTTCTTCAGCCATCTCAAGACGCTAAGGAATGATTTGCACTTCCTGCAATAGTACCTTGTACGGAGAGCCTCGATGGAGAACAGAACAAGCTTTCCACGACATTTTGGACAGTGAGAAACCTTCGTTTTCATTCGATTCTTGCTCGCGTCCGTACTTACGAAGTATTATTTCAACGTCGAGGATAAGGCTTTACGTTTGTACTCCCTGTCCGAACAAAATCGAAGCTCGTTCGCTACGGTTCAGAACGTGAAGTACAGACCAGGTCATCGCCTCAGTCAATTGGCCGGTCATGCACGTCACGTCTGGGGTGGGATGCAACCGAATGCCGAGACTGCAAAGGCTGAGGTGGGATGAACAAGAACAGGCAAACCTGACCCATACGCTGTACGACCACGGTGCGACCTATATCCGCGCTCATTAGAAAAGTAATAATACCTTGGAGACTAGCTCTAACAGTCCTACAGATGTGATCAGACTCCAACCGTTCGATCAGCAATTGAATTGTGGTTAATAGCTTCACTAACCCACGACTGCGAGGAATAACTTTGGATAATCTCTTCTACGCGCTGGCTGCAGTGACCATCGTAAGCTTGGTATCACTGATAGGTGTGTTTGCACTGTCTCTTAGTGAAAAGCTTCTGGACGCTGTCCTCTTCTATCTTGTGAGCTTTGCGAGTGGAGCTATCCTTGGCGCAGCCTTCTTTGACCTCATACTGGAAACCGTAGAGTTAGTAGAGGTTGAGACTGCGACTACCTATATCATATTAGGTTTTATCTTCTTCTATCTCCTAGAGAGGTCGATCTACTGGTATCACGGCCACGGGCATTTCCGCAATCGAAATCGGGTTGAGATAAGTAAGACAGATGAGAGGGCGGGGGTGAAAGGCTTCACGTACCTGAATCTTCTGGGCGACGGAGCTCATAACTTGATAGACGGCATGGTTATTGGAGCGAGCTTTCTTGTTTCTGTACCCGTAGGATTAGCAGCTACTTTGGCTGTCATATTCCATGAGCTGCCCCAAGAGATAGGCGACTTCGCTATTCTTGTTTACGGCGGCCTGAAAAGGATAACCGCACTGGCGCTCAATTTCCTCACGGCCCTAGCCGCCGTTCTTGGAGTTGCTATAGTCTACCTAATTTTTGCATCCAACGAATTTATCGGTTTTCTACTTGGATTCGCTGGAGGAGGATTTACCTACATTTCCGCAGCAGAGCTCATACCAGAATTGCGCGTAGAGAAAGGATTGATCAAGTCGATGGTTCAGTTCTTGATCTTCCTCTTGGCACTGCTAATAATATGGAATCTGACAAATATTTTCAGTGAATAAGCTGTTCATCTAAGATTTGCTTCGGATTCTCCGCAGGCAGGCCTGCAAGATTGTAAGGATCCATCCACTCGGATCGATTAGACCTAGACAATATTCTTGAATTGGGTTTTTAGAGCCCCGCAGACCGGACATTTTTCTGGCGCTTCTCCCTCTACCGTATACCCGCAGGTTTGGCATACAAGGTACTCCCTCGCTGCCAAATCTTTCCCAGACTTCAAAACCTCGATAGCCTCTTGATAGAGTTTTGCATGTACCTTCTCAGCTGCGTTGGCATAGTTGAACGTCAATCTAGCGTCGACTCTCTTCTCAGATTCCGCCTTCTGAATAAACTCAGGATACATCTTGCTGTGCTCATAGACCTCTCCCTCCAATGCCGCGTTCAAGTTCTCAATGGTTGATCCAACGCCTCTCATCGTCCTCAGATGACTCAATGCGTGAACAGTCTCAGCTTCAGCCGCGGCTCGGAACAGCTTTGCGATCTGAGGAAAACTCTCTTGCTCAGCTCTCTTTGAGAAAGCTATATACTTCCGATTTGCTTGCGATTCCCCTGCAAAAGCCGCCCTGAGATTCTCATCAGTTTTCATATCCAAACCCTCGATGCTACGTGACTGCTCGACATGTATTATTTAATGCCTTCTCAGCAAACCGATGAGTATGAACTACTGGTTCTTCTAGCGGTCCGGTACCTCATGGAAGTACGGTTTACCTAGGCGAAGCGTCACAGGCTGTCGAGAGTCGACCGTGCTCGAACAGAAGCTTGTAGCAGACCGAAACGATTCCGTTACTCGCATCAGCTCTATGTGGCACATTTCTCGGAGATCTTCTAACGTCGATAACTTTCTACATAGCCGCGTTGTGCAGTCGGAGGATTCAAATAGTCTTCTCTTGAAAACTTGGCCTGTTCCTACCTTGGCCACTCATCCCCATTATGAAGGTACAAGATATCGGTCCACAGTGATGGCCACTGGAGGCGTTGTATCATCTGCACACCCCCTAGCATCATACACAGGGGTTAAGGTTCTCGAGTCCGGAGGGAACGCCATAGATGCTGCCATTGCTACGAACGCAGTTCTAGCCGTGACTCAGCCGCATCAGTGCGGTCTGGGCGGAGATGTCTTTTACCTCACGTACATGAACGAGGATGGACATGTGAACTTTCTGAATGGAAGCGGCAGATCGGCGAAGCGAGCCACTATAGAATCCTACTCTCAACGAGGCCTGAGCAGAATGCCGTCAAAAGGTGCACTAGCATGCGTCACGGTCCCGGGCTGCGTGGATGCATGGTACGCACTCCACGAGAAATACGGCTCAAAAAACTTTCGAGACCTCCTAGAGCCAGCCTCAAACTACGCGGCGAAAGGCTTTCCCGTAAGCCACAGCCTCAGCGCGGCGATACGTGCCCAGGTCACTCGATTGCAGGAGTTCACGGAATGGAGGAGAATCTTCATGCCGGAAAGGGAGGCTCCTCAGCCGGGCGAGTTGTTGATTCAAAAGGACCTAGCCTGGACGCTCAGAAAGATCGGCGACGAGGGTAAGAACGCCTTTTACAAAGGTGAACTCTCAGAGAAGATAGCCAGAACGGTTTCTTCGCAGGGTGGTCTACTGTCGACGGAAGACCTTTCTTCCCACCGGTCGGACTGGTCTGAGCCGGTTCATACATCATACAGAGGTTTCGAGGTCTATGAGACCGCTCCTAATAGCCAAGGGATGAGTGCGCTGATCGCACTCAATATAGTCGAGAAATACGACTTGCGGGGGTTGGGCTTTCTGAGCGCAGAGCATGTTCAACTGCTGGTAGAGGCGACCAAGCTGGCATACGAGGATAGGGCTAAGTTCATTGGAGATCCAGACTTTGTGGATGTGCCTACCGAGCTCCTTCTCTCCAAGGAATACTCTTCGAAGAAAACAAAGAGGACCACATCATACACGACACACGAGCGACCGAGTCTCGACAACTTGGGGCGAGATACTACCTATTTCGCGGTGGCGGACAAAAACGGAAACTGTGTCTCATGCATCCAGAGCCTCTACGAAACCTTCGGCTCGGGAATTGTTGCTGAAGGGACCGGTATCGTCCTGCAGAATAGGGGAAGCTACTTTTCTCTGGACTCCAAACATCACAACCGACTTGAGCCTCGAAAGCGGACTTTTCACACTCTCTCTGCTTCTCTAACGCTTAGGAATGATGAGCCTTTCCTAGTTTTTGGATGTATGGGTGGCGACGGGCAGCCTCAGACGCATCTCCAAGTTTTCACATCAATATTCGACTTCAACATGGATATTCAAGAGGCTATCGAGGCGCCGAGATGGTTCCTCCCCGGAACGATATATGAACCACCGTCCGGACTCCATGTTGAATGCCGATTTCCCGCAGACACGGTTCATGCGTTAAGACAGCAAGGATATGTGGTCGTAGTGGAAGATGAACTTTGGAACGACGCTGGACACGCCCAAGGAATCCTAAGAAGTCACGGTGTCATGATGGGCGGGGCGGATCCTCGAGGAGATGGTGCCGCAATCGGCTACTAGCATACGACAAACCTATTATTAGAGACAAGCTTGCGCTCAGACACGTAAAGAAGTAATGGCTTGGGGCAGGTGTCTCTCATCTTCTCTTCTTTGCGTGACACCGTAGATCTGCTCCAGTTTTTGCATGAGAAGTTCGCGTGGTCAGTGCAGCTCTGGATCAAATCGGACATTGGTGTGACTTGCAAGCAGTTATATGAATCCCATGAAGATTGGTCTGCTATGGACTTCTACGAAGTTGTCAGAACAAGAAGAAGCGTCAGATCTTACAGACCCGATCCTATACCCGATAATGTATTGAATAGAGTGTTGGATACGGCAAGGATCTCTCCCTCAGGCTCGAACAGGCAGCCTTGGAAGTTCATTCTAGTAAAGGATGAGGATGTCAAAAGGAAACTCGTCCCGATGTGTGGTGATCAAGCCTTCATATCGGAAGCTCCGCTGGTGATCGTTGCATGCGGACAAAACATTCACTACAACAGGGGTGGATATATGGGCGATATGAGCATGCTCGTAGACGTAAGTATAGCTGTAGATCACCTGACCTTAGCCGCTAGAGCTGAGGGTTTGGGAACCTGTTGGATCGGGTTGTTCAATAACGAATCTGTTAAGAAGCTATTGCAGATGCCCGAGGACGTAAACGTCGTCGCCCTTGTTCCGATTGGATATCCACGTGGCAAAGCTTTCAAAGAGCCCGAGTCTAGGAAGAGCCTGTCAGAGATAACCTCCATCAACAAGTATCAATGAGGCTACCTGCAATTGATCTGGTTAGCTTAGGTGAACTGCATGCATCTCTTGACGGCGGATAGTGCTACTCCAGCTACGCGATAGATCTTAGCGAAGCGTCGAGGGTGTCGACGACTTTCTGTGCTTGCTCTTCGGTGATGATCAATGGCGGTTGAATTCTGAGTACGCTCCGGGAGACGCCTCCCTTGCCTATTAGAATTCCTCTCTTCCTCATCTCTTCTCTGACTTTGCTGGACTCTTCTACTGCTGGTTCTTTGCTCTTCTGATCCTTCACCAGTTCGATGCCGATCATCAATCCTTTTCCTCTGACTTCGCCTATCAGTTTGTGTCGGCGTGCGAGGTCTTCCAACCGGTGTAAGATGAAGTTCCCTGTCTTCAACGCTTTCTCCGGGATCTTCTCTTCCAGCATGGCTTCTATGTTCGCGAGGGCTGCAGCGCACATTACGGCGTTACCACCGTAGGTGGATGAATGGTCTGCAGCTGTGAAGGCGTTGGAAACTTCTTCTGTTGCTATAGTTGCGGCTATCGGAATTCCACTCGCTATCCCCTTGGCCATTACGAGAATGTCTGGGTTGACGCCGTACCATTCAAAGGCGAATAGCTTTCCAGTTCTGCCGAAGCCCGATTGAATCTCATCCGCTATGTAGAGAGCCTGGTAGTCCTTGATTATCTTCAACACTTCTTTGAGGTAGTCGTCTGGCGGTACGATTATTCCTCCCTCTCCCATGACCGGTTCGGAGATGAATGCGGCCACCTCGCCTTGTGTCTGATATTTGATCACGTCTGCAATCGATTTGGCGCAACGCAGGTCGCATTCAGGGTAGTTCAAGCCGAAGAAGCACCGGTAACAGTACGGGGCCGGAGCGTGAACCGCTCCCGGCGCGACATAATTCCCCAGCCCCATCTTCAACCTGTTCTGGCCGGTTAAGGCAACGGCCATCGATGTTCTACCATGGAAGGAGCCCATCAAAGAGATAATGTGTGTTCCAAGTCTTCCTTTGGATGAAGAGTATTTCTTGGCTAGCTTAACTGCAAACTCGATCGCCTCGGCACCTGCGCTTGAGAATAGACTTTTCTTCAATCCTTTAGGACAGATCTGAGCAAGCTTCTCCGCTAGCTCTGTCTGGGGAAGCGTGTAATAGTCCCATGAGACGTGCCAGAGCTTTGCAGCCTGATCCTGGATCGCTTTCACAACCTTGGGGTGACAATGGCCTAGGTTAACCGCTGAGTAGCCTCCGAAACAGTCGAGATACTCTTTCCCTTCTAAGTCCTTTACGATGATACCCTTTCCTTCCACAAAGACCGCGGGTTCACGGCCTTCGGGTAGCATGGATATTCCATACTCCGCTTGCTTTCGGATTATCTCATCTGTCTTAGACATCGTTAGATCGACCACCACTCGTCTGGACAAAGTTTGCTTTTAACTATTTCTTTGCCCTTCCAACTCTACGTGAATGCGTTTTCCAGCGAAAAAATCAAGTCGCCGGATTCTCTTTTCGTTGCAAAAAGTTTCAGGGA
>Ga0209725_1000248_pt1 | contig 33283 bp, 29 predicted proteins | sample I18A1metaG_FD_184145 | JGI IMG/M metagenome (GOLD analysis project Ga0209725, IMG submission 184145) | Lake sediment bacterial and archeal communities from Gulf of Boni, Indonesia to study Microbial Dark Matter (Phase II) - ​I18A1 metaG... | ecosystem: Environmental > Aquatic > Freshwater > Lake...
AGGGACAATTTCTAGGCGCCTGCTCAGTCGCGCTGCGCTAGCGATGTCGCAAGTGCCTATAGCTCTTTCAAGGCCGTGTCGCGGAGGAAGACGGGGTGGGTAAGTGGATAGTTTGTGCAGCGTGGCCATACGTCAACACGATTCCCCACCTTGGTACTTTCATCCACCTGCTTTCCGCAGACGTGTTCTCGAGGTACTTGTCACTCAAAGGCGAAGACGTGATCTCCGTCACTGGCTCGGATGAGCATGGAACTCCGATCGAGGTTGAGGCGATCAAGAAGGGAGTTCCTCCAAAACAGCTCACGGACGAGTATCACGCCGCCATATGCAACCTACTCGACGCGTACGAGATCCGGTTCACAAACTACACGAGGACTGAGAACCCAGTTCACACGAGATACGTTCAGGAATTCTATCGCAAGGTATACGATAACGGATTCATCTTCACCGAAACAGTGAATCTGCCGTTCTGTCCAACGTGCGGGCGTTTCCTTCCAGACAGATTCGTCGAGGGGATCTGCCCTCACTGCGGTTGCGAAAATGCAAGAGGGGATCAGTGCGACAGCTGCGGCAGGGTCCTAGATCCACTGGAGCTGAAATTCCCCCGCTGCGTGTTCTGCGGCACAAGCCCGACTGTGAAGCCCTCGAAGCATTGGTTCTTCGACCTTCCCAAATTTGCCGACGCGTTGGACCAGTACATAGAGTCGAACACTGAGTTACCTGAGAACGCCCGCAACTTTTCGAAAAGATGGCTGAAAGAAGGTCTACAGCCCAGAGCACTCACACGGGATAACAGGTGGGGCATTCCCGCACCCTTCCCCGGGGCGGAGGATAAGACGATCTATGTCTGGCTTGAGGCGGTATTAGGATACGTCTCTGCGGCGGTCGAATGGGCAGAGAAGAATGGTCGACCGGAAGATTGGAAGAGATACTGGTTCGACAAGGAAACCAAGAATGTACACTTCATCGGCAAGGACAACATACCCTTTCACACGATCATCCTTCCAGCCCTGCTCTTGGCCACGAAGGATCCCTACGTTCTGCCCTGGCAAGTCTCCTCAACTGAGTTCATACTGTTCAACAACCAGAAATTCTCGAAGAGTCACAGAATCGGAGTCTGGATGGATGAAGCACTACACATTGCGCCACCGGACTATTGGAGATATCTCCTGATCGCGCTTAGACCCGAGACTAAAGACGCCAACTTCACTTGGAAAGACTTTCAGGCACGTGTCAACGCTGACCTCAACGACGTGCTTGGAAACTTCATCCACAGGACGCTCACGTTCATCAAGAACAACTTCTCGGGATCACTGCCAGCTCCAGGGGAACTTGACGAGCGCGACAATGCGATCTTGGGCCGACTTCGAGACTCGCCTGCGAGAGCGGGAGCGTATCTCGATCAATGCAAGTTGAGGGAAGCGCTTTCTGTCGTAATAGACCTTGCTCGGGATGGGAATCTCTATCTCAGCGAAAGCGAGCCGTGGCACACAATCAAGCGAGACCCAGTTCGGGCCCATACAACGATGTTCATATGCTCGCAGCTCGTCAGATCGCTCGCAATTCTACTGGCGCCGTTCCTGCCAACAACTGCGGAGTCAATCTGGTCCCAGCTCGGTCTACAAGGTTTCTCGGCAAGCGCGCGTTGGGAAGAGGCCGGTGAGATACGCCTCCGCGAAGGTCACCAGATAGGTCAGCCTGCGCCAGTGTTCAAGAAAATCTCGGATCAACAAATCAGAGGCTGGGATCGCCTAGGACAGGACTTTAACTGATGAAGCTGAAGATTGACCTTCACGTTCACACGGCAGGTTCAAGTGACGCGTTCACAGATCCAGAACAACTCTCATTCATCCTAAAGGAGAAAGCCCTTGACGGCGCGGCCATCACAGACCACGACGCATTCACAGATGTCGCCGCCTCAGAAGCAATTCTCGTACCGGGAATCGAGGTCTCATCACGTGAAGGTCACATCATCGGGCTCGGAGTCTCCGGGCCGATCGCCAGAGGAAAACCAGCCGACGAGACTATCTCCATGATCCATCAGGCAGGGGGAGCGGCAATAGTCCCGCACCCGTTCGATCCAGTATCCCCGTGTCTAAGCCCATCAAAGTTGAGATCCCGACCGGACGCGATTGAAGTGATCAACTCAGACGCGCTGTTTTTCCGTGTCAACACCATGCTCGCGAGGCGAGCTGCAAAGCGTCTTCGGTTGCCGATGGTCGCTGGAAGCGACTCGCACATACCTGAAACCGTTGGCGACGCCTACACCTTGATCGACTGCAACTCCAGAGAGGTCGAGGAAATACTTGAGGCGATAAAAGCAGGATCCGTTCAACCAGCCGGCGGACCAAGTTCACCGGGCAAGAAGCTCCTCAAGCTGGCAAGGACGCTTCGAAGACTCTAGGCCTCTTCAAGCTGGTCGAGGTCCAAGTCGAGATCTATCGGTCCCTCTTCTCCATCAGGCTCCATCTCATACATGTCCAAAGGTAATCTCCTGTACCCGCCGGGAATGTACGGGTACCTGCCGCCAGTCAGCCAGATTGAGACTTGACAACCATCATACCATGAATCGTCTGCGCGAGCTCCAACAACGACGGGTATATCCCGCCCAGCTCGTTCAGCGATAAGCTCGGCCGCTGTCTCGGTCTCCTCAATGGTTAGGCTTGCGTCAGCCCTCAAATTGACAAGCGCCCCCTGACTCTGGGCAATACTGTCGTAGAGCAACGGTCCTCTGAGAGCCCCGATCGTCGCCTCTTCAACTCGGAGCGCGGATGACGAACGTGAAATTCCTATCTGAGCAATTCCACCATGCATCATCAGCTCTCTGAATGCCGCGAAGTCGATGTTCACAGCGCTCCGACAAGCGAGAGTCTCCGATAGCCCAGCAACCATGTCCACGACTAGCCCGGCTGAAGGATCGCCACCTAGACTTGGCAGAGAGGCTGGGAGCTCAATCAAGCGATTAGTGTCGACGATCGCCAGAGTGTGACAATTCTGTCGCATCCTAGCCAGTTCATGAGCTGCCGCGAGTCTACGTTCTCTTTCGCAGAACGGTGGCATGATCGCTATTCCAACTGCTAAAGCATTAGATCGTCTGGCTACCTCTGCAGTCGCTGAAGTCAAGGCGGCGGCTCCAGTTTCCCCCGACTGGGAGACTATGAAGGCGACATCTGCGCCGGCCAGTAAGGGCCCAATTGACTCACCGCATGCTCGAAAGATTGCGTCTCCAGCCTCATCGCCAAGGGTCCGTCCAGCGTCGCCCCTAACCTGAGGGTCGATTACTACCCTCTCGTGAGAATAGGCGCGCTTCAGGGAGTCTTCGTTGGTGTGGACGGCTATGCATTGAGCGCCAGAACCTCCATTCTGAAAGATACGGCTGATGACCTCGTTGCCTTCGTCTCCCACTCCTATGATTGCGACGTGAGGGAACCACGTGGAAATATCTGGCAAGTGTGATAGCGTTGCAGTGACAACCATGTCGACGAGGCTCCTTTGGCGTCGGCTGGGGTAGGCTGAACGAGTATCGACGCGTGTTTATATAGCGTTGCGTATTACCCCCGACATACGAATGAATCACCGGCCCGACGGGCGCACCTAGACGCCATCTCAACTTTGCGGGACTGCCATGTCTCTCGCAATTCGGCACTTGGCGAGGACGCCATCTTCAACTGATCTTGCCAAACTTTTCTTCCTAGCCGCCGCCCACCGGCGGCAGAATCGCGAAGCTGTTCCCATCTCTGAGAATTGTGTCAAGGCCCTGCATTAGCGCAATGTTGCGCCCGTCGATCAGGAACTGTAGGTGCCCCCTGGGCTCCTTCGATGCGGCATCGAACAGATAGCTGTGAAACTTGGGACCGTACTCGTCCACCAGCCTGTCTAGTAGCGTCCGCACGGTCGCCTTGTCATCGAGGTCCACCTCTTCTTCCCTTTTGCCAGTCAGTTCTCTCACGAGTGCGAAGAATTTCACTTTGACCTTCATGGACGATCCAGCAGAGGTTGGTGTAGCTTTGGAACCTTGGGAAAAACGTTGCGTTCTTCAAGGCGTTTCCGTCATTCGTCTCCAGGTCAGCTGCATAGTTCTAGGGTGGGATGCTCTTGCTTCGTCAATCCTAGTCACGGTAGTGTTTCTGGGGGCATCCTTCAAGAGGTCGGGGTTTGAGTACGCTTCCTCGCTTGCTTTCGAGAATGCGTTCACGGCCTCGTCCAGTTCTTGCTTGCTGACCGTTTCGGTTGGTTCGATCATCATCGCTTCCTCAATGATGAGTGGGAAGTACACAGTGGGGGCGTGGATTCCGAAGTCAAGCAGTCTCTTCGATAGATGCGCGGCTGTCACGCCGGTCTCGTGTGCCATCTTAGTGGCGCTTAGAACGAACTCATGCTTCCTGACCTTGTCCGGGAATGATAACTCGAGGCCACGTATCTGACTCAGTTTCTTGGCGAGGTAATTCGCGTTGAGAACGGAGATGTCTGCAACTTCCTCGAGTCCATCTCGTCCCATAATGAGTATGTATGCATACGCGCGTACCAGTATCGCTGCGTTTCCCCAGAAACTCCGGATCTTTCCAATGCTGCTAGGCCGGTCAAAATCCAAGTAGTATCTGTCACCGTCTCGCTCCACTGTCGGAACTGGAAGGAATCTTTCGAGTTCCTTGCTAACTGCGATCGGGCCAGAGCCTGGGCCTCCGCCTCCGTGCGGCGTAGCGAACGTCTTGTGAATGTTGATGTGGACGATGTCGAATCCCATACGTCCAGGCTTAGCCTTTCCCAGCATGGCGTTCAAGTTCGCGCCATCGTAGTAGAGCAGGCCTCCGGCCTCATGGACGACCTTTGCGATCTCCAGTATGTCGGCCTCGAATATTCCGAGCGTGTTGGGGTTGGTGAGCATCAGTCCAGCGGTTCTGGGCGAAAGCGAGGACCTAAGCGCTCCGATGTCCACGCATCCTGTTGAGTTTGAGGGGATCTCCACAACCTTGAAACCGGCCATCGCCGCGCTTGCCGGGTTGGTGCCGTGGGCGGAGTCAGGTACGATGAGTTCGTCTCTCTTCCCCAAATCGCCGTTCTCTTTGTGATAAGCTCTCATGATCATTGCGCCTGTGAATTCGCCGTGGGCTCCCGCTGCTGGCTGCAGCGAGACTTTGCTCAATCCGACTATTTCGGCGAGCCACTCGGAGAGTTCGTAGAGAATTTTGAGAATACCTTGAACTGACCCATTGTCCTGCAGGGGATGCAGGTCCTGGATCTTGTGTGTTGCGACAATCCTATCCAAGAGCTTGGGGTTGTACTTCATCGTGCAGCTCCCGAGTGGGTAGACTCCCGAATCAACACCATAGTTTTCCTGCGACAGCCGTAGGTAGTGTCGGATAACCTCTGTCTCGGAAACTTCCGGCAGCCTCGGCGGTCTCTTCCTGAGAAGCGCTCGAGGCATATCTACTGGGGCCTCAGCGCTCGGAAGAGAGAAACCAATGCGTCCTTCGGAGGATCTCTCAATAATGAGAGGTTCGTCCCAATGAGCCTGCTTAAAGGTCATCGATATCGCTCCTCCAAGATCGCGTCTATGGTGGTCACAAGTCTGTCGATGTCTTCGCGTGTGTGCAATTCCGTCACACAGTAGAGTGCCGATTCACCGAGTTCCGGGAACTGATCGTGCAGGGAAACGCCGCCTTGTATCCCCCTCTGGAGCAGCTTCGCGTTCACATGAGAGGCTGTAAGCCCCGTACCGTCGAACCCGACGCTAAATTCCTTGAAGTGCTGCGCTTTGAAGAGTGGTACCGTAAGGCCGTCTAGCTCCTTCAATCGTCGAATGGCGTAGGCTGAATTGGCGAGGATTGTCTTGCAGAGTCTTTCAAGCCCACGGGGGCCCATAAGCGAGAGATAGGCGGCTGCGCCGACCGCGCAGAGTGCTTCATTTGTGCAGATGTTTGAGGTGGCCTTTTCTCGTCGAATGTGCTGTTCCCTTGTCTGGAGCACCATCGTGAAAGCCTTTGAGCTGCCATCCTTGGTCATCGTCATTCCGATCAGACGGCCCGGCATCTGCCTGAGCAACCGGTCACCCCTGCAGGCAAACAGTCCGAGCATGGGGCCGCCGTAGTTCATGTGATTTCCAAGCGGCTGCCCCTCCCCTACCGCGATGTCGGCGCCCAATTCGCCAGGTGATGCGAACAGACCTAGCGATATCGGATCTGCGCCGACTACGAATAGTGCTCCCTTCTCGTGCGCTAACTCTCCGACGCGTTTGGCATCATTGTCAAAGAACCCTAGATATGACGGGTTCTCAATGTACACGCCAGTCGTCTTAGAGCTGATTTTGCGTTGGAGGTCTTCTTCTAGAAAGGCTCCGGTGCGTTTGTCTTGTGCGACCTCGACTATTCGTATTCCTGCTGGTTCACAGAATGTCTGGAGAGTCCGGAGCCTGTCCGGTTGAATGTAGTGGGGTATGAGAAACTCATCTCGGCCGGTTACGCGAGATGCCATTCTCGCGGCCTCGCCAAGGGCGGTTGCCCAGTCATACAGCGAGCTGTTCGCGAAACCCATCCCCATCAGCTCGGCGATCATGCTTTGGTACTCAAAGAGAGCTTGTAGCATACCTTGCGAGATCTCTGGCTGGTAGGGGGTGTAGGATGTGATGAACTCAGATCGGGATACTATCTCGTCCACCGCGGCCGGAACGTGGTGAGGCCAAGCTCCTCCGCCAAGAAAGGATGTGATGTCCTTCGTCGAGAGGTTTCTCGACAAGAGATCCTCCACTTGCTTTCGGACTTCGATCTCAGACTTGGAGGCGGGCAACTGGACTGTAGAGTTCTTCCTGATGGATTCCGGGATATCGCTGAAGAGGGCTTGTATCTCGCGGACTCCTATCTCGCGCAACATCTCCTCTTTGGTTCTGGGCGCGCTGTTCGGTATGAACGGATGCGCTTCGACCATCGGCCATCAGCCGAACGTACGCACGTTGCTCCGGAACCAAACTAATATCTTGCGCTAGAGTGCGGTCCAATTGGTGCGAGTTGGCAGAAATGGCTGCACAGGTACAACCCGGAGCCTTGGTTGACAAAGAAGTGTCTCTAGGTCAGGGCTCTGTTATCGGTCAAGGCGCAACACTTCTGGGACGTGTGGAGGTCCGTGAAAGGGTCAGGATAGAGGCAAACACCGTAGTATACGGTCCCGCTAGGATCGGCGTAGGCTCCTTGATTGGACCAAATGTAGTTCTGGGCTTCCCGCCGAAGGCGGAACTCGATGATTCAATCAGCAAGCAACGAAGCATACACGCCGCACCCAACAGACAAGAAGTCATCATTGGCCGGGACTGCATCATCAGATCCGGGACCTGCGTCTACTCGGGCGTTTCGATAGGTGAAACCGTATCGTTCGGGCATAATGTGATGGTCCGAGAGAAAGTTCGAATCGGCAAAAAGTCGACGATCGGGACGGGTGTCGTGATAGACGGCTCATGCGACATCGGGGAACACGTCTCAATCCAGACGGGAGGATACATCTGCACCAACTGCGAGATTGAGGACTCTGTCTTCCTTGGGCCTCATGTTGTTCTTACGAACGACAAGTATCTGGCTCAGAGGAAGACGAAACTTGTCGGCCCAACCATTCGTAGAGGAGCCAGCGTAGGCGCCAACTCACTGCTGATGCCATCGATTGAGATCGGCGAAGGCTCGGTGATCGGAGCTCACTCTCTAGTAATGCGAGATGTCCCAGCTCGTTCTGTCTATGCTGGAGTTCCGGCCAAAAGGATGAAAAAAGTCCCGGTGGATTGGCGAAGTTCCCTTCTGCAGCCGTGAATCGACCCAGAAGAAACCTCGGAAGTCCGTGAAACGAGTTCGGCATTCTTAAATAGAGATCATCGGTTGAGTTGCCGAAAAGTCGTGGACGGCGGCAAACAGGCGACTAGAGCAAACGTGCTCCGGATGCGAGTCATCGCGCTGAAGTCGCGCACGATACATCGTATCAAAAGAGAGAGAACAGGGACGGATTTCCGAGATGAGAGGGAAGGTCATCGCGTGTACAGCCGCTCTCATGATGATCTTCCTTCTTTCCATTGGACTCCCGGCAGTGATCGGAGAACCCGTGCCCGAGTACACTGTCGAGGTCAACAGGGTTGCGGATATTGGGGGCTGGGGCCTGGTAACAGTGAACGACACCGTCACCGTAAAGAACATCTCCACCCTCCCGCTGGCGGACATTCCAATCGGCCTTCCTAGGGACCTTACGAAAGGTCTGAGGTATCTGGCAGCCAAAGACGATCAGAATAGACTCCTCACAGTCGAACGCGACCTAGACTCAACGAGCGAGACCTACTGGTTCAAGGTCAACTTCCTGCGGACGTTGGCTTACAACGAAACCTATGCGTTCACAGTGACCTCTGTCTTTACAAACATCCTGGTGCCGGCCCCGGGAGGGTTCGAGTACAGGTTTGTCACAACCCCGGTTCTTCGAGTCAAAGGCGCCTTCGAGAACATGACGATCATGGCCGGCGCGGAGTCGAAATTCACGATCCCACAGGAGTTCAACTTGACGGAAACCTCTGAGGGCGGCCGCGTACATCTCCGCGGATACTTCGCCCCCATACAGCCCTACACTACGAAGTCAATCATGCTGAACATGACATCTACGGCTCAGTTCATCGTGCGGATCCCTCACGTGAGCAGGGAGATCAGGTTCGGTGAGGACGGGACGATACGCGTGTCAGACACCTATGATTTCGAGAATCTGGCGGGATCGATCTCCACGATTCAGCTCACTCTTCCGCAGAACGCGAGCGATGTGATGGCTTACGACCTCGTTGGTCCGCTTTGGGATGCTCCGCAGCAAGGGCCCGACATCTCCGTCGGTCCCAGGTATCCAGGCGGCATAGCAACTAACCGGACATTCACGTTCACCGTGAAGTATCAGCTAGATCCGAAGACCTACGTCGAACAGATCCAGTGGTGGGGCTCCAGTAGCTGCAAGCTCGACCTCTTATCGAATTTGAAGTACTGGGTCGTCGGTGATCTAGAAACCACGGTGATCGTTCCGGACGGTTTCAATGTCAGAAGTATCTCCCCAGCTCCCTCCTCAACTTCCAGCTCCATGTTCTATCATGAGCTCAAGTATGACGTGACAGATGTCACGCCCTACACCAATTTGGGACTCAGTCTCGAATACGTCTATGCTCCCTTCTGGTCTGGATCACTACTGCTGACCTGGGTCACCATAGTCGAGTTGGTGGCACTAGCTCTTGTCGTCGTTATCCGAATGAGAAAACCAACCGCGTTGAAGATTCCGGTCCCATCAGAGAAGCTGAAGCAGTTCGTCGAGCTCTACGACGGGATGACCGCTTTGAGACTCGAACTTGACAGAATGGCTCAAGACCTTGCGCGCGGCGCCCTCAACAAGCACGAGTACAGAAGGAGACGCAAGACCATAGAATTCCGAATGGGCGAGCTGCACAGGACCCTTCAACCAGTCAGGCAGGAGCTTAAGGCGTCTCACCCGAGGTACGGTGAAATGATGCTGAGGATGGAGAGAGCAGAGGCCGAGATGGACGCATCCAGACTGGGCGAAGAGCACCTGAAGGCGCAGTATCGCTCCGGGAAGATCTCAAAAGAAGCGTATGACAGAGCACTCGAAGACGTGAACAGACGAATCGACAGGGCAAGGCAAGCGATAGAGACCACCCTAGTCACACTACGTGAAGAGGCACGTTGAGACGACCGGGGCATGCCCCAAGCGGATATCCACCGCAATCGTTTTGCTGCTAGGTAGTGCCATGGTGGCCCATGGAAGATACTGTGAGCCCCAAGGAGCTAGAGCCTTGGGTCAGAGAAGCGCTCAAAGTTCAGATCAACGTGGCAGAGAAGGCTGCACGGAAAGCTAGGAGCGATATCGACGCGCAGGTCGCTTCTATCAAAGAAGTGGTGACTGACCTTCTAAGAAAGTCGGAGAAAGCCTCCACGGAGAAGAGAGACGATAGGGCCGCGTACAAGGCTGCAAGATCGGTAGCCCGAATGTGCTTGGAGCTGCAAGATTTGCTCTCAGCACCGCTATCGGGAGATACCGAGAGCTACGAGGGGCTGAAGCACTTCAGCGATGTCGCTGCCAGACTCGCAAATGATTCTGCTCGAGTACGTGACAAATGGGTCCGGCATATACGCCCGTACTACATCCTTGACATGATCAGCCTTAGCTCGGGAATTGACAAACTCCGTCGGCTCAGTGATCAAAGCTGGGAGGTCTTCAGTAAAGAAGGAACCCTGCTGCATCGTCTCGAAGAAATCCAAAGCCGGGTGCAGAAGATCGATGAGCTCGAAAGGTCACTCCACGAACAGTTCGATGAACGCAATCAGGTGATCGAAGAGATCAAGAGACTTGAGCCGCAGATATCGGAAACTGAGCATCTGATCGAATCGCTTGCGAGCGACCCAAAGATCACAGAACTGAGGAAAACCGACAATAGACTCAAGGAACTTCGCGGTGAGCTCCTGACTTCGGGGTTCAGACGACTAGGAAGGCCCCTTCGTAAGCTTGAAGCGATGGCCAGCCGAGGCGAGTACCCAGTTCCACCTGAAATCAGAGATAAGCTTTCAGAGTACCTGAAACGGCCGTTCACTACCTTCATCCACGAGGCAGAGGGATACCGGTTCTTGAAGTCTGTCCTTCGAAGTATGCAGGACGCCGTCGAGAAGAGGAAACTTCTGTTGAAGCAGCGCGAGGAGAGAAAAGTTCTTGAGAGGATCGAGAATGTCACGGAGAAGGGCATCTTGGACAGGATACATCTCGAAGCCACCGCTCTCCTAGCTGAGAGGAGAAAGTACCTACAAGACCCAGCATGCCTCGACGTAGTCAGCGCATACAAGCAGAAGAAGCAAAGCCTGAAGATCCTTCAGTCGAAGCGCACGGACTTGGAACGTCGATCCAAAGTGCTCGGCGAGAAGGTGGAGACAGTCAAGAACTCGCTTGCCCAGTCCGTCAAAGAGACCGCGCTCTTGGCGGAGAGATTGGCCAAGAGACCCGTGAAAGTCACCGTGGATCTGGAGAGTCTGCAGGCCTAGACGAGGATTCTGATCGCCTTCTTTCCAACAATCGCACGGATGAGTGCTTTTCCTAGGTCAGATCTCTTGGAGACCCGGATGCGGCCTCTCTTTCCAATGGTGGCCGAAAACAGGTACTCGTTGTCGACGTAGACGTTTGCTACTTGTCCCACGTTCCTCTCGTCAAACTCAAGCTCGACTCTGTTTCCTGTCTCGCTGATTGTGTGCTGGACCTCGGTTCCTCCTGTAGGGGTAGCCGGTTCGACTTCAATGCTGATCCCTAAAGATTCTTCGAGCTTCGATATCGTGGCGCCCTTCTTCCCTATCAGGCGAGGAATTGACTCGCTGTCCACTTTCAAGATGGCCTTGTTGTCGGATACAAAGGTGACCTCAGCTTCTGGATCGAAGCGGCGCACCTCCTGCAGTACTCTTTCGGCTGCCAGTCTGCGTGCGCCAGATACTTGAGGCGCAGCTTGAGTGACTGGTACTATTACGTTCTCCTCGCCGAAGGTGTACATCTCATACTCGAGCTTTCCCGTCTCAAAGTCTTTGACCTCCACAATTGGTCGTGCCAAGTCAGCTTCCGTCATTCCACTTGGAACTCGTACGACTAGGTTCAGGCAGAACACGTTCACGACTTCCCCGTAGCGGATGAAGACGACTGTGTCGACGATGTGCGGAATCATTCCGAGCTCGACACGACCGATGAATCTCTGAACCGCGTCTATGGCGTCAGTAGCGTGTACTACGCCTATCATGCCAACTCCAGCAAGACGCATATCCGCAAAGATCTGAAAGTCTTTGGTCTTCCTGATCTCATCGAAGACCGTATAGTCCGGCCTCACCAATAGTAGGATCTCAGCTGTGTTTTCGAAATCTCCCTCTAACGGGCTATACTGTGTGATCTCGGGGCTTACTTGGAGGTCGCGTGGCGATTCCAGAGTCTTCACGATCTTGTCTTGACTCAGGTAGAACTCTGCAAGGGAGGATGCAAAAGTCGTCTTGCCTGACCCTGGCGGGCCCGCGATCAGGATTCCCTCGGCTTTCGACTTCAGCCTCTCCATCAGGCTCTCAGACAGTTTGTAGTCTTCAAGGCGGAGCGACACGACCGGTCTCACGATCGTAACCTCTAGGCCGTCTGAGAACGGGGGTCGCGTGATCGCTATGCGATACCTGCCGAGTTGTATCACTGACGCTCCGCTGCGGCTGATCTCAACAAATCCCTCGTCACTCACATGCGCTGCGTCATTTATCTCCTTGATGATCTGCTCTAGTTCTTGGTTTGTGGTAAGCCGGTCAGAAATCCTGACTAGTTCGAACTTTCCCGGCTTCCCCCGCTTGGCAAGCGGCGCAGTGCCTTCCTTGATGTGTATGCTAGAGGTCTCCGCGGTGAACAGGTTCTCAAAGATCAACCCTTCCGTCTTCACCGGGGGTGCGGAGTATAGTACTCTGATGCCTTGCACTTCTGCAACGATTGCTTGTACATAGTCGGCGGTTACCAAGGTTGCGTTCTCCTTTCGCGCGACATCTATGATAATGGCATCTAGCCTACCGCTTCTCGCCAACTTGATCTGATCCAAGTCCGGCCTGGAACCGATGAATGTGAGCTTGGTGTTCCTACGTTCACACAGAGCTCGCAGTTTCTTCAGCTCGGCAAGGCCTGTACGACCGATGTCGCGACCCTTGGATGCTTGTGCCTGCAGCTCATCCAGTACAGCATATGGAATGATTACTTCCGCCACATCTTCTCTCTCAAGAATCTCAGGTATGCGCCCGTCAATGACTGCGGAAGTGTCCGGCACTAACCGTTGGGCTGATGACATTTCTCATCCGCGTTAGCAGCTGCCACCTTGTGATAAAAACGTGCCTCGCGAACTAGGTCAGGGCGTAATCAGAACGGGTAAATAGGACAAAAGCACCGTCCTCGGCCGGAGACGGCGAACTTGGTGAAAGCTGCTACCCAACCGTCGTTTCACATCGAACCCGTAATCCCAGTCAGCCGCACACAAAGCCTCTGCCCGGAATGCCTTGAGATTTTGGACGCCGAGATATACGAACAGGGAGGAAAGATCTGGATCCGGAAAAGGTGTTCACGTCACGGAGAATTCAATGAGCTGTACTGGGGATCCAGCGATCTCTACAAACGCGCCAAGCAATACGCACGGGACGGCAAGGGTGTCGACAACCCTTTCATAATGAAGCAGACGCCCGTTTGTCCGATTGACTGCGGTCTCTGCAATCTACACATGAGCCACACCGCACTCGGAAACATCGTCGTCACCAACCGATGCGACCTCAACTGCTGGTACTGTTTCTTCTTCGCTGAGAAGGCTGGGTACGTCTACGAGCCTTCTCTGGAGCAGATTCGAACAATGGCACGTTCCCTTAGGAGTGAAAGACCTGTGCCCTGCAACGCTGTTCAGCTCACGGGAGGCGAACCCGCCCTTCGCGAGGATCTACTGGACATCATAGAGATCTGCAGAGAAGAGGGAATCGAACACGTACAGCTCAACACCGACGGTATCAGGCTGTCGACCGATTCCACTCTTGCAAGGAAAGTGAGGAAGGCCGGCGTGAATACGATCTACATGAGTTACGACGGCACAACGGCTCCGACCAATCCCAAGAATCACAGGGAGGTTGCTGGAGCCCTCGCGAACTGCAGACAAGCCCAGATCGGTGTAGTTCTGGTTCCTACAGTCATCAGAGGTTTTAACGACTCCGAGGTCGGAAACATCATTCGATTTGCGCTCAAGAACCTCGAACCGATCAGAGGCGTCAACTTCCAGCCAGTCTCAATAGTTGGCAGAGTCCCCGAGCGCGAGAGAGAACGATTCCGAATCACAATCCCAGATGTCTTGATGAAGATAGAGGAGGACTTCTCAGGCGAGATATCGCGAGATGACTTCTACCCAATCCCGTCGTGCATGCCATTCAGCAACTTCGTTGAGGCTTTGACAAATGAACGGGAGTATGAACTTTCAACCCATTTTGCGTGCGGAATGGCAACCTATGTCTTCCTTGATGATGGGAAGATAATTCCCATGCCACGTTTCGTCGACGTGGATGGACTGTTCGAGTACTTAGACGAGAGAGCCGGTGAACTCCGAGGAGGCGCCAACAGGTATGCGGTTGGTTTGAAACTTCTCTACGGCCTCTTCACGAAGTTCGTCCACAAGAGCAAGGCCCCGAAAGGCCTCCGCCTTTCGAGAATTCTATTTGACGCGCTTCTTAGGCATGATTACAGATCGCTGGGCGTGCTTCATCACAAGAGCCTGTTCATTGGACTGATGCACTTCCAAGATCTTTACAACTGGGATATTGAAAGAGTGAAACGTTGCACTATCCACTACGCGACCCCAGACGAACGAATTATCCCGTTCTGCACCTTCAATGTCATCCCAGAATGGTACAGAGACAAGATCCAGAAGGAGTATGGAATACCAATCCCAGACTGGGAGAAGAAGACAGGACGCAAGCTCGGGGATGACCTGTACCGAAGAGTCGTGGCTTCGGAACCTCTGAGCGTATCCTGACAGTTCCGGCGTGCGCGCTGTCTTGAACTGCCCGATCAAATCTCTCTTCTGAGCGCCCCTATTCGAGCGCATTGGCCACCTTTGCCGTCAGATCAACGGGAAGCACCGTTGCCTTCCAACCGACGAGATCGAGACCGATGATTCTTAGATATCCGTTACAAAGTGTTTCGTTATCTGCTTTCCTTTGAATCTCGAAATCGTATCTGATCGTCTTCTCCGTCATTTCGCCGAGCCTCAGAACTACCGCTACTATGTCTCCGAATCTTGCCGCCGCTTTGTACTGGCAGAAAGCCTCAACACGTGGAATAGCGATCTTGTACTTCTCATTCAGGTCTTTGAACGTGAAGCTGAGGGAACGATAGAGCTCCTCCTCTGCCGCTTCAACGTACCTGAAGTAGTTGGAGTAGTGGACCACTCTCAGAGCGTCAGTGTCCACCCAACGAACGGGTATCTCGAACCGGAAAACCAAATCAGGTCACCTTCGTGCACTCGCGAGATTGAGACAATTAGTCCGGACAGGACTAGGTTGTCTGTCTTACGCGCACCCTGCCTTTAGCGAGTATTGGGTAGCTCGCAAATCAGCTGCGGAAACTAGCGTTCCACCTTGAAACCTACTTTCACGACTGCCTGGAAACGTTCGACTTTGTCGTTCGTTATCCTTCCTCGAAGTGAAGCTATCTCGAACCATTCCATTCCGCGCACCGTCTTAGCCGCTTCTCTTATGGCTTCCTTGACTGCATCAGCGAAACTGTCAGGAGATTCTCCCACAAGCTCGATGTACTTCCAAACCAAGCCTCGCACCTCCCGAACCGACGTAGTCATCCGGAGGCGATAACGTTTTGCTTTTCAGTTTGCCTCTTCATCTCTTGGTGCCCAACGATTCGTTTTCTCTAACCTGCTCAATGAGTTCATCTGAACCATGGATGCGAGGCCGATAATAATCGAGAAATGGGAAGAGTAACTGGACGCAATATGGCCTGCGGAGAATGTTTGCGTCGTCGCCAGGTATAGACTTGGGAAAGCCTACCGGAGTTGCATAGACCAGTGGACTTCGAGCTAGTTGTAATCGCAATCGCTCCAATAGTATTCTTCGCTTGGTTCATCTACACAAGAGACCGGTATGACCGTGAGCCGCGTAAGCTCATTGTGAAGACGTTCTTTGTCGGCACGATACTTGTGGTGCCAGTTATCGTCGCTGAGCTAGCTGGAAGCCTGATCATTCCATCCTCCGACGACCCCTTCGTGCTATTCCTACATTTCCTGATTGTAGTGGCCCTCGTGGAAGAATCGTCGAAATACCTGGCCGTTCGTTTCTCCGTATACAGCTCACGAGAGTTCAACGAACCAATGGACGGCTTAGTATACGGAGCCATAGCCGGACTGGGGTTTGCGGCGCCGGAGAACCTTCTGTACGTCTTGAGCCGCGGAGCAGCTCTAGGAATCATCCGCGCCGTCTTGTCTGTCCCAGGCCACGCGCTCTGGGGCTCCATCATTGGATACTATCTCGCACGGCAGAAACTCAGACTCGACAATAAAGGCGGAATCAAGGGGCTTTCCTTGGCAGTGATCTTGCACACAGTATTCGACTATGGACTCGTCGCTACAGACACGCTGGTCGGAATAGCAGCCGCGATCATCATCGTTGTTGCCGGGTGGATGATCTTCTTCAGATTCCGAAGAGCCGCTCTCGCAGTGTCCCCGTTCCGGCCAGAGGTAGAGATGTTTCCGCCGGTCCCAGCATTGACCAAATATTGCATCAACTGCGGAACCCTGATCCTTGCCGAGGACAAGTTCTGCCGATCATGTGGGGTCCAACAAGCGTAGCACAGACCCAGTGAAGTCAAATGCGATTCAACGTGAATTGCCGACATATGCGAGAAGGTGTGAGCGGGCGCAGTCAAGCGAAAGAAATGGTAGCCCGGGGGAGATGTTCGGGCCCGCGCACAAGCCTTTCGAACTCCCGTCGGCGGGTCTCTTCTCGTCATACGAGAACCAAAGCCCGCTATGCCTAGACGGAGTTGGTTCTCCTTTGTCCACTACACTCGGCGGAGCGGTATGCTCCTCCACCGGGCTGTCGGCCCCAGGCCAAACCATCCCGGGGCTTCGCCGTCGCTATAAATCCTTCATTCCTTTCATGAATTGCTGGTGAGCTTGAATGGTCTGCCTTCGGTGAGCGTCTTCTTTGGGATCTTGGCTTCCCATTTTCGCAGGAAACCTAGGTCTTCTCTTTCCTCTCTCAGATCGTCCGGGAGCATGTGTGGTATCTCGTCGATAATCGGGTACCATCGGTTACACTTGGGGCATATGATAATTCCGGAGACGATCTCGTCTTTCTCCTCGAAAACGTGAAGTTCGAGAGGATAGAACTTGTCGATCGGGCATGCAAGTATGTCCATCAGTCGCTTCTTCAATCGATCTCCCCTAGACGTTCAAGGCAGAACCATCTTCGAAGACTGACATTGTGCTCCCCGGTCCGCTACCTTGACCAGAGCCCCCTACCGAGGCCTCTGTAGAGCAGCCCAGCCTTTTCAATCTCCGCCGGTTCAAGGGTTCCAGTGCAATCCACCACAACAGAATCCTTTGACATTTTCGCTGCTAGATCTATGGCCTTGATCGCCTTGAATTCGTTATGATTCACGGCCAGGATCGTACAGTCCGCCTTTTCCAGCGTTCCCGAAAGGGTGGGCTCTGTGTGAAAGCCCATCCGCCTCAGCTCATCTGAGGCGTAGAGTGGGTCGTAAACGCAAACTCGGCCACCCCTTTTCTTTATGAGGTTAACCAGCTCGATCGAAGGTGAGAATCTAACCTCCTTCACGTCGGGTCGGTAGGCGATCCCTAGCACTGTGAACCTCGATCTCTTGACGCTCTTGCCGCGCGTTCTTAGCCCTTCAGCGGCGAGCCTCAGCACTTCACGAGGCATCTGATCATTGATCCGCCTCGACTCAGAGGGAAGCTTGAGCTTTGATCTCAATCCCTCAGTTTCAGAGGCGAGTAAATACGGGTAAACGGGGAGACAGTGTCCGCCGACACCGACGCCTGGAAGCAGTAGGTGAGAGTACGGCTGAGAATTCGCTGCTTTCATCGCTTCAAAATAGTCGATTTGTGCCTCCTGACAGAAGAGTGCAAACTCGTTTGAGAGGGCGATGCTGACATCTCTGTAGATTGCTTCGAAAAGCTTGGACGCTTCAGCCGTAAGTATGTCTCGCGCTCTGATGAGTCTGCCTTCAACAATGCAGGACAGCACTGCGACAGCAGCGTCGGCGCTCCTCTTGTTCACCGCGCCTACAACTCTGGCGTACTTCCGCAGGTCAGAAAGGCCTTGTCCCCCCATCGCTCTGATTGGACTGTAGGCAATCCCGAAGTCCTCTCCGCCCTTGAGCCCCGAGTGCTTCTCGATAGTGTTTTTCACAACTCGCTCCGTCACGCCGGGGCCGCACGTGCTCTGAAAGAGTACGAGAGATCCGGGACGTATACCCTTACCGATGTCTATACTCGCTTCCTCGACATGGTGGTAGTCGGGCTTCCTGTACCGATCGATTAGAGTGGGAACAGTGATCATGATTACATCGCTCTTTGAAGTGGCGTCTGCCGTGTCAGTCGTTGCAACAAGCCTTCCCGCCCGCACAACTTTCCGTAGCAGTTCAGGCAATCCTTCCTCGCTGATCATTGACTTCCCTGAGTTGATCGCCTTCACTAGGGAAGAATTCTCATCCGCTCCGATGACATGAGCGCCGGCCTCCGCGAAAAGGCACGCCAGTGGCAACCCCATCCAGCCAAGCCCTACCACCTCAACTGTGAAGAGTCCCGCCTTCACTTTCGCGGGAATATCGGCGGGGCTTGTGCTCATGAGCTCAGATGGAGCCACCTAGGAGCACCAGATCGTACGGTTCGATTGGACCACGTATTTAGGCGTTCTGTGCCTAAGAAAGGACATCCACACGCACGAGGATCCGAGCTGAGATGTTCATGCAATCTCTCATCGATTCCTTCAGGAGTTCTTATTTTGGTTTGATGCCACTTTGGTCCTAGCATGAAGAAATCGAGCGCGAAGAATCGATTGAGCAGATCACCATGAGAGTTTGGATTGACGTATTGACGCCGAAACAGGCGAACCTATTCTCTGTATTGGCTAGAAGACTAGAACAACGTGGCCATGAGTTCTTGATCACGAGTCGCCACTACAGGGAAGTTGAAGGGCTCCTCCGCGTCCGCGGAATTGATGCAGCTTTCATCGGAAGGCATGGCGGTCCCAATTTGTCGGCAAAACTTGCCGAGAGTTCTAGACGTATCACAGAACTTGCAGAATACGCGGCCGAAAAGGGCCCCGACCTCGCGGTCTCTTTGTGTTCGCCGGAGGCCGCAAGAGTGGCTTATGGATTAGGAATTCCTCATTTCGCGCTCTGTGACTCGCCGCACGCAGAAGCCGTTTGCAGACTTTCACTTCCTTTGTCGAAAAGACTGTTCACTCCTAGGGCGGTTCCAAAGAGCGCATGGAAGAGATTCGGCATAGGTTCATCAGACATAGTTCAGTACAATGCCCTTGATCCAGCAGTGTGGATCCGAGCTTACGCACCAGGAGCTCATCCCACAGACACTCTAGGCTTGGATCAAGTGAAACCGATCGTTGTCCTCAGAACTGAAGAAGAGTACGCGTCATACCTGCTTCAAACAGGCGCGGTCACTCAGAGCATCGTCGCCCGCTTAGTCCATCCGCTCAGCGAATTAGGTGCCCAGATTGTCGTTCTACCGCGATATGAGCAGCAAGTCGAGACGCTAACGAGAGAACTGACTGGCTATGCGACTGTGCCGGCCAAGGTAGTTGACGCCGTAGGATTGCTCACGCGGGCGTCGGTATTCATTGGAGCAGGCGGGACGATGACTGCCGAGGCAGCACTGATGGGAGTCCCTACGATCAGCTGCTATCCTGCGGACCCGACCTATGTGGACAGGTACCTCTTCAGGCTGGGCCTCGCGGAGCGAGTACTCTACCGTGATAGGATAGTCAGTAGAGTGCGCAGATTCTTGACGGATCCTAGACTCAGGAAGCGTCAAAAGGAGAGGGCCAACCACGCTCTGTCCAAGATGGAAGATCCCATAAATGTCATAATGGCTCGTCTTGGCCTATCGAGGAGCTGACTGAGTGCCAAAAGTACCAGTCAGTGATCATCTTCCAAGCCCGCAGCCAAAGGTAGCCAAGTGCTGCGGCCGCAACAACTCTGAGGACATCTGTGACTATGACAAGGAGCGTCAGTGAAGATGGTAGGATGAACATCACGAACTTGACAATGAGGAAGGTTCCGAAGATTATTGAAAGACAGACGAAGACGACGAGCCCTGTGAGAGCGATGGCGCGCACACTACGGCACCTTGGGAATGAAGAATGTGAGTACGGCCAATGTGGACGATAGAGCTGTCATCATCATCAGCAAGTGTACAATCTGTTGTTCCCGCATCGGGCCCTCTGCGAGGATGAGCCTTGCGATTGTCACAGGAGCGTTCTTGTCCGCGGTGGCCTCCAATGCTCCGTCTTTCCTCAATCTAACCGGACGCGACTTGACTTGTCGTCTTTCGTACAGTCTGCCAATGGACGCTAGGCCGTAGAAGGCGTTCATTATGTAAGGCGCGAGCGCCACGATTGTGACTACCTCAATTCGCCCGATGACGGAGAGGGCTCCCACAGCCGCTCCAACGGCCAGCGTCCCGATGTCTCCCCAGAAAACGCGCGCGGGATAACGGTTGAACAGATAGAACGCGAGTAGCGAGCCGGCCAGTGCTAAGGCGAGGCTAGTGGCTGTCGAATTGCCGGAGAGAGCCAGTACTAGAGCTAGCGCCAGTGAGACGATTGTAAGGGTCCCGCTCATTGATCCGTTGAAAACATCGAGCATGTTGACGGCGTTTGCTGATACTGCGATCGCTATCGGCACTAGCAACGGGTAGAGAATTGTCAACCTTGCAGTCCCGACGAGGGGGAGGAAGGGCTTAGGGTCATATGTGCCAAGGAGCAGAATTGGAAGGGCGGCGAGTCCTGTTAGCACAGGTTTCAGTTTTGAGCTGAGCGGTCGCAGGTCGTCGATAGCTCCAATCGCTCCAGCAATGAGTAGAGTCCCCAGAAAAGCCGCGATTTCTCGAAAGTGATCTGCGAGTAATCCCGCCGAGACTAGGCCCGCAACGCAAAGGCCAACGATGACCGATACTCCGCACATCTCAGGAATCTTGGCACTATCAAGTTTGTGAGCGTCGGTCCCAAATATGCCTCGGCGTTTCATCAATGAGGCAGAAGGTGGGATCGCGGCGTACGTCGCCAGAAACGCGACTACGAAGACCACGAGAACCGCGGCGCTCGCGTAGAAGTCAAGCACCACGGTCTTTCTCCTTGATGATTTCAGCAAGAATGAGCTTGTATTGATCGGCTAGGTCTCTGGCGGCGCTCGCGGATTTCGCTTCAGCGAAGATCCTGAAGATCGGCTCTGTGCCGCTTGGCCGCACCAGGAGAGACGTTCCATCCTCAAACCAGATCTTGACCCCGTCGATCGTTTCTGGGTTGTACCTGCTCGTTCGATCACGTAGGTCGTCCAATACCCGCTTCTTCAGGTGGTTTGGACAGGGTACGCTTTCCTTCGCGAGTTGGTAGGAAGGGAGAGCGGACAGAAGCTTTGAGAACGGCTGGTTCGCTTTCGCGAGGATGTTTGTTATGAGTGCCGAGGCCATGGATCCATCACGGACGGGGATGTGCGGTGCGTAGAAGATACCTCCATTCTCCTCTGCCCCTAGCTCCGCGCCTATCTCAATCATCTTGTGAGACACATCAACGCTGCCGACTCGCGTCCAAACAACCTTGCCGTTTCGGGCGTCAGCGATCTCCTGTACTGCTCTCGAGGAGCTGACCGGCGTGACAATAGTGCTTCTCGGCTTTGCTGACCAGTAGTCGTCGACGATCAAGGCAAGGGTTCTGTCGCCCCAGTGCGCTTCCCCCGTCTCGTCAACGAATATGGCTCGGTCCCCGTCCCCGTCAAGTGCGACACCGAAATCTGCGCCTGCCGATTTCACCATATCCTTGAGCGAACCGATCGTTTCAGGTCTCGGTTCGGAAGGTCTGCCAGGAAAGGTTCCATCGATATTGCCGTTGATTGTTACAACTCGGCAGCCCAGTTCAGATAGCAGGATCGGGGTCGTGAGGGCTGATACGCCGTTTCCGGGGTCAACAGCTACTTTCAGTCGCCGCGATCGTATCTTCTCGACATCCACCTGTTTCCTGATCGAATCGAGATAGTCACGAAGCCCCGTCTTTGCTGTTACGATGTCTCCGACGCGATCCCAGTCTGCCCTTCTCCAAGACCGGCTGAAGTAGATCTTCTCGATCTCAAGCTCTTCGTGTCTATCTGTTTCGATTCCATCCGAGGCGATAGTCTTGATTCCGTTGTACTCGGGCGGGTTATGACTAGCGGTGACGGCGATGCCTCCAGCTGCTTTGAAGGAGCGTGTCAAGAAGCCGATCATAGGTGTTGGGGATTCGCCGATATCGTAGACCTTGCACCCGACGGAGGCAAGTCCGCCCATGGCCAGATTTCGAAGAGCTGGGCTACTTGTACGGCCGTCGGAGCCTATAACCATCTTCCCTGCTTTGAAGAATGCCCCAATGGCTTGGGAGAGTTCAAGGACGACGTCTAGCGTCAGGTCCTTGTTGACCACGCCTCTCACGCCGTTCGTTCCGAAGAGGCGGCGCTCATCCGATACGGCTGCCACTCTAGACCACATGCCCAGGGCTCAGTATGTCTTGATCGATCTCTTTGTACGGGTGAACGTACACATCATGCGCAATGCGGACGTTATCGTGAATTCTTGCGTGCCCGGCGATGACCGATCCATGCTGAATCTCGACACGTCGACCTATCGTAACGCCGTTGCCTATTACAGCATCTTCAATCGTCGCGCCACTTCCAATTTCTGCATCATCGAATACTATGCTGCCAGCGACTCGAGCATCTCTGTGGATGTGCGCCCGTCGACCAATGATCGCCAGGGGACCCAGGTTAGCTCCATCCTCCACGACCGCGCAGTCACCTACAAGCGTTGGGCACGTCAGCTTTGCAGACGCCGACGCATTGGCTCCGGTTTCGAGGATCACCTTGTCACTTGCCCTGCTTGTAAGCAGGTCAAAGTTTGCGTTGCGGAAATCAGACATGTCGCCGATATCGAACCAAGTTCCTGAATGGACGTATCCGCACAGTCTTCCCTCGTTCGCGAGGTCTGGAAAGACCTCACGTTCAATCACGACTTTTCTGCCCTCGGGTATGCGATCAATGACTTGCCGTTCAAGTAGGTATACCCCAGCGTTGATCAGCCTGCTTGGAGCATCAGCCAGCTTTGGCTTCTCAAGAAACTCTCTGATCCTAGAATGCTCGTTCAGCCTTACTACTCCAAAGCGGGTGGGGTCGTCCACTGGATGCAAGGCAACGGTAGCCAACGCATTACTTGACTTGTGCAGCTTAATCATGGCGCTCAGGTCGATCTCTGAGAGGATATCGCCATTCATCGCGAGCAATGTCTCGTCTTTGTTGTAGAAGTGACGTGCAAACGCGATCGGGCCTCCGGTTCCGAGAGGTTGAGGCTCGACTGAGTACCTGATCCTGACGCCGTGATGTTCTTCTCCAAAGTGGTCCTTGAGCTGGTCTGCAAGGTAGTTGACAGCGAGGATCACCTCGTCGACGCCAAAAGATGACAGATGCTCAATTGTCTGCTCGAGGACTGGTTTGCCGGCGACAGGGAAGAGGAGCTTCGGAAGCGCGTAGCTCAAGGGCCGGAGCCTAGTTGCATACCCACCTGCCAAGATCAATGCTTTCAGTTCGCAGCACCACAATCAAGTCATGGTAATGAGGGTCAGACGAGAGCGCATCTGATGAGACGAAGTAGGGTTTGAGAGGAGTATACACTTTAATCATTCGCTTCCCGCATCGATGCAAGGCTACCGTAGGAACCGGTTTCTCACTGATCATAGATCCGGGTTTGTACCTCTACACTGGTTCTGCTCTGGGACACGGCTCAACATCATTGGAGTCCAGAATCGGTCGTCATTTGAGGCGAGACAAACACGCATTCTGGCATATCGACCGACTCCTCGCATGCCCGTCAGCAGAGGTCGTCTCAGTCGTCTTCGCCGAGACGACTCGCAACGCCGAGTGCAGAGTCAACGCTGCCGTTCTGAGGGACTCGAAAGTGAAGGTTCCGTTCAGAGGGATCGGTTCTTCCGATTGTCGGTGCGCATCTCACTTTCTGCTTGCAGAACGATCCTTCAGGTCCTTGCTGCGAAGGGTAGGATCATGTTACTCTTCGTTGCGCCTTAGTCCTCATGTCTTGAATCGTCGATGCACTCGATCCGGAAGCCCTGTCATCTCGAAATATGAGCTTAGGAAGGAGTCTAACGCAAAGCCGACTCGAACGCGTTAACCAATGCCTCATCAACAGAGACTAGGAAGATACGTTTCAATGTCGTTCCCTCGGATACGTGTTGCCTGATGGCTCCGATCATAGTCTCTGCCGCCTGGTCAACCGGGACCCCGCCGACTCCAGTCCCCATACCAGGGACTGCGATGCTTGACAATTTCAGCTCCCTTGCAACCCTCAGCGCGGCCCCCGTTGCTTTTTCTACGTTCGTGACGTTCGTGATCATTGCTGGCCGCGGCATGGTGGGCGCATGAATGACGTATCTGGCCTTCAGTCTGCCTGCGGTTGTGGCGACAGCCTCGCCAACCGGGATCGGTCCCATCTGGATGGCTTCCTTCTCGATTGCTGGGCCGCCGACTCGTTTGATTGCACCGGCCACGCCGCCGCCCATTATGAGTCTGCTATTTGCTGGGTTCACGATCGCGTCCGCTTGTATCTGCGTAATGTCACCCAACTCAACTGAAATCATGCGGGCCTGGATCCTGAACTGTGCCAACTTTGAACTAACTGTTTGAATCCATGTCCAGGGGATTATCTTTGTGGAGATGACCGCCCCAAACGTGAATGCTGAAAGGAATCGGCAGCATGCACAATAGTGAATCAGCAAGGCTCAATAGTTGAGGGGGGCTTGGACGAGACTGCGTACGTAACCCACGTCACGTTCTTGATCTCGTTGGTTATCCTGTTGCTTATTCGCGACAGCAGGCTGTCCGAGATCCGGACCCAATCTGCCGTCATACCATCTACCGACTCAACAACACGCACAGTCACAATGTGCCCGAGCTTTCGTTCATCGCCCAGAACTCCTACCGCGAGATCATCTCCAACAACAGCGAACGCCTGCCAAACTTTGTCGTAGATCCCCTCGACTCTGAGTTCAGATTCAACAATGTCACTGGCTTCACGGCATATCTCCAGCTTCTCATCCGTTACTTCTCCCAGAATTCTTACAGCCAGCCCCGGGCCGGGGAACGGGTGTCTCGCAGTGATCGCTTCAGGGATCCCAACGACTGAGGCGATCTTTCGCACCTCATCCTTGTAGAGGAATCGGAGCGGCTCGATTAGTTTGAATTCCATCCAGTCTGGGAGTCCCGCGACGTTATGATGCGTCTTGATCCTTGACGCAGGACTTCCCGTATGAGCGCTTTCGATCACGTCCGGATACAGCGTCCCCTGCGCTAGCCACTGGAATCTGCCGTGCTTCTGGGCCACTTCCGTGAAGACGCGTACGAATTCCTCACCAATGATCTTTCTCTTCTCCTCGGGGTCTGAGATTCCTTTCAATCCGCGGAGGAATCTCTCGGAGGCGTCTACGTAGACCGTCCTCAGATTCATACGCTCAAGTGCTTCTCTGACCTTTTCTGGCTCTCCCTTCCTGAGCAACCCGTGGTTAACGAATATGCACATCAGTTGATCGCCAACGGCCTTGTTAACAAGGGCCGCGGTCGTCGTAGAATCAACTCCTCCGCTGACCGCGCAGAGAACTTGATCCCTGCCCACGGTCTGTCTGATTTCACTGACGGTTTTCTCAGCAAACGGAGCCATCTTCCACGTCGGCCGGCATTTGGCTATCTCGAAGAGGAAATTCCGGATGATTTCTATTCCTTTGGCTGTGTGAGCGACTTCTGGATGAAACTGGACGCCGAACAGCATGCGCTCCCTATTCCTGATGGCCGCATACTTGGTGTGTCTTGTGTGTGCGGTTCCCTCGAAACGATCAGGTAGTTCCTCAGCCGAGTCTGCGTGGCTCATCCAGCATACGCTTTCCTTGTCCAGACCCCTGAACAGGTCGGAGCGCTCGTCGAAGTAGACAGCGGTTCTTCCATACTCTTGCGTACGTCGACGTGCGACCTTTCCGCCGAAATGGTCAACCATCAGTTGGAGCCCATAGCAGATACCGAGCACTGGTATACCGAGGCTGAACACCTGGGGTTCACATCTCTGCGCGTCTGGATCATTGACGCTCGCCGGCCCGCCCGAGAGGACGATGGCTCTAGGCTTCTTACTCATAATTTGATCAATCTGTGCGTTCCAGGGCACTAGCTCGGAGTAGACTTCGCACTCGCGGATCCGCCGAGCTATCAGGTGGGAGTACTGTCCGCCGAAGTCTATGATGACAGCAATGTCCTGTGAATTCTCCGACACTGACATTTCCAGCTGGGGTGAATGTGGGTGTGAGGTGTGCCAAAAAACTTATAGGAAAAGCATCTTGGGCTCTGAACTTCTCGCTTTCCTCCAAGAGTAGTCTGCGAGGCATGCCGTATGAGCGCTCCTAAGGAAAAAACCGCGAAAGAAGGCCATGGAAAGGAAAGCCCGGCCACGAAGCAAGAGAAGCAAAGGAAGGCAGCTTCTGGGGATAAGGAGCCACTCGCGAAACCTCAGGAAGGTGCGCTGAAGCTGATCGCATTTGACGAGGTCGTATCTCTGAGGGAGCAGCTCAAGCAGGAACAAGAGAAGTCCAAGGAGTATCTCAACAAGCTGCTGTATGCTCAGGCGGACTTTGAGAACTATAGGAGACGCCTCAGCCAGGAAGTTGAGTCCAGGATCGAAATCGGAAAGGCGAGACTGATTCAAAACTTGCTGGCGGTCGTTGACGAGCTTGAGCTTGCGTTGAACGCTGCCAAGAATACTGAAGGCGCAGGCGCTGTAGCCGACGGTCTTGAGATCGTGTTGAAGAAGTTTTGCGATCTACTAAGTGGTGAGGGATTGACTACGATCGAATCCGTCGGGAAGAAGTTCGATCCGACATTGCACGAGGCGGTCGAGCGTATCCAACGCGATGACGCAGCCGAGGGCACAATTCTGGAGGAAGTCAGGAAAGGCTTCACCCTGAAAGGAAAGCTGATCAGGCCTAGTATTGTTAAAATCGCAGTTCCGCACATCCCCGAATCCGACGATGCGAAACCGATTGAGAGTGGTCAGAATTGAGCGGCTTAGGACAACCGGCGAAGGAGAAGATACTGGGAATAGATCTCGGGACCACCAACTCAGCAGCTGCGATCATGGAAGCCGGGCGGCCCGCCGTCATTCCTAGCGCCGAGGGGCCGACGATCGCTGGCAAGATGTTTCCATCGGTCGTTGCCTTCACAAAAGATGGCCAGCTTCTGATCGGCGAACCCGCAAAAAGGCAGGCCACCGTCAACCCAGAAGGGACGATATTCGAGATCAAACGAAAGATGGGCACGGACTACAAAGTTTCCATTTACGGCAAGGACTACACACCCCAGCAGATTTCCGCATTCATACTTCAGAAGATAAAGCGTGACGCTGAGACTTTCCTAGGCGGGGCAGTCAAGAAAGCTGTAATCACTGTTCCCGCCCACTTCAATGACAACCAAAGACAGGCGACGAAGGACGCTGGCGAAATAGCTGGCCTCGAGGTTGTTAGAATAATCAACGAGCCAACAGCTGCCTGCCTCGCCTACGGACTGGACAAGTTCGAGAAGGAGATGAAAATCCTAGTGTTCAGCTTCGGCGGCGGGACCCATGATGTCACACTGATGGAATTCGGACGGCCGCCCGGTTCTCCTGTAGGGACATTCGAAGTTCGAGCCACTAGTGGCGATACCAAGACAGGGGGAGCCGACATTGACAACGCGGTTGTGGAGTACCTTGTAGACGAGTTCAGGCGACAGACGGGGATAGACCTGACCCCCGACAAGATGGCCATGACGCGACTCAAAGAGGCAGCTGAAAAAGCAAAGATTGAGCTTTCCACACTCATCAACACAGATGTCGACTTGCCTTTCATAATGCAGGACAAGCATCTGCACGTGACGCTCACGCGGGCAAAACTTGAGGACTTGGCTCTCCCGATCGTTCAACGTATTGGAGCCCCGATCAAGAGAGTGATTGAAGACGCAAAGCTGTCTCTCCAGGACGTCGAAAAAGTGATCCTCATCGGCGGACAAACCCGTATGCCCCTTGTACGAAAGTTCGTCGAGGACACGCTGGGCAAAACTCCAGAGAGGGGCATCGACCCCATGGAGTGCGTCGCCGTGGGAGCGGCAATCCAAGCCGCAGTGCTTGCTGGGGAAGTGCAGGATCTTGTGCTACTTGATGTTACTCCTCTTTCACTCGGCGTTGAGACACTGGGAGGAATCTTCACCCGAGTCATGGAAAAGAACACTACTATCCCGACTAGGCGAAGCCAGATCTTCACGACCGCAGCAGACTTCCAGACGAGTGTCACGATACACGTGCTTCAAGGCGAACGGACGATGGCCAGCGACAACGTTTCGCTCGGCATGTTCAACTTGGTCGGCATACCACCAGCTCCCCGAGGGGTCCCACAAATCGATGTGACATTCGACATCGATGCGAACGGCATACTGAATGTCTCCGCAAAGGATCTGGGAACCGGCAAGGAACAGCGCATCACCATTACGGCGTCCACAAAACTGTCTCAGAAAGAGAAGGAACGAATGATCAAAGAGGCGGAACAATTCGCTGAGCAGGACAAGAAACGCAAGGAAGAAGCTGAGGTCCGGAACAACGCAGACTCCCTGATCTACACAACAGACAAGACCAAGAAGGATCTCGCCGAGAAGCTGACAAAGGATCAGGTGGAGAGGCTCGACAAGGCAACCGACGAGCTGAGGAAGGCCTTGGCAGGGAAGGATGTCGACGTCATTAAGACGAAGAGTGAGGCGCTGGCCAAGGTTCTACAGGAAGTCGGAACAGTCGTCTACCAGCAGGTTGCCCAAGAGAGGGCTAAGACCGAGCAAGCCGCCGCAGGTAAGCCGCCTGAAGGTGAACCCGAAAAGAAAGTTGTCGACGCAGAGTACGAAGTCAAAGACGAGAAGAAGTAGGGCTCCCTCCCACTGAACATGGCGACGGCTGAGACAGATTGAAGAGACGCGACTATTATGACGTGCTGAATGTCACGCGGGACGCAAGCAAGGACGACATCAAGAACGCGTATAGGAAATTGGCGGTTCAGTACCACCCCGACCGGAACAAGTCCCCCGAAGCTGAGGAGAAGTTCAAGGAAATCTCTGAAGCGTATGCAGTTCTTTCTGATGACGAGAAGAGAAGACAGTACGACCAGTTCGGACACGCGGGGATAGACAGCCGATACTCATGGGACGACCTGTTCAGGGGAGTTGATTTCGGCGAGATCTTCAGAGATATCGGCATCGGATTCGGATTCGGAGGATTCGACAGCATCTTTGACAGGTTCTTTGGGACCGGCGGAAGACATCGCGTGTCCCGGGGGGCGGACCTGAGATATGACACGAGCATCTCGCTGGATGAAGCCTACTCAGGCGTGAGACGAGAGATTGAGGTCCCGCGAGCCGAAGTCTGCCGGACCTGCGGAGGAACTGGGGCAAGGCCGGGGACCAAGCCTAGACGTTGTCAAATATGCAACGGCACCGGGCAGGTGCAGCACGTTCAGGAGGCAGGCTTCGCGCGGTTCGTGAGAGTCGAGCCCTGCAACACGTGCCGCGGCAGAGGAACAGTCATCGAGGATCCATGCGCAGAGTGCAAAGGTACCGGTCGCACACGCAAGACCCGCAAGATCTCGATCAAGATCCCGCCGGGTGTCGAATCCGGAAGCCACCTCAGACTGGCTGGAGAAGGCGAGGCTGGCGAGACTGGAGAACCGGCTGGCGACCTGTATGTTGTTGTTCACGTGAAACCGCACGAGCTCCTTCACAGGGACGGGGACGACCTCATCTACCGTGCGGAGCTAAGATTTCCAGAGCTGGCGCTTGGAACGGAGATCGATGTTCCCACACTCGAAGGCATGGTTAAGGTGAAGGTTCCTCCAGGCACACAGCCCGGAATGGTCCTGAGGCTCCGAGGTAGAGGGATGCCAGGAGGTCGCGGTGGCAAAGGCGACGAGCTGGTAGAGGTTGTCATACGCATCCCGACCAAGCTAACAAGCCGACAGAAGGAGCTACTGAAGGAATTCTCGAAAGAGGAGGGATCCTGACGCATCTTCTGACGTTAGCGGTGAGAACGTCAGAGGTCAATCGCTGAGCATGACTGGGAATAGCCGGTCATCATTCGCGGACCGACTCAGAGTTCCCACGATCGGTATATGTTCACCGCAGTTCAGGCAGTTGTTGTTCTTGTCCATGTACCAGCCCTTGATGTCGAAACCAAACCTCTTCACTACCACGGCCCCGCACCCAGCGCAGTATGTGTTCTCAAGCGGGTGACCCGGGGCGTTGCCGATGTACACGTACTTGAGGCCTTCCGCCTTTGCAATCTCGTGGTGGCGCTCTAGCGTCTCGACCGGTGTCCACGGCAGATGGCTTAGCTTGAAGTCGGGATGGAATCTGAGGAAGTGCACAGGCGTGTCAGGGCCAAGGTTGTCATAGATCCACCGTGAGAGCTTTCGGGCTTCCTGAAGGTTGTCGCCGATCTTCGGAACGATCAGGTCTGTGATCTCAATGTGGACCTTCGTATTCTTCTTCAAGTCGAGCAGTGTCTGGTAGACTGGTCCTGCATCGGGAATGCCGACATTGCGCCGAAGGAAGTTGGTCTCCCCGCTGCCTTTGAAGTCGACCGTTATTGCGTCGAGGAAGTTGTTCATCATCTTCACCGCTTCCCGGGTAGCGTATCCGTTGGAGACGAAGGCGTTGTAGAGTCCCTCCTTGCGAGCAAGGGCCCCAACATCGTGGGCAAACTCCAGAAATATCGTCGGCTCATTGTAGGTGTAGGCGATGCTCTGGCATCCGTACTGCTTTGTCAGGCGAACTATCTGCTCGGGTGTAACATGTGTTCCTTCGACGACTCTCCGTTGGCTCATGTCGTAGTTCTGACAGTAGGAGCAGCTCCAGCTGCACCCGGTGGTCGAGATGGAGAAAATCCTCGTCCCTGGCAGGTAGTGCGTTAGAGGCTTCTTCTCGATGGGGTCCACATGGCTGGCTGTGATCCTACCGTACACCAGCAGGTTCAGTTTTCCATTCAGGTTCTGGCGGATGCCACAGAACCCTATCTTGCCTTCTGGGATATTGCAGTACCGCGCGCATGCGGTGCACCGTACTCGTCCTCCCGCAAGCTGCTGATAGAGTTCTGCTTCCTTTGTCATCCGTTCTCCAGACCATTCTCATGGGCGTGATAGAAAAACCTCCGGGTGAACGAGTCAGGGCGTCATTTTGGCAGGGATGAGCTCAGCTACACTATTCGTGAGGGGCGTGAGAGTAGCTTTCGATCACTTGAGTTATATAGCGTAGGCTACTTTCACCCGTAACGGGGGAGCTGGGTCCACCCGGCTGAGAGGACGGCTGGAGCCGTCGACCCTTTGAACCTGATCCAGACAATGCTGGCGAAGGAACATGAAGTTCTCAGCATATCCGGGTGTACGCAGCGAAACCCGATGGAGGTACCAACAAGTGAAAACAGACTCAGAAAATAGGGGCAGGTCGGGGATGACTGTCCGATCTAGGACAAAGCTCCTCGCGGAAATGGCGGTTGTAATCGCGCTGAGTACGGTCCTAAGTTTTGTGAAGTTCTCAATCTGGCCTCAGGGCGGATCGGTAACGGCGGGGAGCATGGTCCCGCTGCTTTGGTTTAGTTTGAGGCGCGGGGCGAAGTTAGGGATCACCGCAGGTGTGGTATACGGGATGGTTCAGTTTTTTGTTGAGCCTTACTTTGTACACCCAGCACAACTCCTGCTTGACTATCCGATCGCTTTTGGCGCGCTTGGTCTTGCAGGCCTGTTTCGTACGCGCGAACTCCTAGGCGTCGCTGTGGGGATCGGAGGAAGGTTCCTGGCTCATTTCGTTTCCGGCGTAATCTTCTTCGCCACGTACGCTCCGCAGGTCTACTTCGGGCTGAGCATCGGAGGTAATGCCTACGCCTACTCTGCCCTCTACAACGGCAGCTATCTGATCCCAGAGCTTGTGATCAGCTCGGTGCTGATGACCGTCTTGGTCAGGAGACGCATGCTAGATCTGTACAGGTAACTGGCCGGCTCACGAGACAGGACAATCACGACGATGGAATTCCTTCTCGAAGCTTCGGTTGCAACCGTTCGGTAGTAAACACTTGAATCGGTATGATCTCAGCCTTGCAGAAGGAGGTAATCGCAGATGGGAAAGCTTGGGCCAAAGGAGCTAGAGGCGGTTATCGGGTGCATCAAACGTAAGCGGCCAGTTCTCGTGCCTCCGGGAGTCGGTTTCGATTCAGGAGTACACACGATCACTGACGACCTCTGCTTGGTTGTGTCCACAGATCCATGCGTTGGCATACCGAAGCCTTGGTTCGGCTGGTTACTTGTCCACTACGCGGCATCAGATGTGGCAACCTTCGGAGCAGAACCTCGATATTGCACCCTGAATCTCCTCGGCTCGCTGGACACTTCGACTCGGCTCTTTCAGAGCGTGATGAGAGACGCCTGTGAGGCGGCGGATCGGCTACAAATGCAGATAGTGACCGGACACACTGGAAGATACCAGGCCATACGAGACCTGGTTGGCGTGTGCACGGCCTACGGATATGCCTCATCAAGAGACGTGATCACTCCCCGTGATGTTAGGTCCGGCGACAGAATACTCTGCACGAAACCAATGGGCCTCGAGACGCTGGTCACGTTCTCACAGGTAAGAAGAAACCTTGCAAAGACACTCTTTGGACCATCAGTCACGACGCAGTTGAGTCGAAAGTTCCGATTCCAGTCCTGTGTGAAAGAGGCCCTCGCACTTTCTAAGATCAGGGGGGTCCACGCAATGCATGACGCAGCCGAGGGGGGCCTGGTCGCCGCACTGAATGAGATCGCTGAGGTCTCAAAGAGAGGGTTCTCCATGGATTTCACGAAGATTTCTATTCCGAATGAGATCTACACTTTAGGTCGGCAGTTCCGGCTTTCAGTAGACGAACTAGTGTCCATGTCCTCGACCGGCACGCTCATTGCTGCGCTAGAGGCAGGGACGGAGCGGAGAGTCCTGCGTCGTCTCTCGGAGCTGAACGTTCCAGCCCGTATTGTTGGTACATTCACTACAAGCAAGCGCCGCATAATCAAGGACCAATCAGGAGAGAGGCAATTCCCGACTAGAGCTCAAGACCCTTTCAGCAAGATCTGTGTCTAAGAGGCCCCAGTGACGGGAAGCTCGTAGGAGAGCGCGGATGAGAGCAACCTTATCAACAGTCCAATAGCACAACGCAGGGCCAGAGGTCACGAGGTACACGAAGATGGATTTCAGTTTCACAGAAGAGCAGGAACTCTTCAGACGTACCGTACGCGACTTCGCGCAGAAGCAGATCGCTCCAAAGATTCGGGAGTACGAAAGAAAAGGGCAGTTCCCATGGGAGATCTACCGCAAGATGGGGAGCGTCGGC